>ERZ825896.3413-NODE-3413-length-13480-cov-23.010726_pt1 | contig 13480 bp, 12 predicted proteins | sample MGYA00519858_ERZ825896 | MGnify/ENA primary metagenome ERZ825896 (study PRJEB31778, sample SAMEA3449214) | human gut metagenome | biome: human gut; feature: human-associated habitat; material: faeces | place: United Kingdom | collected 2010/2012 ... | reverse complement strand
AGCTGGGCAGCCGCGAGGGCATGGTGGCCTTCTGCAAGGGTATCCAGTCCGCCGCGCCGGTGGACAGCTATGTGACCCCCGAACCATGGGCCATGCCCGGGTACGACAGTGAGGTCATCATGGCCGCCGGTGCCTTTGTGCAGGGCAGCTCCATCGAGCTCTCCGCCGACGGCCCCATCCGCCCGCCCTACGCCGTGTACTTTCAGGGAGGCCTGACGTGGTATCACGCCAAGCTGGGCATCCTCATGAGCCTCCAGAAAATGCTGGAGGCCGGCCTCATCTCCCTTTAATTATGTAAACTTGCAGAGACAGCCATTCCGCTGCCAAATCACCATTTTCAGCGCCGTCTGCGAGACGGCGGGCCGGTTCGCCCATATCTGCGCTCCGGCCGCCCCATCATCACCGCCTGCTGTGCGGCCCTCGTGCTGTGGAACCGCCTGTTCCGCAAGGAGAAGCTGAGCCGGAAGCACTGCGCCATGATTTTACTGGTAGCCGCGGGTATCGTGATCGCGGGGCTATACAACGCATAACAACATAAAAAGAGGAGACGCGGCGCGTCTCCTCTTTTTATGTTGTTTACCGGCCGCTCATCACAGTCATGACCTCCATCTCCTCGGGGTTCAGGGTCTTTTTCATGGCCAGCCCTTCGTCGATGTCTACATTGACGATCTGCTCGCCCTTGGCGCAGATGATGCAGTTGGTCTTGCCCTCCGCCAACACCTGCACAGCCTCATAGCCCATGCGGGTGGCCATCACGCGGTCCTTGGCGCTGGCGTTGCCGCCCCGCTGGATATGGCCCAGAATGGTGACGCGGGGATCCAGTCCCAGCTTTTCGCGGATCTCTTCCCCCACGGCGATGCCGCTGGCCGCGCCCTCAGCCACAACGATCATGAAATTGGTCTTGCCGCTGAGCCGCGCCCGCCGGATCTTCTCCGCTACATGCTGTTCAAAGTCGTACTCCCGCTCCGGCACCAGCACTGCCGTTGCTCCCACGGCCACGCCCACATACAGCGCCAGATAACCGGCGCGGTGGCCCATGACCTCCACCACGGAGCAGCGCTCATGGGACTGCATGGTGTCCCGCAGCCGGTCGATGCACTCCACCGCCGTGTTGGCGGCGGTATCGAAGCCGATGGTGTAGTCGGTACAGACGATATCGTTGTCGATGGTACCCGGGATGCCTACCACGGAGATGCCGAACTTGGACAGGTCCTGTGCGCCGCGGAACGTACCGTCGCCGCCGATAGCCACCAGACCGTCCAATCCCAGCAGCTTGCAGGTGTTGGCCGCCTTCTGCTGGCCCTCCTGAGTACGGAACTCGTCGCACCGCGCGCTGTACAGGATGGTGCCGCCGCGGTTGATGATGCGGCTGACGCTGGCGCTGTTCATCTCCATGATGTCGCCGGAGATCAGGCCGGCGTAGCCCCGCCGGATGCCCACGCACTCGATGCCGCGGGCCAGCGCACTGCGGACCACGGCACGGATGCAGGCGTTCATACCAGGTGCGTCTCCGCCGCTGGTCAGCACGCCGATACGCTTGACTGCATTGTTCATAAGATCTCTACCTCTTTCCTCGCTGCCGGCGCCCGCAGGTGCCCGCTATTGCTGCATTGCCCGTATTGTACCATACGTTCGGGCTGTTTGCAACGTCCTTTTCACGAAACTTGTCCCGTGCCTTTGGTCCCTTCCCGTAAATTCCCCCTTGACAAATCCGCCGCGCCGCGCTATGATAAGCACATGATTAGAAAATTAATTTTAGTTTAGGAGGCGATACCATGACCCAGCGGGAGCGCCAGTTGTTGGAGTGGATTCGGGAAAATCCCATGATCTCCCAGCAGGAGCTGGCCGAAAAGGCCGGTATCACCCGTTCCAGCGCCGCAGTACACATCTCCAGCCTGATGAAGAAGGGCTATATCGCCGGACGGGGCTATCTGCTGCGCACCGACCCCTACATCGTGGTGGTGGGCGGCGTCAACATGGACATCGGCGCGGTGTCACACGCGCCTCTGGTGGCGCGGGACTCCAACCCCGGCCGCGTCACCACTTCGCTGGGCGGTGTGGGCCGCAACATTGCCCATAACCTGTGCCTGCTGGGTGAGCATGTTTCCATGGTCACGGTGCTGGGGCAGGACAGCTTCGCCCAAAGCGTGCGGGAGAACGCCGCTGCCATCGGCCTGGACCTGACCCACAGCGCCGTCATCCCCGACGGGCGCACCGGCACCTACCTGTTCATCGACGACAGCGACGGTGACATGGCGCTGGCCGTCAATGACATGGCCATCTACGACCACATGACGCCGGACTTCCTGCGCCAGCGTCTGGACTTCATCAACCACGCCGACCTGGTGGTGGTAGAGACGAACCTGCCGGAATCGTCGCTGCACTGGCTGTGCCAGCACTGCACCGCGCCCCTGCTGGCCGACCCGGTCTCCACCATCAAAGCCCCCAAGCTCCAGCCGGTGCTGGGCCGCCTGACAGCCCTGAAGCCCAACCGCATGGAGGCGGAGCTGCTCAGCGGCGTCCCCATCCATAATGAGGCCGACGCGGCCCGTGCGGCGGAAAATCTGCTGGACACCGGCCTGCAGCAGGTCTACATCTCCCTTGGCAGCGACGGCCTGTACGCCGCCGACCGGCAGGGCCATACCGCGCGGGTGGTCTGCCCCAAGGTCCAGATCGCCAACGCCACCGGCGGCGGCGATGCGGCAGCCGCCGCGCTGGCCTCCTGCATAGCCCACGGCAAAACGCTGGAGGAGGCAGCCCATCTGGCGATCGGTGCCGGCGCGCTGGCCTGCACCTCACCCGAGACGATCCACCCCGGCATGAGCTGGGAAAACATCCAATATATTCTTGACAAGGAGGAACTTTGATATGAACCGTTATCTGGACGTTGCACCCGAAGTACAGGAGGCCATCAAGGCCGGTAAGCCCGTCGTGGCGCTGGAGAGCACCATCATCAGCCATGGCATGCCCTATCCCCAGAACGTGGAGACGGCCCTGAACGTGGAGAAGATCATCCGTGAGGGCGGCGCCGTGCCCGCCACCATCGCCATCATCGGCGGCCGCCTGAAGGCCGGCCTGACCCCCGAGGAGATCGACTATCTGGGCAAGACCGGCGCCGGCGTCACCAAGGCCAGCCGCCGCGACCTGCCCATTCTGGTGGCTGAGAAGCGGGACGGCGCTACCACCGTCACCACTACCATGATGATCGCTGCCATGGCCGGTATCGAGGTGTTCGCCACCGGCGGCATCGGCGGTGTCCACCGCGGCGCGGAGACCACCATGGACATCTCCGCCGATCTGGAGGAGCTGGCCCAGACCCCCGTGATGGTGGTGTGCGCCGGTGCCAAGTCCATTCTGGATCTGGGCCTGACCCTGGAGTATCTGGAGACCCACGGCGTCCCCGTCATCGGCTACCAGACCGAGGAGCTGCCCGCCTTCTACACCCGTAAGTCCGGCTTCGGCGTGGATTACCGTCTGGACACACCCGCCCAGCTGGCCGAGGCGTTCCATGTCAAGCGTGAGCTGGGCCTGCGCGGCGGCATGCTGGTGACGAACCCCATCCCCGAGGAGTACTCCATGGACGCCGATGTCATCAATAAGGCCATTGATGAGGCCGTGGAGGAGGCCAAGGAGCAGGGCATCCACGGCAAGGCCACCACGCCCTTCCTGCTGGCCAAGATCAAGGACATCACCGGCGGCAGCAGTCTGGCTGCCAACATCCAGCTGGTGTACAACAACGCCCGTCTGGCCACTGCCACCGCAGTGGAGCTCAGCAAGCTGCGTAACGCCGACTGACGGTGAAGGAGCTCCTGACCACCCCCGCCGGTGTACTGGCCCTGTGGCTCATCGTCATCAACCTGGCCACCTTCGCGGTGTACGGTATCGACAAGAGCCGCGCCAAGCGGGACGTGTGGCGCATACCGGAAAAGACGCTGTTCCTGCTGCCCCTGCTGGGCGGCAGCATCGGGGCTCTGCTGGGCATGCGGACGTTCCGTCACAAGACGAAGCACTGGTACTTCGTCTGGGGCATCCCCGCGATCCTGCTGGCGCAGATCGCGCTGGCGGCATGGCTGCTGTACCGATAACAAAACCGGCTCTCCGTCTGACGGGGAGCCGGTTTTCCGCGAAAAAGCAGATGACAGCGCCGCTTTCGGATGCTATAATGCCGGTGAGGTGAGCAACATGATGATCCGAAAAGCGACCGCCCGCACCCTGTACGCCCGTCTGGGCTATATCGAGGCGGGCATCATCGGCGGCAGCTTCAACGGCATCCCCGGCGTACAGCTGGTCTGTCTGGAAAAAACCGTCTGATTGTTGCATATGCCGCTGATATTCGGCAGAACATTCCATATACTAAAGAAAATCATCCACAAAGGAGGACGTGTCATGGCCATTGTACACGCAACGACGCAGAGCTTTGAACAGGAGGTCCTGCACGCGGACAAGCCGGTGCTGGTGGACTTCTGGGCGGCATGGTGCGGTCCCTGCCGGATGCTGGCCCCCGTGCTGGAGTCCCTGTCCGATCGGGACGATTTCAAGATCGTCAAGGTAGATGTGGACGCGGAACCGGCCCTTGCCATGCAGTTCGGCATCGAGAGCATCCCCACCCTGCTGGTGTTCCGGAATGGCCAGCTGGTGAACAGATCCATCGGACTTGTCTCCCAGCCGGAGATCCTGCGTCTGATGCAGTGAACCGAATGCCTGTACCGCTGCTGGTACAGGCATTTTTCCTGTTGACAACCCGTCTGCGGCTGGGTACAATGGGGCAAAATCAACTGACAGGGGGGTATTTCCCAATGAACATCGGACTGCTGGGCTTTGGCGTGGTGGGTGGCGGCGTGCTGGAGTTGACCCAGAGCCGCAGCGACATCGCCGTTTCCCGTGTGCTGCTGCGCAGCCCCAAGGCCGGCCTGCCGGAGGGCCTGGCCACCTACGACTTCAACGACATTCTGACCGATGACGCCATCGACACGGTGGTGGAGGTCATGGGCGGGCTGCACCCCGCCTACGAGTACGTCAGCGCCGCTATGGAGCGGGGCAAGAACGTGGTCACGGCCAACAAGGCCCTGATCGCCGCCTACTATCCGGAGCTGACGGCACTGGCAAAGGAAAAGGGCGTGGCCCTGCGCTGCACCGCCGCCGTAGGCGGCGGCATCCCGTGGCTGGTGAATCTGGCCCGTGTCAAGCGGCTGGACACCGTGGGCGCCGTGGGCGGCATCATGAACGGCACCACCAACTTCATCATGGACGCCATGCACAAGTCCCCTGTGGACTTCCCCGCCATTCTCAAGGAAGCGCAGGACTTGGGCTACGCGGAAGCGGACCCCTCCGCCGATATCGACGGTGATGACATCCGCCGGAAGCTGTGTATCTCCGCCAACATCGCCTTTGACGCAGTACTGGAGGAGACGGCCATTCCCACCTTCGGCATCCGCACCGTCACGGCGGAGGACATTGCCGCCTTCAAGGCCCACGGCTTCGTGTGCAAGCTGCTGGCCGCAGCGGAGTCCACGGAAAACGGCGTCTGTGCCTATGTGGAGCCCACGCTGGTGGACGCCGGTGAACCGGAGGCCGCCGTGCCCGCCAACTACAACCTCATCACCTGCACCGCCGAGCGCGTGGGCCGCCAGAGCTTCTTCGGTCAGGGCGCGGGCCGCTTCCCCACCGCCTCCAATGTGGTGCAGGACTGTCTGACCATCCTGTCCGGTGACAAGTCCTTCTACACCGGCAAGGCCGACACCGCCCAGCTGGACGGCTCCGCCGAGGCCCACCCCTACTACGTGCGCACCGCCGCGCCGGACGCCTTCCTGCGCAGCGTCACCGCTGACCACTGGGGCGCGGGCGTCGTCACCTCCGCCGTCAACACCTACGCCATGCTGGCATGGGCCAGGCGCCAGCTGGCAGCGGACCCTGCCTGCTTCATCGCCGGTATCCGCTGAACTTCTTCATCACGCAAAAGAGGGCTGCGCTGCGGCTCTCTTTCCCCGTTTAAGGAAATCTTTATGATTCGTTCAAATATTCCCCCGTTTTTTGTGGTAGGATACCATGCAGCATGATGAACTATATTTCCACGAAAGAGGCCCGCACACATGAAACAGCACCGCGCGTTCACTGAAAAACAGAAAAAACTGCTGTCCGGCGGCGCGATCGTCATTTTTGTCCTGCTGTCCGCGGCGCTGGCCTGGTTTGCGGGCCGTCCCATGGTCCGTTTCGCCAGGGAGCCGGAGGCGTTCCGCCAGTGGGTGGCCGGTCACGGCGTCTGGGGCATGGCCGCCTACGCGGGCATGGTGTTTCTGCAGGTGCTGGTGGCTATCATCCCCGGCGAACCGCTGGAGATCGCGGGAGGCTACGCCTTCGGCGCCGTGTGGGGCACGGTGCTGTGCCTGCTGGGCTCGATCCTGGGCAGTGTGGCGGTGTTCGCCGTGGTGCGGAAATGGGGTATCCCGCTGGTGGAGGTGTTCTTCCCCAGGGAGAAGCTGGAAAAGCTGTCCTTTCTGCGCACGTCCCCCAAGCGGACGGCGCTGCTGTGGCTGGTGTTCACCGTCCCCGGCACACCCAAGGACCTGCTGTGCTACTTTGCGGGCCTCACGGACCTGAGTTGGTCTTCCTGGCTGCTGATCGCCTCCGTGGGCCGCATCCCCTCCATCGTCACGTCCACCGTGGGCGGCGATGCTCTGGGCATGCAGAATTACCAGTTCGCCGTTGTCACTTTCCTCGCCACGCTGGTCATCGCCGGTGTCGGCCTGCTGATCTACCGGCAGGTCTGCCGCCGCCACGACGCCCACCGCGGCTCTGCCGACAGTGATACGTGACATGCAGGAGCCATAGTATATCGTCCGTCATCGAAACGCCGCCCGCCGGGGCGGCGTTTTTTCTGTCAGCGGCGAGGGCAGGTTGACAATTCTATTCGGTGGGTTCATACTGATGCAGCATATCTGATGCGTGGCCGCTGCCGGCAGATCATAGCACTTCGCCCGCTCCGGCATCTGAAACGCCTTTTCGTCTGCTTGTCTCCTTCGGCAGAATCTCCAATTTTGATTTGCAAAATTTTCCTCTTTGCACAAAATTACTTGTAGATTTTTCCAGAGAATGCTGTATAATATCGTTAAAATACTGTCAAGAACGCCCGTGCGATTTTGTTTTCTGTTCATTCGGAGGACTGCGCCCTGTGCGCCCGGAAAGGAGGCGTTGGCATGGCCGGAAATTTGAAAATACGGACGCTGGGCAACTGGAGTCTGGGGATCACCGCGGTACTGGCGATCCTCTGTATCGCCATGTCCATTCTGGGCTTTCGGAAATACGAGGTGCTGCAAAGCTCCACCCGGGACTACATCGCCTGTGAGGCCGCAGCCCAGCGATTCCAGACAGGCTCGGACACGCTGACCCGTCAGGTGCGGCTGGCCGCCGCCACCGGTGAGCAGACCTATATCGACGCCTATTTCGAGGAGGCCAACGTCACCCGCAGCCGTGAGACCGCGCTGGCGGACCTGTCCGCCCTCCACGGCGGCGAGGACGCCAAGTCCGAGATCGCCGGCGACGTGGACGCAGCTCTGGCCGTGTTCACCGACACACTGACGGCACGGCAGCAGCGGGCGGCGGATGTGTTTGCCCGCATTTTCCGGACCATCACCGTCTGCGTGGTGCTCTTCGCCGCAGTGATGCTGCTGGAGTGCATGGTCATCCGCCGCGGCATCGTACACCCCCTGTTGGAGTATAACGAAAGCATCCACCACGGCGTCATCGCCCCCATCCACGGAGTAGCGGAGCTGCGGACGCTGGCGGAGACCTATAACAGCATCTACGAGGAAAATGAGGAACGGGAGATATTGATGAAGCATCAGGCGGAGCACGACAGTCTGACGGAGCTGCTGAACCGCCGATCCTTCGATCAGATCCTGAGCCTGTATGAAAAAGACCGGAGCAGCTTCGCTCTGATCTTGGCGGATGTGGACGTCTTTAAGCAGATCAATGATACCTGCGGCCACGACACGGGCGACCGCATCCTGAAAAGGGTGGCCGCGCTCCTGCACACCACCTTCCGTTCCACCGACTACGTGTGCCGCATCGGCGGCGACGAATTTGCCGTCATCATGGTGGATATGAGCCGCGAGCTATACTACACCATCACCGATAAAATCGCGGAGATCAACGACCTGCTGGCCGTACCGGAGGACGGCCTCCCCGCGGTATCCCTCAGCGCAGGCGTGGCCTTCTCCGATGAGAATGGCTTCTGCGGCAGCCTGTTCAGGGCGGCGGACAGCGCCCTCTATACCGCCAAGGCCCATGGCCGCTGCGGCTGCAGCGTATCCCCCGCGCCAGACGAGACCGGCAGCAAAAGCTGAGGCGCGACGCATCATGACCCCGGAAACCTTTCGCCGGCAGCCGGGCGGCCCGGGCGCAGCTCTCCCCCCCAACCGATGCGCGGCATCGCTGTCAAACAAGCAAAAGAGGAGTAGTAGAGATGTCATTGAAGAAACAGATCCTTGTGGTGGAGGACAACCAGATCAACCGCGAGATGCTGCGCATGATCCTGTCCGGCCAATACGACGTGACAGAGGCGGACAGCGGCCAGACAGCCCTGAACCTTCTGCGGGATCGCAAGGACGATATTGCCCTGATCCTGCTGGATGTGATGATGCCGGTGATGGATGGCTATACGTTTCTGGAGCTGGTGAAGCAGGACCCCGAGCTGGCCCTGATCCCCGTCATCGTCACCACCCAGAATGACAGCGAGACCGATGAGATCGCCGCGCTGGAGCACGGTGCCACGGACTTCGTGCCCAAGCCCTACCGCCCCCAGATCATCCTGCACCGCGTGGCCAGCCTCATCAACCTGCGGGAAAATGCAGCCATGGTCAACCAGCTCCGCTATGACCGGCTCACCGGTCTTTACAGCAAGGAGTTCTTCTATAAGCAGGCGCAGGAGCAGATGCGCACCCATCCGGAGCGGCAGTATACCATCATCTGCTCCAACATCGAAAATTTCAAGCTGTATAACGATGTGTTCGGCATCGCCGCCGGCGACCGCCTGCTCCGCGAGATCGCCAACATGTTTCTGGAGCTCAAGGGCCGCGATGAGATCTGCGGCCGCTTCAACGCCGACCGCTTCATGCTCCTGCGCAGTCAGGAGCACCGCACTGCAAACTACGATCACCTTGTGGAGACCGGTCAGCAGATGCTGAGCGCGGCGAAGAACACCGTTATGAAGTGGGGCGTGTATGAGGTGGCCAGCGAAGGCGTCTCTGTGGAGCAGATGTGCGACCGTGCCTTTCTGGCAGCGGACAGCATCCGTGGCCAGTACAACACCCATTTCTCCGTCTACGATGACAGCCTGCGCAGCAAGCTGCTGCGGGAGCAGGTCATCACCGAGTCCATGGAGGCCGCCCTCGCCCAGAGGCAGTTTCAGGTCTACCTCCAACCCAAGTTCAGCCTGCTGGACGACCGACTGGCCGGTGCCGAGGCGCTGGTGCGCTGGATCCATCCGGAGATGGGCTTTCTGTCCCCCGGTGAGTTTATCCCCCTCTTTGAAAAGAACGGCTTCATCACCCAGCTGGACCGCTACGTCTGGGAGGAGGCGTGCCGCCTGCTCCACGACTGGCAGAGCCGCGGGCTCACCACCGTCCCCGTGTCCGTCAACATCTCCCGCGCCGACATCTATCAGGCAGACGTGGCCGATGTGCTGCTGGGTCTGATACAAAAGTACCGGCTGAAGCCCGCCCTGCTGCATCTGGAGATCACGGAGAGCGCCTATACTGAGGACCCGCAGCAGATCATCGACACCGTGGCGCATCTGCGCTCCCTGGGCTTCATCATCGAGATGGACGACTTCGGCAGCGGCTACTCCTCCCTGAACATGCTGAACCAGATGAAGCTGGACATCCTGAAGCTGGACATGAAGTTCATCCAGAGCGAGACAGCCAAACCGCCGGAGCAGGGCATCCTCTGTTTCATCGTCGAGCTGGCCCGTCGGCTGAACCTCAGCGTGGTGGCCGAGGGCGTGGAGACCCGGGAGCAGCTGGAGCACATCCGCGACATCGGCTGCGACTACGTGCAGGGCTACTTCTTTGCCAAGCCCATGCCCAGCGCCGAGTTTGAAAAATACCTGACTGAGGAGCCCTCTCGCGCCATCATAGGCCGCGCGGTGTTCACCCGCCCTGCCCAGACTCTGCTGGTGGCGGACGAGGATCCCGACTACCGCGCCCAGGTGCGCGCCACCTTTTCCGGCCTCCACCAGGTGCTGGAGGCCGCCGACGCGGTCACGGCTCTTGCCTGCGTGGAGGAGCACGAACGCGACGAGAGGTTCGCCGTGCTGCTGAGCATGACCCTGCCGCAGCAGGGAGCCTTCGACGTGCTGGCCGCCATCTAGGCCAGCCCCGCCCTCTGGCACGTCCCTGTTCTGGTAACATTGCCACAGGACGAAGCGCTGGAGAGACAGGCCCTGCGCGCCGGTGCGGACGATTTCATCAAAAAGCCTCATACCCAGTTGGGTCTGCGGAAGCGGCTGGAGCTGCTGACCGGCTTATCCACCCACAAGGCACGGGAGCGCACGCCGCAGAACCATATCTGCCGAGACTATCTGACGGGTCTGCTGAACCGCCGCGGCCTCCATACCGCGCTGGATTCCCTGTGGCGGGAGGACCTGCCTCTGGCACTGTATATTTTCGATCTGGGCGGCCTGAAAAAAGTCAGCGACGGCTGCGGCCACGACCATGACAGCCAGCTGCTGAAAGCCTTCGGCGAGCTGCTGCGCAGGCGCACCAGAAACGGCGACATCCTCTGCCGCTACGGCGGGGACGAGTTTGTGGTGATCCTCCGCCGCATGGACAACGCCGAGGCGGTCCGGCGCAAGGGTACCGAGATCTGCCGCGCCATCGGCGAGCTCCTGCCGGGTGTGGAGCTTCTCGGCAGCTGTTCCGCCGGCGCCGTCCTGTGCGGCGACGAGGAATGTCCCTTTTCCGAGCTGCTGGAAAAAGCGACCAAGGCCCTGTATCGGGCCAAGCGTCTGGGTAAAGGTACCTGCTGTCTCTGGCACGACGAAGCCGAGAAAGATATCTGCCTGTAAAGACAGCGCAGACATAGAAGCAGGGCGTAAAAACAAAAGGCAATTCGGGTCGGGCACGCTGGCGCTGATCGATGTCGGTGCTGATGCTGGCCGCCGCAGGGAATTCCCTGCGGCGGCCTTTTTTGCTATACTCATTTTATCGCCTCGCCAAGTATCTGCCGCAGCAGCTCCGCCGTGGTCACCTCGCCACGCAGCGCACGCTGGCACTGCTCCCGCATCTGAGGCGTCACCTGGTATCCCTCCATGCGGACGGAGGCCTCTGCGTTCTTCATGGAAACCGTATATCGCTTATCAGTGTTCTTGTACATAGAAAAACTCCTCGCGTCATCCGCGAGGAGTCTGGAGCTTGTGGCCGGATTCGAACCGGCGACCTGCTCATTACGAGTGAGCTGCTCTGCCAGCTGAGCCACACAAGCACAGTGAAATACCAGATGATAGTATAACATATCCCCGTGCCGCCGTCAACCGCCTTTTCGCCGTTCCGGCAAAATAATACATAACGTAATCTTCCCATCGAAGCCTGCCGCTTTTTCTCACGCCGCGAAAATCTGCTCCCTTCCCCGTTTCCGTCACACCCTGGGAAAAAGCTTCGCTTTTCCCTATTCCCCCGCTTTTCCCTGACAATTTCGCTATTCCGCTGCAAGACGTTCCCTTTACATATATTTTACATAATCCTGCGTTACATAATTTTTACAAAGAGTTATCCACACTTTCCACAAAGTTTTCCACAGCTATGTGTTCCCTGTATTTTCAATGCTTTTCCGCCTTTTTCGCCAGATTCACCGACACTCATACTTCGGTTTCCACTTTTCCAATTTCCCCGTTTTACTTTACATAACATCACAAATCGACGCGCACAGTCATCTTGTTTACCATAACGACCCCTTCTGCCAGCCATCGGAGCAGGAAAACGCCCCGCTCCCGAAAGAGCGGGGCTGCACGTTATGTCAGTGTACCCAGATCCATGGTGGCGTAGGCATTGAGGTCCAGTCCGGCACGGCGGCCCGCCAGATACTCGTAGTAGCCCTGCGCGCCGATCATAGCGCCGTTATCTCCGCACCATCGCAGCGGCGGCAGGAACAGCCGCGTCCCCGTCTTACGGCAGGCGTGCTCCAGATCCCCGCGGATGACGGAGTTAGCCGCCACGCCCCCGGCGGCCACCAGCGTGTCATACCCTGTCAGCTCCAGCGCCCGCATGGCGCGGGGCACCAGCTCGCCCGACACGGCGCAGGCGAAGTCCCGTGCCAGCGCGGGGGCGTCCAGTTCCTCCCCCTTCTGCTGGGCGTTGTGGGCCAGGTTCACCACCGCCGTTTTCAGGCCCGAGAAGCTCATGTCCAGCTCCGCGCCGGACACGTGGGCACGGGGCAGCTCATATTTGCCGCCGGCGGACTGCTGCGCCAGCTCGTCCATGGGCTTGCCGCCGGGATAGGGCAGGCCCAGGACCCGGGCGGCCTTATCGAAGCACTCCCCCGCTGCGTCATCCCGGGTGGCGCCCAGGACGCGGATGTCGGTGTAGTCCCGGACATCCGCGATGAGGGTGTTGCCGCCGGAGATGGCCAGGGCCAGGAAGGGAGGCTCCAGATCCGGGAAGGCCAGGTAGTTGGCGGCGATGTGTCCCCGGACATGGTGCACCGGGATCAGCGGCACGCCCCAGGCATAGGCCAGGGACTTGGCGAAGCTCAGGCCCACCAGCACGGCCCCGATGAGCCCCGGGGCATAGGTGACGGCCACGGCGTCAATGTCCTGCCGGGTGACCCGGCGATTCTGGGCGTACGCCCCGATCTTTCCGATCTCGGAAATCAGGCCGTTCATCAGGTCACCGCAGAGGAAGATCAGGTATTGGGCGTCCGCCGTGTCAATGTCGTGGCCCAAGGCCCGGAACCGGCGGACAATCCAGTCCACCAGATCACTCTGTCCCTGCCGGACGAAGGCCACCTCCGCCCCTTTGTCCCGGATAACCCCGGACAATTTTTTCATGCGGGCATCCCGTTTGTAGGGCACCGTGTCATAGACAAAGACCAGACAGCAGTACTCCGGCAGATCGGAGAGAATCTGGGTCATGGCGTTCCGCTCGGCCTCGGGGGCTTTGAAGAGGTCATAGTCGCTGACCACCACCAAGGTGCGCTGGCTCATCATGGGCAGGGCATCCACCGTCTCCGCCAGCTGCTGGGCGGTGAGGGTCTTGCCCGGCAGGAGATGGTAGTTGAAGCTCTCCATCCCGGCGGGAATCAGTTTGGCCTTCATCTGGTCCAAATAGTAGTCCCGGAGATAGGCCTCCTCCCCATGAAAGATGTACAGAGAGCCCAAGGTCCCCTGGGCAAGTGCCTTCTTGAACTGCCGGTAAGCCTCCTGCCCCGGATTTTTCTCATATTTTTTTGCCATCACGTTTCCTCCCCACTCTGGGCATACACGGTGATC
>ERZ825896.3404-NODE-3404-length-13507-cov-8.981118_pt1 | contig 13507 bp, 8 predicted proteins | sample MGYA00519858_ERZ825896 | MGnify/ENA primary metagenome ERZ825896 (study PRJEB31778, sample SAMEA3449214) | human gut metagenome | biome: human gut; feature: human-associated habitat; material: faeces | place: United Kingdom | collected 2010/2012 ... | reverse complement strand
CGTGAGCGGCGGGCAGGTAGCCCACCTCGCACCAGATGGGGCGGATTTCGTCCGTACGGCGGCCGTCGAGACGCTTGCCCTCGTCGAGAATCATGTTGCGCATGGCCTTCTTCTGGACGTCGTCGTGGAAGTACTTGTGGATGAGGGGGGCCTTCTCGACGAGCTCCTCCTCCGTATAGCGCGATGCGAACTCGGCCTCCAGGGCGTTGAAGGCATCCTCGCGCTCGTGCTTCATCGTGCCGCTGGTGGCGATGGCGTAGGCCTTGTCGTAGAGCTCGCGGATGATGGTCTGGCGCAGCTCCTCGTCGTTGACCTCGTGGCAGTAGGTGCGCTTGACATCCTTGCCCAGCTCCTTCGAGAGCTCAATCTGTACGGCGCAGTGCTTCTTGATTTCCTCGTGCGCGAACTTGATGGCGCCGAGCATCACCTCCTCGGAGACCTCCTTCATCTCACCCTCGACCATGAGGATGTTGTCAATCGTACCGCCGACCATGATGTCGAGGTCGGCCTCGGGCATCTGCGAGAAGGTGGGGTTGATGACGTACTGGCCGCCGATGCGGGCCACGCGCACCTCCGAGATGGGGCCGCCGAAGGGGATGTCCGATACGGCGAGGGCGGCCGAAGCGGCCAGACCCGCCAGTGCGTCGGGCTGAATATCCTTGTCTGCCGAGATGAGGTTGACCGTCACGTATACCTCGGCGTGGAAATCCGCGGGGAAGAGCGGGCGCAGGGCGCGGTCAATCAGACGTGCAACGAGAATCTCGCTGTCGTTGGCCTTGCCTTCGCGCTTCATGAAGCCTCCGGGGTAGCGGCCCGCGGCGGCATATTTCTCCTTGTACTCCACCTGAAGCGGCATGAAGTCGGTGTCGGGTTTTGCATCCTTGGCGGCAACGACCGTGGCCAGGAGCATCGTGTCTCCCTGCTTCACCACGACGGAGCCGTCGGCCTGTTTGGCCAGTTTGCCCGTTTCAATCTCAATCTGGCGACCGTCGGCCAGCGTGATGATTTTGCGGACTGCGTTGTACAGCTTCTTTTCTTCCATAAAAATATCCTAAATGTGTTCGAATTGTCCTAAGCAAATGAAGGCAATCCCTCGGTGGGGAATTGCCCTCATTCGGTTCCTCGCGACTACTTGCGGAGGTTGAGCGTCTTGACGATGGCGCGGTAGCGCTCGATGTCCACCTCCTTGAGGTACTCCAGCAGCTGGCGGCGCTTACCTACCAGACGCAGCAGTGCGCGCTGCGTGCCGAAGTCGTGCTTGTTGTTCTTGAGGTGCTCAGTAAGGTGGCTGATACGGTACGAAAACAGGGCGATTTGGCTCTCGGGAGAACCCGTGTCCTTGTTAGACTTGCCGTACTGACCGAAAAGCTCTTGCTTTTTCTCAGCTGTTAAATAAGCCATTTTGATAAAAGTTTATTTAGTTCCACTCTACGACGCATCCCCCTTACCGTGGATAACGCCAGAGCGTCCGACAAAGGTACGAATATAATTGAGAATTAAGAACTAAAAATGAAAAATTATTGTTCGCCCGACGCTTTTCTCCGGCAAAAGGGCCGAGATATGCCGGAAAATATTATTTTTGCCATTAGAATGAGGAACTTTATGCTCAAACCGTTCATGCGCGCGGCGGCGGCCGCGCTTCCGCTCCTTGCGCTCCTTGCGGGGAGCTGCAACTCCCCGGCGCGCTACGTGACCGTCGACGGGACGATGCTCGGAACGACGATGCACGTGGTGGCCGACGTCGGCCCCTCGGCCCGTCAGGAACTCTACCGCGCCGCCATGCGGCTCGACGCCGAGGCCAAGGCCTCGATGTCGATTTTCGATTCGACCTCGCTGCTGAGCCGCCTGAACCGCAACCTCACCGACTCGGTCGACCGCCACATCGCCTTCAACCTGGCGCTGGCCGACAGTATCGGCCGTCTGAGCGGCGGCCGCTACGACGTGACGGTCAAGCCGCTGGTCGAGGCGTGGGGCTTCGCCGGGCGCGAACGCACGCTCCATCCCAACATCGACTCGCTGCTCGCCTTCGTCGGCCGCGACAAGGTGCGCATCGTCGACGGGCGGCTCGTCAAGAGCGACCCGCGCGTGCAGCTCGACTTCAACTCGGTGGCCAAGGGCTACACGGTCGACCTGCTGGCGCAGCTGGTCGAGCAGCTCGGCGGGCGGAACTACATCGTCGACATCGGCGGCGAGGTGCGCTGCCGGGGCGTCAACCGCGAGGGCAACCCCTGGCGCATCGGCATCGAGACCCCCTTCGACGGCAACATGTCCGACGGGGCCTACCTCCAGAAGCGGCTCTGCATGAGCTCGGGCGGCCTGGCCACCTCGGGCAACTACCGCCGCTTCTACCGGACCGACGACGGCCGGAAGGTGGCCCATACGATTGACCCCCGCACGGGACGCAGCGTCATCTCGCGGCTGCTCTCGGCGACGGTCGCCGCCCCGACCTGCGCCGAGGCCGACGCGCTGGGGACGATGTTCATGGCCCTGGGGGCCGACGACGCGCTGCGGATGGCCGACTCGCTGCCCGGGCTGAAGGCCTACTTCATTCTTGCGGGGCAGGGCGACGCATACGAGGAGTATGTCACCCCGGCCATGCGCGCACTCATCATGGAATAGCGACTTACCGATGAAGAAAGCGATTTTTCTATACAACCCGCAGTCCGGCAAGGGACGCACTGACCGCAAGGTCGAGGATATCTGCGAGGTATTCTCCTCCTACGGATACGACATCGAACCGCTTCAAATCGATTTCGACGCCAACCCCTTCGACGGGCACGAGCAGGTCGAGCTGGTGGTGGTCGCCGGCGGTGACGGCACGATTAACTTCGCCGTCAACGCTATGAAACGCAAGGGGCTCGACGTGGCGCTGGGAGTTATTCCCGCCGGTACGGCCAACGACTTCGCGGGGGCGCTCGGCATGTCGAAGAACCCGCTCGAGGCGGCGCGGCAGATAGCCACGGGCGTCGAGGAGCGGGTCGACTGCGGACGGGTCAACGGGCTCTACTTCGTCAACGTCTTCAGCTTCGGCATCTTCACGACCACCTCGCAGCGTACGCCCGACGAGCGGAAGCACCGCATCGGCAAGCTGGCCTACCTCATCGAGGGCATCAAGGAGTTCCGCTCGATGCATGCCGTGCCGCTGCGCGTGACGGCCGACGGCGAGGAGTTCGACTTCAACTCGCTCATGGTGCTGGTCTTCAACGGCGAGACGGCCGGCGGATTTCCGCTGGCGCGCCGCGCCTCCATCAAGGACGGCATGTTCGACTGCGTGCTGCTCGAGAAGCGCAACCCGCTGCTGTCGACCCTCTCGATGGGGCGCTACCTGCTGGGGGGCAACCCCCGCGAGGTGCGGCTGGTTCGGGCGCGCTGCATCGAGATAACCTCGCCGGTCAACGAACCGACCGACGTCGACGGGCAGCCCGGAGCCGACTTCCCGCTCCACATCGAGTGCCTTCCGGGCGAGCTGCGGGTCCTCTGCCAGCCCTGACGGGGCGGCGGAGTGTGCGGCGGCGGGTGAATGAAGGTGCCCCCGTTGTGCCCAACGCGCGGGTACGCGGGGAGTATTAGGGTAGAGAAGTGTTAGACGGATAAACGGATAAGGAGAAGAGCATGAAGCCGGCGGAGGGGAGTTGTGACCCGCTCGGCCGGCGGAAGCGAGATAACGAAAGCGGAGGGCTCCGCCGTGCGGGGCCATCCATCCGGACAACCGGAGGCTGCGGGCGACCCCGCCGGCCGAGGGGCGCTCCGGTGGGACAGGTTAGGATACGGAAGCAGGGATGAGAGCCCGCCCCGGTTTGCGGGACGGGGTACCGACCGCGTTGTGAAACGGAAACGTGTACCAACCCTAAAAAAGCTATTATGGCGGAGCGTGTCAAAACGACGAAAACCGCACCGGGTGCGGGGCGTGAGAATCTCCACAAGGTTTCGATTTCACGCATCAAGAAGGAGATGAGCGACGTATTCTATCTGTCGGACGATTTGGTCATCACGGCGCTCGACCCCCAAAGCAATACGACGAGCAACTATCCGGCCTCCATCGACGGCTTCTCGGCCGTCATCATGATGAGCGGCGAGGCGACCGTCTCCATCGACATGCAGACCTATCAGGTGCGGCCCAACATGGTGGTGCTCTTCAATCCGGGGAGCATCATCCGCACGGTGAAGTGCTCGGCCAATGCGGCGGCCTACTTCCTGGCCTGCTCCAAGTCGTTCGTCAACGAAATCCAGATAGACCTTTCGACCTCGCTGCCGGTCTACATGCGCTTCGGCAAGGCTCCCGTGCTGGAGGTCTCGCCGCAGGATGTCGACGAGATTCGCCAGCTCTTCCAGCTCATCAAGACGATGCTGCGCAGTGACAAGGAGCGCTACCGGCATGAAATCATCCGGACGCTCTTCACCACGGCCTTCTACATCATCACGGAAATCAACCTGCGCGAGCAGACCGACCCGATGAAGCAGGGGCGGTGCGAGGTGCTCTTCAACCAGTTCATGGCGCTGCTGCAGCAGTACAACAAGCGGGAGCGCAACGTGAGCTTCTATGCGCGGCAGCTCAACATCACGCCCAAGTACCTCTCGTCGGTGGTCAAGGAGGTGAGCGGCAAGACGGCTGCGCGGTGGATTGACGAGTCGGTGATTCTCGAGGCGAAGGCGCTGCTCAAGTACTCGGGGCTGAGCATCCAGGAGATAGCCTACCAGCTCAACTTCTCGACGCAGTCCTTCTTCGGCAAGTACTTCAAGCAGCATACCGGCACCTCGCCCTCGCGCTACAAGCGCAAGGGGTGACGCGCGGCGGCCCCCGGCGACTTTAGGCCCTTTCCCATCTTGGGCCCGTCGGCTTCCGTCGACGGTTTCTGGCCCGTCTCCATTTTCGGCCTGGTGCCCCACTGGCGACGGTTTCTGGCCCGCCCTCCATTTTCGGCTTGGCGGCAGACAAGAACAGACCCGAAGCGGTTTTCCGCTCCGGGTCTGTTCTGTTTTGGAAGGCGCCGGGTAGCCGTGTCAAAGGAGCTGGGTCAGAACCCGTCGCTGAAGGAGGAGACCAGCCAGAGCAGCAGTCCGGCGGCGATGAGCCCTGCCAGCAGCGTGAAGAGCACGAAGACCCACACCGTCTTGAAGAGGGTCCGCCACCATCCCAGTCCGTAGACCCGGCGTGACGAGAGGAGCATGTAGAGGAAGACCAGCGCGAAGAAGCCCTTCACCACGCCGCTCGGGAACGACAGGGTGCTCTCGGGTGCGAGCGCGTAAATCAGCAGGAAGGCCGGCACCGAGAGCAGAATGAGGAAGAAGCAGTTGATGTGGATGGCGTGGACGAAGTGCTGCATGTAGTTCATCCGGCAGCGACGGTAGGCCCGGGCGAGCAGCAGCGCGAAGAGCGGCAGCAGGAACATCATGTAGAGGGGCGTCCACTTCGAGAGCTGCGCCAGCAGGTTGTTGAGCAGCGTCTGCTGGCTCATCTGCTCCAGCCGTTCGCTCTGGCTTTGGGGCGGCTGCCAGGCGTAGACGGTTGTCCGCTCGGGGTCGAAGGCGAGCAGCGCTCCGATGACGGCGAGCTCCTCCTCGTCGACATCCACCCCCTTTATCGAGGCCATCGCCTTGTCCAGTGCGGCCTCCTCCGCGTCGGCCTTTATGCCGGCTTCGGACCCGGGCACGCCTCCGGCTGAGGCCGCAGTCCCGGCTCCGGCTGTAATCCCTGCCCCGTGCCCGCTCTCGGCCCCGTCTCCGCTTCCGGACTCGGGTACGACGTCGGCGTCGGCTCCGGCCTTGGCACCCGCTTCACCCCCGTCTCCGTTTTCGGCTCCGGATTCACTCCCGGCCGCCTCTTCGGCCGCCTTTCCGAGCGCTTCGCGGGCCCCTTCGAGGTTGATGCGGTCCTGCTCGGCGAGCGTCGTGACGCGGAGGCACGAGTCGAAGAGCATGCGCGGCAGCTCGACGCGCGCGACGCCGTGACGCGAGCCAAGCGGCGTGATACGGAGCAGCGAATCGCTCCTAAGGTCGTTGAAGTCGAGCATCTCGGCCAGTCCGGCGCCGTCGTAGAGGTAGACGCAGGTGTCGGCCCCGCCCCGTCCCGTGCGGAGCGCCTCGACCACCCCTTTCGGAAGGCGGCTCGTGCGGTAACGCTCACGGCGCAGCTGCTGCTCGGCGGTGCTCGACGCCACCATGAAGAAGAGGGTGAAGAAGACCACCGAGATGAACATGTAGAGGCGGAAGGGGTGGACGTAGGAGTTGATTTTTCCGGCGTTGAACTCCGTGGTCAGGAAGCCCGGGCGGCGGAAGAGCAGCCAAAGCGTCTGCCACACCTTGCTGTCGAACTGGTAGACGTTTTCGAAATACTGTTTGATGTACTTCCAGAAGGGTTGCTCGATGTCGAGGGCATACTGTCCGCAGCGGTGGCAGTACATTCCCTGCAGCCGCTCGCCGCAGTTCTTGCAGTGGGTGTAGGCCGGTACGGTGAGCTTGCGCAGCCGGCGCAGGCGGCGGTATTCGAGCCGTCGGCTCAGAGCGCGGCGCCGGCGTTGCAGCCGCTCACGCAGCCGTTCGCGCAGGCTCCGCGGCCGGGTAGTGCCGGCCTTGGTTGCGGCCTTGGTTGCGGGTTTTGTTGCGGTTGCCGGTTCGGCTCCAGCCTCCTCTCCGGCTGCTCCGGCTTCTCTGGCTGCTTCTGCTTCGGTTGCGGTCCCGGGTTCTGTTGAGGTTTTGGCCTCGGGTTCTGTTGAGGGTTTGGCCTCGCTCCCGGCCTCGGTTGCGGCCTCGGCTCCGCCCCTGCCGGCGGGCTTGGTTCCGTCCATGCTCCCGGTCTCGGGCGCAGCTTCGGACGCGGGAGCGGCTTGGGTCTCCGGGTTGCCCGCTTCGTGCCGGGTGCAGTCGCCGGAGGCCGGTTCCATGGGTTTGTTGCTCTTCATCGGGCAAAAGGGTTCGAATGTCGTTTTTTGAACGAATTTTCCACAAAGATAACATTTTTCTACCAGCGCGCCTCCTCTCTGCCTCCGGAATCGCTTCCCGCGGCGAAGCCCCTTCGCGGCCCCCTTCCGCGGCCCCCTTCCGCGGTCCCTTCTGCGGGCAGCGGAAAACACAGCGGCGGGATACCTCCCCTGTGGGGGACATCCCGCCGTTGTTTGTCGTCTGGCCCATCTCAGGCCCTGTTTCAGGTTCCCGCTTCAGGCACCCGGTTCCGGTTCCCGTCTCCGGCCCTTGTTCCAGGCTCCGTCTCAGGTACCCTTTTCAGGCACCCGCCTTAGGCGCGCTTGCGCGCAGCCTTGGCGGCGACGGCCTTGTCCAGCTCGATGATGAAGTCCGAGAGGACGTTCATGTAGTTGATGAAGGCGTCGTAAGCCGAGTCGTAGGGGTTGAAGTAGGAGTGAACGTCGCCGTCCGAGAGCCACTTGGTCGCCATGTAGTAGAAGTGGTCCGAGGTCTGCATGAAGCTCCAGACGTAGTCGAAATCGGGGTTCTTCAGCGCCTTGACCTTCTCCTTCTGGGCGTAGAGCTTCGAGAAGGCCTCGTTCTGCAGCTCGTTGCCCAGCCATGCCGTCACGTCACGCTCCTCGTCGGCCCACGACATCACGTGCGGGCAGTGGAGCACCGAAACGGGCTGGTACTTCTTGGCCGTCTCGCTCACGGTGGCGAACTCCAGCTCGCCCTTCTTCTCGATGATGGCCTTGGGTAGCGCCTTCATGAACTCGAAGATGCCCGTATCGGCGCTCTGGTGCTCGCCGAAGGTCTCGTAGTCCATAAAGAGGTTGATAACCTCGCCCGGCGTATTCTCCGACGTGAGCCAGCCGACATACTTGTCGACCGTCAGCGGGTACTGGTCCCAGTTGCGGTCCGAGAAGCGGAAGGCGATGTCGTCCGAGAGTTTGTAGTTGCGCAGCAGCAGGCGCAGCTTCTGGTCGATGGCGTTGGCATAGACGTAGTTGGGCGACTTCCAGCCCAGCACGTGCTTGGCACCCTCGGCCAGCATCGTCTTGAAGCCCATCTCGGCCACCATCGCGCCGATGTCGTCCGAGTAGATGAGCTCCGTGTTGCGGAAGGCGGTGGGCTTTACGCCGAACTCCTTCTTGAGCATGGCGGTGTGGAGCTTGACCTGCTCGCGGAAGTCCTCCTTCGAGGCCAGCGAGGCGAGCGAGTGCGAATAGGTCTCGGCCAGGAACTCGACGCAGCCCGTCTCGGCCAGCGCCTTGAACGAATCGAGCACCTCGGGGGCAAAGGCGCGGAACTGCTCGACGGCCGTGCCGGTGATGGAGAACGAGCAGCGGAACTTGCCCTTGTTCTCCTTGATGAGCTTCAGCAGCAGGGCGTTCATCGGCAGGTAGCACTGCCGTGCGACCTTCTGCATGATGGAGCGGTTGAGCAGGTCGTCCAGATAGTTGTGGTCCTTGCCCATGTTGAAGAAGCGGTATTTCTTCAGACGCCACGGCTGGTGCACCTGGAAGTATAAGCAAACGGTTTTCATAGAGGTTGTTTTTGGTTATTTCTTGTCGTTAATCGCGGCCTCGTAGACGGCCTTGATTTTGGCCGCTGCGTCGTTCCACTTGAGGTTGGTGACCTCCTCGAGGCCCTTCGAGGCGAACATGTTCGCCAGTGCCGGGTACTTGATGAGGGCGTAGATGGCGTCGGCCATGGCGTCGACGTCCCAGTAGTCCACCTTGATGGCGTAGTCGAGCACCTCGGCCACACCGCTCTGCTTGGAGATGATGACCGGGACGTTCGAGCGCATCGCCTCCAGGGGCGAGATGCCGAAGGGCTCCGAGACCGAAGGCATGATGTAGACGTCCGAGAGCTGGAACATCTTGTGGACATCCTCGCCGCGCAGGAAGCCCGTGAAGTGGAAGCGGTCGGCGATGCCGAGCCGTGCCACGCGGCGGATGACGTGGTTCATCATGTCGCCCGAGCCTGCCATCACGAAGCGCACGTCGGGCACCCGCTTGAGCACCTTGGCCGCAGCCTCGACGAAGTAGTCGGGACCCTTCTGGTAGGTGATGCGGCCCAGGAAGGTGACAATCTTGTCCTTCACGCCGCGTTCGGGCGCCTCGGTGTTGTTCTCGGCGAAGCGCACGGCGTTGTGCACCGTGACCACCTTGTCGGCCGGGATGCCGTAGCGCGTGATGACGATGTTGCGCGTGAGGTTCGAGACGGCAATCACCCGGTCGGCGGCCATCATGCCGGCGCGCTCGATGGCGTAGACCTGCGTGTTGATGTTCTCGCCGCTGCGGTCGAACTCCGTGGCGTGCATGTGGACCACCAGCGGCTTGCCCGAGACGCGCTTGGCGGCGATGCCGGCGTAGTAGGTCAGCCAGTCGTGGGCGTGGATGACGTCGAACTGACCCTCGAGGTCGCGGGCCACCTGCGCCGCAACCACGGCGTAGCGGGCCACCTCCTCCATGAGGTTGGCGCCGTACTTGCCCGAGAAGGTGTAGCGCTGCTTCCAGGCGTCGGTGCTCTCCCACACCTTCTTGCCGCTCTTGACATACTCCTCGTGGTACTCGTCGTACTCTTCGGGCGAGATGTAGGGGACCATGTTCGAGTCGATGTGGATGAACGACATGCGGCCCAGGATGTCGTCCTCGCCGCTCGCCGTCGAGCCGTAGAGGGCCTCCACGTCGCTTGCGTTGACGATGTGCAGAAAGCGCTGGTCCTCATCACCGTAGGCGTGCGGCACCACGAAGGTGACGTCCACGCCGTTGTGCGCAAGACCGCGTGTCATGCCGTAGCATGCTGTTCCGAGACCTCCGGCGATATGGGGCGGAAACTCCCATCCGAACATTAAAACTCTCATAGCTTATTCTTTTTTTGTTTTCTTCGTAGCTTGGGCCGCGGGTCTCTTCGCAGCGGCTTTCGCCGTTTTCGCCGTGGTCTTGGTGGCCGGTTTTCCGGAGGCCGTCTCCGCGGTTTCGGCCTTGGCTGCCGTTGCAGCCTTGCGGGTTGCGGGGCTCTTCGCCGCCTTGGGTTCGGCGGCCGTCTTGCGGCTCCGCGTCTTGGGTGCGGGCTCCGCGGGGCGGTGCGCTTCAATCATGCGGTAGATGTCCAGCACGGCTGCAACGCTCCATGCCTGCGATACGGCGCCGCGCGGCGTGTAGGGCGGGTCGGCATCGAACATCTCGTTGATGGAGCCGATGCAGTAGCTCTGAATCTCCTCGTTGAACGAGGCGAGCATCTCCTCGGCCTCGTGCAGGAAGCGGCCGCCGTCGATGTCGAAGCAGGCCTTGACGTAGAAGGCCAGGGGCCATACCCACACCGTGCCGTTCATGGCGGCCAGGTTGCGCTCGTCGGGCGTACCCTCGAGCATGCCCTTGTAGAGCGGGTTGCGCGGCGAAAGGGTGCGCAGGCCGCGCGGGGTGAGCAGGTGCTGGCGCACGACGCGCAGCACGCTCAGCTGCTGCTCCTCGTCGAGCATCTTGTAGTCCAGACTGCAGGCGATGACCATGTTCGGACGGATGAACTTGTTGCACTCCATCTGGTTGACGTAGTCGGCCAGATAGCCCTCCGGCAGCATGAAGTGCTCGATGAACGAGACCTTCGTGCGGGCGGGAAGCTCCTCCCACTCGCGGACGAAGGGGGTGTCGCCGAACCGGCGGGCCAGCGACAGCGCGTAGCATACGGCATTGTACCACAGTGCGTTGACCTCCACCTGGTAGCCGTTGCGCGGGGTGACGGCGCGGCCGTTGACCATCGCGTCCATCCAGGTGAGGGGCTCCGCGTCGGACCAGGCCCAGATGAGGCCGTTGTCGTGGAGCCGTACGCGGCCGTCGATGCCGCGGCGGTAGGCCTCGAGCAGCTGCTTCATCACCTCGCCGTAGCGCTTCCAGATTTCATCGGCGCCCACCTGCTTCTCGAGCTGCTGCAGCGTCCAGAAGAACCACAGCGGGGCGTCGGCCTCGGCCGCTGCGGAGTAGGAGCCGGTGAACATGCCGTCGCGCATCTCGCGCACGAGCGTGTCGAGCACATCCATGCAGTCCTCCTTGTGGTCCTGCTCGAGCGTGATGCCCGGCAGCGCGATGAAGGTCTCACGGCCGATGACGCCGAGCCACGGATAGCCGGCCAGCACCTCGGTGCGGCCGCCCGGACGGCGGATGACGAACTGGCGCGCCGAGTGGCGCAGGCAGCTGATGAAGTCAATCTTGTGGGTGCGGCGGGCAATCGAGGCTTCGAAGACCTCGCGGATGGTCTTCGTCGAGCCCATCTCGTCGAGCGAAGCCGAGAAGATGACGCTTTCGCCCTTCTTGAGCTCCATCTCGAAGTAGCCCGTGGTGAGCAGGTCCTCGTGGCCCTCGTAGCCGCGGGCCAGCTCCTGCTGGTACTCGAAGTTGTAGTACCAGTCGGGTGCCGGTACGAATTCGGCATCCTCCTTGTCGGTCTGCAGGTAGAGCCAGGGGAAGGAGCCGTAGAGGCGGCACTTCACGCCGTTGACGGCCGGATAGGAGTGGCCGTCGGCCTCCATGTTGGCCTTCGAGAGGGCGTGCTTGTCGCGGAAGGCGAGGAACGGACGCAGCCGCAGCCGGGTCTGGGAGTGCGCGTCGACGAGCGTGTAGCGTATCATGAGCTGCGTGCGCTTGTGAATCCAGAGCATCTCCTTGCGGAGTATGACGCCGCCCACACGGTAGGTAATCGTGGGGGTCGGCGTGTACTCGAAGTCGGTGATGTACTTGTGGCCGCGCGGCTCATAGACGCCGGGGTAGCGGTGCAGGGCCAGGTTGAAGGACTGGTCGTGCTGGATGACTGTCTCGTCGAGCGAGGATAGCAGCACGTAGGTACGGTCGCTGTCGTCGATGGGCGAGACCATCAGACCGTGGTACTTGCGGGTGTTGCAGCAGACTATCGTCGTGCTCATGTAGCCGCCCAACCGGTCTGTCGAAAGCATTTCGCGCTGGAGCGAGTACTCCAGGTTGCCTAATTCGCTTTTGTCGAAGGTTAATGCTGACATATAGTAGTATTAAGTATATTCGGTCTCTAAAATTAATCAAAAAAGCTCAAACGAGCAACGGTTTTGTCGAAAAATTGCTTCGACGCCCGGCCCCTGCTCCGCCGCCTTAAGCCCACTTCACCAGCGCGAAGTCCATGCGGTGGGGCAGGTGCGGATTCTGCGGGAAGACGCGCAGCGCGAAGTCGTACGTACCGGTCTCGCTGGGGGTGTAGTCGAGCGTGTAGGTGACCAGTCCGTTCTCGACGGCCGTCTGCGTGAAGGGAATCGTCCGCAGCACGTTGACGCTCTGTCCGCCGACAATCTGCCGTGCGATGACCAGCTCGGCGCCGATGTCGCCCGGGTTGAGGCCCGCCACGTCGACCTTCAGCTCGAAGTGGTACTTCTCGCCTACGAAGACCGCCTCCTTGTCCATCTTCAGACGCTGCGACTCGACGACGCGCACGCGGTCCCATGCGGCCGAAACCTTGCGCTTCCAGGCGGCGATTTCACGCGCCAGGCGGTAGCCGTCGGCCACAATCTCATGCTTGCGGGCGGCCAGCTTGTTGTAGAAGCGCTCCTCGTAGTCCTTGAGCATGCGGTTGGTGGTGAAGTTCGAGGCGATGTCGGCCACGCACTTCTTGATGGAGGCGACCCACTCGTAGGGGATGCCCTCGCTGTTGCGCTTGTAGTACTTCGGGGCAATCTGCTCCTCGATGGTGTTGTAAATCATCTCGGCGTCGAGCTCGTCCTGATAGTGCTGGTCGGCGAAGGTGCGCTCCATGGGCAGAGCCCAGCCGGCATCCTCGCGGTAGCCCTCGACCCACCAGCCGTCGAGCACCGAGAACTGCATCACGCCGTTCATCACGCACTTTTCGCCCGACGTACCCGAGGCCTCGAGCGGACGCGTCGGGGTGTTGAGCCATACGTCGACGCCCTGGACCATGCGGCGGGCGAGCTCCATGTCGTAGTTCTGCAGGAAGATAATCTTGCCCACGAACTGAGGCATGGCAGCCACCTCGACGATGCGCTTGATGAGGTCCTGACCCGGCTTGTCGTTGGGGTGGGCCTTGCCGGCGAAGATGAACTGCACGGGGCGCTCCTTGTTGTTGACGATGGCCGACAGACGGTCGAGGTTCGTGAAGAGCAGGTAGGCGCGCTTGTAGGTGGCGAAGCGGCGTGCGAAGCCGATGGTCAGCACCTCGGGCTTGATGCCCTCGATGACCTGAAGCATCTGGCGCGGCGATTCAAGCCGCACCTGCGAGGGGTCGCTGTAGCGCTTGCGGATGTGGGTGATGAGCTTGTTCTTGAGGAACATGCGCTCCTCCCACAGCTCACGGTCGGGAATCTCGTGGACCTTCTGCCAGGCCGGGATGTCGTAGTCGTGGTTCTCGAAGCCCTCGGGGAAGTAGCGGGCGTAGAGGCGGCGCAGGCTCGAGGCAATCCACGTCGGGAAGTGCACGCCGTTGGTGACGTAGCCGATGTGGAGCTCGTTCTTGAAGTAGCCGGGCCACATGCTGCCCAGAATCTCCTTCGAGACCTCGCCGTGGAGCCACGATACGCCGTTGACCTCCTGCGAGAGGTTGCAGGCCAGCACCGACATCGAGAACTTCT
>ERZ825896.3402-NODE-3402-length-13508-cov-5.217944_pt1 | contig 13508 bp, 9 predicted proteins | sample MGYA00519858_ERZ825896 | MGnify/ENA primary metagenome ERZ825896 (study PRJEB31778, sample SAMEA3449214) | human gut metagenome | biome: human gut; feature: human-associated habitat; material: faeces | place: United Kingdom | collected 2010/2012 ... | reverse complement strand
TTTGACAGATCAGCAGGACGAAGTGGACGCCCGTTCATGAACAAAACAAAGTTGCGCGCAAACTTGTTTGCGGTTAGCAACGACGCACGGAACGTGCGGTTTTGCGAATGGGTGTCCAGTGAACTGTAACTTGTATAAATTCGTCTTTTTGTAAGATACTTTCTATATCAAAGCAGGAGGTGAAAGCATGCAGGATAAACTGACAAAGCAGCAGGAGCAAATTCGTGAGAATGGAGAATTGATACTAGATGAAAATAAAGAGAAACATAAAATTTTTCTGCTAAATATTATCGGAGAAATTGAAGGTCATGAATGTCTGGCATCAAACTTAAAAACGACAAAGTATGAGCATGTGCTGCCGCAGCTTGCTCAGATTGAGGATAGCTGTGAGGTGGATGGACTTTTGATTTTAATTCATACAGTAGGCGGTGATGTGGAGGCAGGTCTGGCAATAGCAGAGATGATTGCAGGTATGTCAATTCCAAGTGTAACACTTGTGCTTGGTGGAAGTCATTCAATCGGTGTGCCGTTAGCAGTATCGTCTGATTATTCATTTATTGTGCCGACAGCCACGATGATGATTCATCCTGTTAGATTAAATGGAATGATTATCGGTGTGCGTCAGAGCTATGATTACTTTAAGCGCATACAGGATAGGATTACTGGATTTGTGACGAGTCATTGTAAAATTTCAGAAAAGAGGCTTTTGGAACTTATGATGGATACAAAAACATTGACAAGAGATGTGGGCTCAATTCTTGTGGGAGAGGAAGCTGTAAAGGAAGGTTTGATTCATGAAGTTGGTACAATAAAAGAAGCGATTGCAAAACTTCATGAACTGATTGAAAAAAACAAACATGTGTGTTATACTAAAACGGTTATAGAAAAATGAAAGGAAGGGGAATCATGGCTGCAGCACAAAAAAAGCCGGCAGGCACAGCGAAAACGACAGCTCCAAGAACCAGCACAGCGGCAAAGAAAACACAGTCAGCCGCGGCAGGTAGGGCATCGAATACAAAAAAAGCATCGTCATCAAAGCCAGCCGCAGCAAGGTCATCGCGAACAACGACGGCAGTAAAGACAAATAAAAAAACTACAGCGGCAAAGGGATATTCATCTTCCGCGAAGCGAAAAAAGAACCATTCAAAGAATCAGGTTCAGGTAGATTACACGATTTTAAAAGATATTGCAGTTATTGCAGTATTTGTGTTTTGTGTAATTTTGCAGTTGAGCTGTTTTTTTACAGGCGGAGGTCTGATGCAGCTTCTGCATACATATAATTTTAGATGGTTTGGCGTAATGGCTTATTGTATGCCACTTATTTTATTTCTTTTGCCATGTTTTATAATAAGTAACTGGCATAACAGCGGATTGATTCAGAAGGTGACAGCGAGTATCTTGCTGTTTTTGTCAATTGAAACAATTTTATCAATTGTCTATGAAACATCAAACATCTTTACAGTAGGAGGAGGTCTTGTTGGCCACACTTTGTTTGGCGTTTTATATAGTGCATTTGGAATCATTGGCTCATTTGTCATTATGATTGCATGCCTTTTTATCAGTGTAGTATTGTTTTTCGGCCATTCTGTAGTTACACAGCTGCAGCAAAACTCGAAAAATGCTTATCGTGCAGTTTCTTCCCATCATAAGCTTCAGCAGGGAAGACGTAAAATTCGTGCACAGGAAAAGCGTCTGCACAGAGAGCAGGAAGAAAATGAGCAGCTCAAGATGCAGCGGATGCGTCTGGAAAATTTACAAAAGCAAAGACAGGAAATTCTCGAAAAGAAAAATATCAATCGTGAATTTGTAAATATTCAGCTGGAAGAAAGTAAAAGGCAGGAAGCATTGAATCGTGAGCTGTTAAAGGAACAAGGATCACAGGGAAAGCGCGAACTGCGTACAAATACAGAGCTTGAAGAAGAAGACCGCAGCATGAAAGAGGTTGTTCTTGGAAAGGAAGAGCAAAAGTCAGCAGAAGATACAAATAAGGTCACACAGCCAAGCATGTTTATTGAAGGTGAGGAAATTACGACACCGCTTCGCCTTGATACAAGCAATATTTTAGAAGAAGAGCCGCAAAAACATGATGATGGCTGGGTGCTTGAGACTGATGATGAAGTAAAAGAAGAAGATGATCTGGAGTTTGACGATATTTCAGAAAATATTATAAATAAGGCAATGGAATCATCTTCAGATACTGAGTCATCTGAAAATGTCTCATCCGAAAATGTCTCATCCGATACTGTCTTGACAGATGCTGCAGATGAAACAGAAGAAGATATTTCAGGGGCATCGGCAGCAGGAGATGAGTCGGTGGACTATCGAATGCTTATGCGTGATACAAAAAATACAGGGAAGCATGATGAGGATGAGTCTGTATATACAAAAACAGTTCGTACTGCAACTGGAAAGGTGATCACAGTCGAGCTTGATGGTCTTCCAGGAGAAAATAAGCGTCCGAAGGATTCGGTGAAAATTAAGGAAAGACTAGATCAGTACGATGAAAAGGTTGTTCCGATCGCATATGAGGAGCCAAAAGAATATATCTTTCCGTCAACAGATCTTCTTACACCGGGAACTGCATCAGGCAAGGGGCGCGAAGAGCTTGCTAGAAGTATGCAGGAGACGGCAGATAAGCTAAAGCGTACACTGCAGGATTTTGGTGTAGGTGTTACGATTACAAATATTAGTAGAGGACCGAGTGTTACACGCTATGAGTTACAGCCAGAGCAGGGCGTAAAGGTCAGCAAGATTGTTAATCTGGCTGATGATATTAAGCTTAATCTTGCCGCAGAAGATATTCGTATTGAGGCACCAATTCCAGGAAAGGCAGCGATTGGTATTGAAGTGCCAAACAAGGAAAAACAGATGGTTGCATTTCGTGATCTTCTGGAAAGTGATGAATTTACAAAAGCAAAGTCGAAGACTATTTTTGCCGCAGGAAAGGATATTGCGGGAAAAACTGTCGTTGCCGATATCGAAAAGATGCCGCATCTTCTGATTGCCGGTCAGACCGGTTCAGGAAAATCAGTCTGCATCAATACAATTATTATGAGTATCCTTTACAAAGCAAGACCTTCTGAGGTAAAATTAATTATGATTGATCCGAAGGTGGTTGAGCTTAGTGTTTATAATGGTATTCCACATCTTCTTATTCCGGTTGTAACAGACCCGAAGAAGGCTGCTGCTGCATTAAATTGGGCAGTAAATGAGATGGAGGAGCGATATAAAAAGTTCGCTGAGCATAAAGCAAGGAATATCATTGGATATAATGCACAGATTGATCAGATCGAGGATGTTCCAGGCAAGGATCGCCCGGAAAAAATCCCACAGATCATTGTAATTGTTGATGAGTTGGCAGATCTGATGATGACAGCAGGAACAGATGTAGAGGATGCAATTCAGAAGCTAGCACAGAAAGCCAGAGCAGCTGGTATTCATCTGATTATTGCGACACAGCGACCATCAGTAAATGTCATTACTGGTGTGATCAAGGCAAATATTCCATCAAGAATTGCCTTTAGTGTTGCCAGCGGAATCGATTCCAGAACTATTCTGGATGAGACAGGAGCAGAAAAGCTCCTTGGAAAGGGCGATATGCTGTTTCATCCGTATTATATCAGCAAGCCAGTTCGTGTTCAGGGCGCATTTGTGTCCGATGATGAGGTAACAGAGGTTGTAAACTTCTTAACTCAGCAGAAAAATGTAAGAGGCGGAGAGATCAACACAAATATTGATCTTCAGGCAAATATGCCGGGAAGTAGCCTGCCAGGCGGTGATCAGGATGAGCTGTTTGAGACAGCAGGAAGATTTATCATTGAGCAGGAAAAGGCTTCTATTGGTAATCTGCAGCGCCATCTTAGAATCGGATTCAATCGTGCAGCACGCATCATGGACCAGCTCTATGCAGCGGGAGTGGTCAGCAAGGATGAGGGAACAAAACCGCGCAAGGTCTTAATGAAGGCCGAAGAGTTTGAAGAGTACCTGCAGAGCAGGTAACTATAGGACAAGGGAGGATACGTTTATGAAGACAGACATCCAAATCGCACAGGAGGCACAGATGATGCCGATCCGCGAGGTGACAGCAGGTTTTGGTATTACAGAGGATGACATGGAATTATATGGAAAGTATAAGGCAAAGCTTTCCGATGAGCTATGGAACCGCATCAAGGACAGACCAGATGGAAAGCTGGTTTTGGTAACTGCAATTAACCCAACTCCGGCAGGAGAGGGAAAGACAACTATCAGCATTGGACTTACACAGGCATTAAACAAGATTGGCAAGAAGGCAATTGTTGCACTGCGTGAGCCTTCTCTTGGACCGTGCTTTGGTGTAAAGGGTGGTGCTGCAGGAGGCGGCTATTCTCAGGTAGTTCCGATGGAGGATATGAACCTTCATTTCACAGGTGATTTCCATGCAATCACATCTGCAAATAATTTGCTGGCAGCGATGCTTGACAATCATATTCAGCAGGGAAATGAACTTCGTATTGACACAAGAAATATTGTGTGGAAGCGTTGTATTGATATGAACGACCGTGTTCTTAGAAATGTGGTTGTTGGATTGGGTGCAAAGGCAGACGGAGTTGTTCGCGAAGATCATTTTGTTATTACTGTTGCATCTGAGATTATGGCAATTCTTTGTCTGTGCAGTAACATCCGTGATTTAAAAGAAAGACTGGGAAAGATTATTGTTGCATATAATATGGACGGAGAGCCAGTTACAGCAGCAGACTTAAAGGCAGTTGGTGCAATGGCAGCATTGTTAAAGGATGCCATCAAGCCAAATGTAATCCAGACACTTGAGCATACACCAGCACTTGTACATGGCGGACCGTTTGCCAATATTGCACATGGCTGCAATAGTGTAAAGGCAACTAAGATGGCACTGAAATTATCTGATATTGCTGTTACAGAGGCAGGCTTTGGTGCAGATCTTGGTGCAGAGAAATTTATGGACATCAAATGCCGTGCAGCAGGTCTAAAGCCGGATGCTGTAGTTATCGTAGCAACTGTAAAGGCATTAAAATACAATGGCGGCGTAAAGAAGGATGAGCTGGCAGCACCGAACCTTGAGGCAGTAAAGAAGGGTATTGTAAACTTAGAGAAGCATATTGAGAATATCCAGAAGTTTGGTGTTCCGATTGTTGTTACCTTAAATTCCTTCTTAACAGATACCGAGGAAGAATATGAATATATTCGCAGTTTCTGTGAGGAGAGAGGATGCGAGTTTGCACTGTCAAAGGTATGGGCAGACGGCGGTGACGGCGGTGTTGAATTAGCAAATAAGGTTGTTAAGACACTTGAGACAAAGAAGTCTGAATATCATCCGCTGTATCCGCTTGAGATGGCGTTAAAAGATAAGATTACTACAATCGCAAAAGAAATTTATGGAGCAGACGGTGTTGTATTCCAGCCGGCAGCTAATCGTGCATTAAAGAAGCTGACAGAGCTCGGTTTTGGTGAGCTTCCGGTATGTATGGCAAAGAATCAGTATTCTTTGTCTGATGATGCAAAGAAATTAGGCAGACCTGAAAACTTCAAGATTACTGTGCGCGATGTATATGTAAGTGCAGGTGCAGGCTTTGTCGTTGTACTGACAGGTGATGTTATGACAATGCCAGGACTGCCGAAGGCACCAGCTGCATTTAACATTGATGTGGACGATGACGGCCATATCACAGGATTGTTCTAAATATCATTATGAATCAGGAGGCTGAATGAAACTAGATATACTTTTAAAAGGAATCGAGTATCATTTACAGCAGGGAAGCCCAGAAAATTGTGAGATTACAGGGCTTTGTGAAGATTCAAGAAAGATAAAATGCGGAAATTTATTTTTTTGCCGCACTGGAACACATACAAGTGGAAAACAATATCTGCGGCAGGCACTATCTTTAGGTGCGGCCGCAGTTATCTGTGAGAAATATGATGAAGATAGCAGGCGTATTTTATCTTCTCAAAAGGATATTTGCGTTATAGAAACAGATGTGTCAGCGCAGACACAAGCGCGTCTGGCATCGAATTTTTATGATTTTTCTAAGGAAAAGCTTCTGTTGATCGGCGTGACTGGTACCAAGGGAAAAACAACGGTCTGCGCGATGCTTCAGAAGCTTTTTTTGAATAATCATATGTTATGTGCCACTGTTGGAACAAATGGCTTCTTTTTAAAGGATCGCGTGACAAAAAGCAGTCATACGACACCAGAGCTGTTTGAATTATATGGCTTTATTGCAGAGGCAGTTAAGGCCGGATGCACACATTTTATTGCAGAGGTGTCTTCTCTTGCAGTTAAGCAGGGACGAATAGCAGGTCTTACATTTGATTTGGGAATCTTTACAAATATTTATCCAGATCATATTGGGGGAAATGAACATGCCTCTTTTTTAGAGTATGCCTACTGGAAAAAAAGATTTTTTAAAAATTGCAAAAAAGTACTCTTAAACAGAGATGATCCATTTTCATTTGAGATTGCAGCAGATAAGAATGGTATTTGCAGCTGGTATTCAGCGAGTGTCTGTGCAGATGGCTATGCATCTGAAATTGAAAAAGATGTCGAGATAGACGGATTATACCAGCATTTTTTATGGCATTGGCAAAAAATGCCTGCAAGAAGTATAAGCTTAAAGCTTCCGGGACTTTGCAATGTCAGCAATGCAGCAGCAGCGCTTTCTGCTTTTTGCCTGTTAACATCAGATGAGCAATATGATTCATACCAGTTGGATTTTAGTACATTTTCCGTTCGGGGGCGCTTTGAAATGGTGGGCCATTTTCAAGGCGGGACGATTATGATTGACTATGCACATAATGAAGCCAGCCTGAAAAATCTGCTGGAATCACTTCGGGCATATCATCCAAACAGAATTTTGTGTATGTTTGGATGTGGAGGAAACAGAAGTGCCGTGCGACGGAGTGCGATGGGGCGCGTCAGCAGTGAATTAGCCGATTTGACAATTATTACGCAGGATAATTCCAGAGACGAACCATTTGAGCAAATTTTAGCTGATATACTTTTGGGTGTGACAGGCGACTATGTGGTAATACGGGATCGTAAAGAGGCTATAGGCTACTGCATGAGCCAGATGAGGCCGGGCGATCTTCTTGTACTTGTTGGGAAGGGACACGAAGATACACAGGAAATCGCTGGAAAGGTGGAGGCATTTTCTGAAAGAGATATTGTGGAATCTATCGAAAAGACAAAGAAAGGCAAGGTCAGCAAGTGATTAATATTTGTATAAAAGATATTGTAGAAGCAACAAAGGGAAAATTGCTGTGTGGAGATGAAAAGCAGCAGATCGATCATCTTTCCATTGATTCAAGAAGCAGCCAGGGAAATGACTTGTTTATCCCGATCATTGGAGCAAAAGTAGACGCCCATCGTTTTATTGACGGTGCATTTTCAGTTGGTTGTGTGGCAACTCTGACAAGCGAGCATGACAGCATGGATGATCCTAATCACGCATGGATTCGCGTGGAAGATACTGTACTGGCTCTTCATGAGATTGGAAAGCTCTGCCGCAACCGTGTTACTGTGCCTGCCATTGGCGTGACAGGAAGCGTTGGAAAGACAACGACAAGAGAGATGATTGCTTATGCGCTTTCAGCAGAAAAGAAGGTATATAAGACACAGAAAAATTATAACAGCTCTGTCGGTCTTCCAATCACCATGTCTTTAATGAGCAACGATTATGATATTGCAGTTTTAGAGCTAGGAATGAATGTTCCTGGAGAGCTTGGCACTATAAGTGAAATTGCGCAGCTTAAGATGGCAGTTCTTACAAATGTAGGAGTTGCTCATATTGAGTTTTATGGCTCACAGGAAGCAATCTGCCATGAAAAGTATACGATTTCAAAGGGCTTTGGAAAAGAGGGTCTTTTGATTGTAAATGGAGACGACGAATTGCTGTATAAGTTTAGAGAGTCTACAGGTTATCCTTATGTTTTGTACGGAACAAAAGAGTATTGTGATTATAGAGCAGAGGATATTCATATGGAAAATGGCCACTATGCATTTACGTTTGTACATAACGAAATGCGTGTGCCAGTTGTATTGTCTGTTTTGGGACAGCACAATGTTTTAAATGCGACAGCAGCACTTGCGGCAGCACATTTAAATGGTGTAGATGTGACATTGGCAGCTAAATCTCTTTATACATTTACAGGTTTTCAGAATCGTTTGCAAATCATGGATGTAAAAGATTATAAAGTTATTGATGATACATATAATGCAAGCCCGGCATCTATGGTGGCAGGAGTAAATGTATTAGGCGGCTTTGAAACGTCTGGCAGAAGGATTGCAGTTCTTAGTGAAATGCGTGAGCTTGGCGAAAATACTCTAAAGTATCATCGAGAGGTTGGCGAAAAGATAGCATCAGAGCCTATAAATGAGCTTATCGTAATCGGAGATACAGCAAAAGCAATTGCAGATGGTGCAAGGCAAAAGAAATGCAGCTATTTAGTGCATGAATTTGATGACAAGATGCAGGCTGCAGAATATTTAAATCAGAATTTAAAAGCAGGCGATGTTGTTTATTTAAAGGCGTCTAACGCAATCGGATTAAAGGAAATTACAAAATATCTGATGGAGCAGTAAGGAGGCTTTGGTGTACGCAGACATAGTAATTGATATTTCACACGAGTCGCTTGACAGGCCGTTTCAGTACCGCATTCCAGAAAGTCTTGTGGGGCAGGTTCAGCCTGGAATGTGGGTACTTGTCCCATTTGGACGAAGGAATACGCAAAAAAAAGGCTTTGTTTTAAAATTAGGTACGAAAGCTAATATTGATCCTGATAGGATTAAGGAACTTACAGAAATTATTTCAGATGATAATTCATCAGATAAGACAAGAATTGCACTTGCCGTTTGGATGTATCGGGAGTATGGCGGAAATTTGATTCAGTCACTTCGCGTTGTTATGCCTGCCAGAAAAAATGTACGTCCGAAGCAGGTAAGCTTTCTTGTGCGCACATCAGATGAAAAACGTTTTCTAGACTATCTTGATCTTGCAAGGAAAAAGAACTGGAAGGGACGCGTGCGTCTGATGGAGGCTCTTCTTTGCAGAGACTATATTTCATCTGCTTTTGCCAGACAGCAGCTAAAAATTGCATCAGATGCAATTAAAGCTCTTGAAGAAGAAAAACTGATTCAGATTGAGACAAAGCGTTTTTACCGAAGCGTGCTGCCAAAAGAATCTGCCAACTTAGAAAAAAAACAGTTAAATGAAGAACAGCAAGCTATAGTAGATAAGCTGATTTCTTCCTATCAGGCCGGAGTGCGCACACCGGCCTTACTTTATGGCATAACGGGAAGCGGAAAAACAGAAGTGTATATGCATCTGATTGAGTGGATGATTCATCAGAATAAGCAGGTAATTGTTCTGATTCCAGAGATTTCGCTGACATATCAGGTGATTTTAAATTTCTATAGCCGTTTTGGTGAACAGGTTTCTATGATCAACTCAAGACTTTCAGACGGAGAGCGAAGTGATCAGTTAGAGAGGGCAAGAAATGGAGAAATTTCAATTATGGTTGGACCGCGATCAGCGTTGTTCACACCATTTTCAAATCTGGGTCTTATTATTGTAGATGAAGAACAGGAAGGTGCTTATAACAGTGAGCAGATTCCTCGCTATCACACAAGAGAGACAGCAGACAAGTTGGCACAGCTAACAAATTCTCTTCTTCTTCTTGGGTCAGCGACGCCTTCAATTGAATCATTTTCAAGAGCTGAATCAGGTGAGTATCGCAAGTTTTGTCTGACAAAACGTGCTGTATTAGGAAGCTGCCTGCCAAATGTGCAGGTTGTGGACATGCGAAAAGAGCTTGCGTCAGGAAACCGTTCTGTTTTTTCAAGAGAGCTTCGTGAAAAAATGGAGGAATGTCTGGCAAAGAAGCAGCAGATGATGCTGTTTATCAATCGCAGAGGTTTTTCGCGTGTAGTCAGCTGTCGTTCATGCGGAAAACCAATTGAATGTCCGCATTGTGATGTTGCATTAACAGAGCATCTAGGAGATAAGCTTGTTTGCCATTATTGTGGTTATACAAAAGCGATGCCGCGTAGCTGTCCTTTGTGTGGTTCACCATATCTGGCAGGCTTTGGTCTTGGTACACAGAAGGCAGAGATGATGATTAAGGCTCAATTTCCATCTGCACGAGTGCTTCGTATGGATATGGATACGACTTCTAAGAAGGATGGTCATGAGCAGATTCTTGATTCATTTAGAAGAAGAGAGGCTGATATTTTAGTCGGCACACAGATGATTGTCAAAGGCCATGATTTTCCAGGTGTTACGTTGGTTGGGATTTTGGCAGCTGATATGTCACTATATAATTGTGATTTTCGAAGCAGCGAGCGTACATTCCAGCTTTTAACGCAGGCAGCGGGACGTGCAGGGCGTGGAATGGAGCCTGGAAATGTAATAATTCAGACATATGATCCAGAAAATTATAGCATTCAGACAGCAGCTAATCAGGATTATGAATCATTTTATCATCAGGAAATTCGTTTTAGAAGGCGGATGCAGTATCCGCCAATCGGCTTGATGTGCGAGGTAATGGCTGTTTCTGCAGATGAGAAACTGGCCAATCAGTGGATTTGGCAGGTACAGTTGTTGATAAATAAAAGATTTTGTGATATAATTAAAATAATTGGGCCTTCAGATGCACCAATTGCAAGGCTCAAGGATATGTGGAGAAAGCATCTTTATATAAGAAGTAACGATCATAAAGCGTATTTAGAGGCTATGGAGCTTATTCAAGAGATAACAGAACAGGCAGCTGTACAAAAAGTATCTATTTTTGTAACTGTCTGCTGATACGTTTTATTGTGATATGAGAGAGGAGTACAATATGGGAATCAGAACAGTTAGAACAGAGGGCGATGAGTGTCTTCGCAAGGTGTGCAAGCCAGTAAAGTCTGTAAGTTTAAGAACAAGAATTTTAATCGAGGATATGTTTGATACAATGTATGAGAGCGGCGGTGTAGGCTTGGCAGCTCCGCAGATCGGTGTATTAAAGCGCATTGTTGTTATGGATACCGATGACAATCAGCATGTATTGATTAATCCACAAATTTTAGAGGTTAGCGGTGAGCAGACAGGCTATGAGGGATGTCTTAGCATTCCGGGAAAGAGCGGTATTGTAACAAGACCTGATTATGTAAAGGTAAAGGCATTAAATGAGCGCGGAGAGGAATACGTCTTAGAGGGCGAAGGTCTTCTGGCAAGATGCATTTGTCATGAGTGCGATCATCTTGATGGTATTTTGTACAGTGATAAGGCAGAGGGCGGTCTGATCAATAATGAAGATTTGCCGGAGGATGAGGAAGAAGAACTGTACGAGGATGCTTATGAGGAATTTACTGAAGAAGAAATTCACAAATAAGAAAATCAAGACAAAGGAGTGGTTGGTTTGAGAATTATTTTTATGGGAACACCAGATTTTGCAGTTCCGGTATTACAAAGTCTTATTAATAGCAGACATGAGGTTGTTGCGGTTGTCACACAGCCAGACAGACCAAAGGGCAGAGGAAAAAATATGCAGTTTTCACCGGTAAAGGAGTGTGCACTTGCACATAATATTCCTGTGATGCAGCCAGTAAATGTGAGTGTGCCAGAAGTTATAGATGAGCTTCGTGCCTATGAGCCAGAGTTAATTGTAGTTGTCGCATTTGGCCAGTTTGTTACAAAGAAGATTCGTGAAATGCCAAAGTATGGCTGTATCAATGTGCATGCATCTCTGCTTCCAAAGTATCGCGGTGCAGGTCCGATTCAGTGGGCTGTTATAAATGGCGAAAAGGAAAGCGGTGTTACGACAATGTATATGTGTCGTGAGATCGATAAGGGTGATATGCTGCTTAAGGACACAGTCACACTTGATCCTAAGGAGACAGGAGACAGCCTGCACGATAAGCTTAGCATGATGGGCGGTCCGCTTCTTTTGAAGACAATTGATCAGTTAGAGGATGGAAGTGCAGTTCGTATTCCGCAGTGCGAGGAAGAAAGCACATATGCACCTAAGCTTGAAAAAACAATGGGAAATATTGACTGGACAATGGATGCTGATCGTATTGAGCGATTAGTTCGAGGCTTAAATTCATGGCCAGGTACCTTTACAAAGATACATGGAAAAACAGTTAAGATTTGGGATTGTGATGTAGTTTGTCAGGAAACGCTTACAGAAAGTCAGGCGGCAGCTACGCCAGGAACTGTTATTGTCAGTGAAAAAGATCAGCTGATTGTTAAGGCTGGTAATGGTGCATTGTCACTTCGTATGCTTCAGCCGGAGGGAAAAAAGAACATGACAGTTGATGCTTACCTGAGAGGTTATCCAATTGCACAGGGAGAGTTATTTACACAGGTGTGAAAGGCATAAAAATATAACATCACGGAGGTGAAGTGTATGCCATATTATTACTGGGATCCTACTTATATACTTGTTTTAATTGGTGCACTGCTTTCAGTAGGTGCATCAGCATTAGTAAACAGAACATTTAATCGTTATTCATCTGTCTATGCAAGAAGTGGTCTGACAGGTGCGCAGGCTGCACAAAAGCTTTTACACTCACAGGGCATTTATGATGTGCAGATTCAGCACATATCAGGCAGTTTGACAGATCATTATGATCCGCGAAACAAAACGCTTAGTCTTTCAGATGCAGTATACAATGCAACAACTGTAGCTGCTATTGGTGTTGCAGCTCATGAGTGTGGTCATGCAATGCAGCATCAGAAGGGATATACACCTATTGCAGTGAGAAATGCATTGGTTCCTTTTGCAAACTGGGGAGCAAGATTGTCCTGGTTACTTATAATTGCAGGATTAATATTCTTTGGACAGGGAACAGGACAGACAATAATAAATATCGGTATTTTTGCCTTTTCATTGGCAGTAATATTTCAGATAGTAACTCTTCCTGTAGAGTTTAATGCATCAGGAAGAGCCATAAAAGTATTAGAAAGTACAGGCATATTTGGAAGTCAGGAGCTTAAATATACAAGGAAAGTATTAGGTGCGGCAGCCCTTACTTATGTGGCAGCGGCAGCATCATCAATTTTACAGCTCTTAAGACTTATAATACTGTTTGGAGGAAGAAGAGATGACTAAAAATGTCTCATGTAATGTTAATTCAAGAAATGTGGTATTAACAATGCTTGAAAAAACTGAAAATGGTGAAAAAAGTCATATAGTGCTTAAAAATACACTAGACGGGTATAAGGATATTGATAAACAGACAAGAGCATTTATTACCAGATTATTTCAGGGAACATTAGAGAGACAAATTGAACTTGATTATATTATAAACATTTATTCAAAAACACCTGTTAAAAAAATGAAGCCGGTTATAAGAAACATACTTAGACTTTCTGTTTATCAGTTAAAGTATATGAAATCAGTCCCGGTTTCGGCAGTGTGTAATGAAGCGGTAAAGTTAACGGCAAAAAGAAAATTTTCGGGACTTAAGGGCTTTGTAAACGGAGTTCTTAGAAATATTGCAAGAAATATAGAGG
>ERZ825896.3396-NODE-3396-length-13541-cov-3.415913_pt1 | contig 13541 bp, 8 predicted proteins | sample MGYA00519858_ERZ825896 | MGnify/ENA primary metagenome ERZ825896 (study PRJEB31778, sample SAMEA3449214) | human gut metagenome | biome: human gut; feature: human-associated habitat; material: faeces | place: United Kingdom | collected 2010/2012 ... | reverse complement strand
ATAATATTCGTTTTATTAAATAGAAAACCTTAGAAAGTCAAGTCGATACCAAATGAGTAGTAACGTTGGAACGGATAGTTGAAACCTCCGGTGTCAGACTCTGGGTCCCAACCGCCTTTTACCCCGTGTATCTCGAATAAGTCTTGTCCGCTTACATAAAAACGGGTCCGCTCGATACCGATCTTCTGCAATAAGCTTTTCGGCAGGGTATATCCGATCTGGATGTTCTTTAGGCGTACGTAAGCGGCGTTGATCTTTTGCATCGTAGACGCTTGGTAGTTCCAATGCCTGATATCGCCGTGGGTCAGACGAGGATAATATGCGTCTTGACGATCCTCATTCCAGGTTTGCCCATAATAGAACTGAGGCGGATATCTCCACCAGTCGCTCCAAGGCATGGAGAACTCACCTTCACGGAACAAGGTGCGTTTAGCGACTCCTTGGAAGAATACGCTGATATCAAAGTTGTTCCACTTGGCACCCAAGTTTAATCCGAATGTATATCGGGGAGTGGTTGAGCCGACATACTTAGCGTCGCCGTCGTCCCCTTCCTTATCACCGTAAGTGGAGATTTTCCCATCGCCGTTCAGATCCTTGAATTTGGCATCGCCGATACCGATATTAGAGGGTACGCCTTCCAGCTTCTTGTAAGCGTCCAGATCCGCTTGGTCCTTGACTACGCCATCATATACATAGGCGAAATAGGAGTTGATGGGATATCCTTCTCTCGTCTTGTTCAAGCCTAGCTCATAAGTGTCCGAGCCTCCGTATTCCACGAGCTTGTTCTTAGCGTCGCTCAATTGGAATTGTGCGGAATATTCGACATTACCGATTTTGTCCGTCCAGTTTAAGGTAAGCTCGAAGCCATTCGTACGCAATTTGCCCGAGTTCGTATCCGGGGGAGTTGCCCCTAGCATACTGGGATAAGTTACGGGGATCAACATATTATTGTTCATCTTCACGAAGTAGTCGAAAGAGAATCCTAAGCGGGAGTCTAAGAAAGCGGCATCAATACCTGCGTTGATATTCTCCAAGATCTCCCATGTGCGATTTACGCCGGCTAAGACATCCAGCCCCATCGCTTGTGTTTGTGAACCGCTGCCGAAAGGATAGGTCAATTTAGTTCCCCAACCGTCGTCCCTGAATTTTAGCAACTGGATATAATCGTATAGACGAATACCTTCTTGATTACCTGTTTGTCCGTAAGAAGCTCTTAGTTTCAATTCGTTGAATACCTTAGAGCTCTTTAGGAATTCCTCTTGAGAGATACGCCAGCTAGCGGATACGCCGGGGAACATTCTCCAACGGTTACCCGGGGCGAAGCGGGAGGAACCATCGTAGCGGAAGTTTGTCTCCAAGATATACTTATTCTTGAAGCTGTATCCGATACGGGCGAAAGCAGAGCTTGTCGCCCAATGTTCAGCTTTGGCGTCGTTCTTCATATTTCCGGTGCCACCAAGGTTGAGTTCCCATAATTCGTCTGTGATGAAATTATCTCGGCGTGCCATGAACATACGGACCTCTTCTGCCTCATAAGCCATACCTAACATGGCATCTAAATGATGATCCAGTCCGAAGTTCTTATTATAATTCAAGTAAGCCGTATAATTTTGATAGATGGTTTCCTCGGTCGTACGATCTACAGCGGATTGTTCGGGACTACCTGCTCCCGTATAATAATTGATGTCACCGTCCCATGTATAGAGCGGGATGGCTTTCGCTATATCCTCGTTATTCTTGTTTTTGTAGTTTAAGCCCACTTGAGCGTTAAACACGAGTCCGTCCGTGATATCGGCGATCAATCTAAAGTTACCGTTCATCTCCCGGGTATTGAACGTGGCGGTCTCGCTTTCCTTGGCCAGCGCTATCGCGTTGCTCCAGCCTCCTTGCGTGAAGAACTCTCCGTTGGCGTTATAGATCGGGAAGTTCGGCATATCAAACATCGCCTCGCCGATCACCCAAGCGCCATTACTTCCTATGTCCGTACGTTTCTGGTTATCCAAAGATACCTTTGTCTCTAATTTTAGCCACTTTGCCAATCGATAATCATAATTCATACGCAGATTGTATTTGGTATTATTATCGTCTGCATATTTTACCACGCCAAATTGTTTGCTGTAGCCGGCGGATAGGTAATAGTTAGACTTCTCGCCTCCACCGGAGATTGTTAGGTTATGGCGATGTTGTACGCCATTGGTCAGCAACTCGTCCATCCAGTCCGTGTTCGTGAAAAAGAGCTTCCAGCCGGGTTGGGTGGGATGGTCGATAGGGTTCGGATCGTTCGCTAAGATGCGATCCAGAAGCTCTTGGGTATAGAGTGGGGCGGCACCGTTGTGTATGTTCGCCTCGTTATCCATAATCGCCATCTCATAATTTGTCGGGGCTTTCATGATTCCGGTCATTTTCGTGATCGCCAAGTTCCCGTTGTAAGTAAGTTTCGGTGCTCCGCTCTTTCCTTTCTTAGTCGTGATTAATACAACACCTCCGGCGGCACGGGAACCATATATGGAGGCTGAGGCATCTTTCAATACCGATATAGCCTCGATATCCTGCGGGTTGATCATATTCATATCCCCGGGGATTCCGTCGACCAAGACTAGCGGGGTATTCCCTCCGTTCGTGGAGGAGGCGCCACGCACGTTCAAGTCGAATTCCTCGTTACCCGGTTGTCCGGATGTTCGCTGAACGACCATACCGGGAATTTCTCCTTGCAAGGCGGACAGGACATTTGTAACCGGCTTAGAGTCGATTACCTCGGAGGATATTTTCGAGATCGCTCCGGAAAGATTGCTTCGTTTCTGTGTTCCGTAACCGATCACGACTACCTCATCAAGCTTCTGGGTGTCTTCCTTTAGCTGGATATTGAGGGTTTTGTTGTTGCCTACGGCCACTTCTTCCGATAAATAGCCGATGTAGGATATGAGTAGGATCGATTTACCGTTCGCCTCGATGCTGTACTGACCGTTCAGGTCGGTAACTGTACCATTTGACGTACCTTTTACCACGACATTCGCTCCGATGATCGGTTCGCCCCGTTCATCTGTAATGATACCGGTCACTTTTCGGTCTTGCGTCACCGGAACGGAGGCGTTGCCCGCGTTTCCGAGACTGACGGCTATCGTGTTATTCTCCCGCTTAAAATAAAGATTGGCTTGCCGGGTGATCTCGTTCAATACGCTGTTGACGGGAGCGTTTTTGAACTTTAGGTTAACCTGTACGTTCCGGTTCGCGATGGCTTCTCCATAGAAAAATTTTAATCCTGTCTGCTTCGACAAATCATCAAAGACTTTCTGTATGGGTTGGTTTTTGACTTGAATTGTTATTCTTTCTTTCTGATTTTCTTGCGCTTGCAGAGGTTCAGGGGAGCCTAACGCTAAAAAAACTAAAATAATAGAACAACACATCCAATTATTCCTAGTAATAGTTGGAAAGTTCATAATTTTGTATGTTTAAAGGTTGTTTTTATACACTTTTAAAAACAGTCCGATTTATGTAATCTCCAAGGGGGTCCAATCCAAGGGTGTACATATCGGGAAAGATAAAGGGAGATCGAAGGTCAGAGGTCGGTTTCCCTTTTTTATGTGGCTAAGCTTATGTCGTATCTTTCATGGGCAAATCGATTTTAAGGTTAATGACTCGTTTTATATAACACGATCCGACTTTCTTCTTTCCGGTATCGGATGCCGGTTGAATATTGAATTGCGTTCAGTACGGCTTCCAGACTTTTATTGTCGTGCTCGCCATAGATGTAATCGTCGAATACGACATTCGGATCGAGTACGATCTCTTGATTATACATCCGCTCCAAATCGTGTATAACGCTACTGATAGGTGTCCGGTTGAAATAAAGGCCACCTTGCAGCCAAGCCGTTACTTTTTGGGCGTCCTCGTTCTTTTTAAGAATCTCTCCATTTGTGTTATTCACGATTATCTGCTCGTTCGGTAATAGGCGCATTACGCTTTCGGGCATATCCACCTCAACTTTTCCGGTCCGAACGCTGACGGCCATCAACTCATCCTCTTGATAGGCTTTTACGTTGAAAGAGGTTCCGAGTACTTTTACGTCGGCTTGCCGGGTACGGACGATGAAGGGCTTGCCCTCGTCTCTCATGACATTGAAAAAAGCTTCTCCTTCCATTTCTACCAAACGGATGTCAGAGGTAAATTCCGCTGGGTATCGCATGACGGTACCGGCGTTTAGATGAACGATCGTGCCGTCGGGAAGGGTGACTTGCTTATGTTCGCCATGATTGACGCTTATTTCCGTTAGGAGATGGTCGCTGGCAGATGTATGCTGCTTTGCTGAATGATTTAGGTATAGTTTCGCTCCGAATCCGATGGAAACGATAATCGCTATGCTCGCCGCGTACTTGATGAAAGTGGATAGGGAGATTCTTCTTTCTCTTTTACGTGTCTTATCCAACAGGTCTTGCGCCTCCTTCTTATAAAGCAGATGATTATGGGAATCGGATTGAGGTAAGTCTTGCGCCTCGTTCCAGACCCGGTCCATTTCGCTTTCTAATTCTGCTCGCTCGGTTATGGATGCGGCTAGCTTCCGCAAGGTCTCTATATCGTTCCGTGTATAGAGTCCATTTACATATCGGATTAATAAATCGCTTATATATTTGTTTTGTTCTTCCATTATTTCTCGTGCTATATTAATAGTACAAAGAAGTCCGGGAGAACTGGGATATCATTAACTTTTATTAGTATATGATTTTATTATCTTCGCGAAACGATATGTGATGCTAAATGGAAGAGAGACAAATTATAAAGTCGTTGAAAGAAGGAGATAGGGAGGCTTTTTCGATGTTGTATAAACAATATTGGGAAAAGGTTTATCATTTCTGCGGGCTTTATTTGAATAATCGGGATGTAGCCGAGGATGTGGTACAAGAGGTGTTTATCAAGGTCTGGGAGTCGAGGGAATTCATCCGGGAGGATGATAACTTCAAGGGTCTTCTGTTTATCATCACCCGTAACTTGATCTTTAATCATCACCGGAAGAACGTGAACGAGGACTTTTATAAAATGACGGTCTTGTCCGCTATGGATACTTCCTACGACTTAGAGGAAGAGATCACCGCCTATAACTTGGGGGAGTATATCGATCATTTGATAGAGGAATTGCCGGAAAGACGCCGGGTTATCTTTAATCTAAGCCGGAAGGAGCATAAAAGCTATAAAGAGATAGCCTTCCAACTCAATATTTCCGAGAAGACCGTTGAGAACCAGATCAGCGAAGCCTTGAAGTTCTTGAAGAAAAATATCATGTTACTTATCTGGTTTATCTAGCGCTTTCCTAGGTCACGTATTTGTAGAGTCCGGAAGTGCCACTGCGTCTTAAGTTTTAGTTTTGCTCGTCTTCTTTTTCAGGCAGCACATAAATCCGGTGTGTTCGATATCCTACGCTGGCTATTACGTTATCCTTGATAAATTGCTTGATATCCTCGCTCGCACGGTAGCGGGTACAATTGTTCAAGCCGGCGTAATCGGTGAGATTTATATATGAGTTTCTTTCTAGATAAGATAACATTTTAGCCTTCCTTCCCTCGATTCCCGTTTTGGGCAGATTTTCCCGTTTAACCAAGATGGGGGCGTTCTTTTTTACCATCTCCTTCAGTCGGGGAGAGCAGCGGAAGTTAACGCCGTGTATGCTAGCGCTTGATTTAGTATTTCCTTTCTGGTCCGTTACTTCTTTGCTTTTTACCGATGGCGAGAAATGTCCCAATCCTTCCAGTTCCACGCTGTACCCATAGGATAATTCCCTGCCGATATAGGAAGTAAGCGCCTCCAATACACCTTTTATGTCGGCGGAGGTGACGGATGAGCATTCGGAAATATACTCACATATATCGTTCATGCGTTTGGTATCTCTGGTGATGACTCGTGCGCAGGATGTTGGCCCGCGTTGTTCATTGCCTGGTGTATTATAAATACTGACTTGGATGCCACTTCTTGGTTTTCCCATGATTTTCTCGTTATTTAAATGGATAATGTATAGGATGCCTCGGAGATTTAACGTTTATCTCTTTGGCGTTTCTATTTGATGAAATCGGTTGCCGACGCCCTCGGCAATGCTGCTGACGCTGTCGGAAATATTGCTGACGGCGTCGGAAATACTGCCGACACCGTCGGCAACCAATTTCATTGAATACAAAGGACGGAAATATAAGGATGGAAAGCAAGGAAGATCCGTTGTATTTCTTGTATACCTAAGTGAAATTTTTTTATCACCCAATAGGGGGAAGGAAAACATGGCGTGTATTTATAAATAGAACAAGAATAATAAACATGAGCGAAGATACGAGAACGATATTGAAGAAGTTGATGCGGGATGCTCTGGATGAGAAAGATCGGCAACGTTTGCTGTGTGACCCCAAAGTGGAAGAGCGTATGCGTTCCCAATGGGACGAGGCTGCGGATCGCGTGAATCCCGTGGTGGGGAATCGCATGTGGGAACGAATCATAGCCCGGACAATGGCGACAAACGGTGTCCGTAAACTCTGGGTCTATAAGATTACGGCGATAGCCGCCTCCATATTGCTACTTTTAGGTGTAGGAAGCGTAGTTTATTGGTCTCATACGAAAGAAGATCAATATATATATGTAATGGCCTCCGGTGTCCGTTGCATAGAGCCGGTTTCCTTATCGGACGGTACGACCGTGAGAATGGGGCCGAATAGCCAGTTGATTTACCCAAAGAGTTTCGATGGCAAGACCCGTGATGTGGAATTAAAAGGGCAAGCCTTCTTCGACGTGGCGAAAGATCGGGAAAGACCATTTACCGTGCATACCAAGAACATGGATGTAACGGCCTTGGGCACGGCCTTCGAGGTTTTCAACTATGATTCCGAGAGCAAGTTGGAGACGATCCTGTTAAACGGTAAGGTGAAGATTGGCTTGGGAGGTCCCAATGTGAAGAACAGGCGTGAGGTGATATTGAACCCGAACGAGATGTTGGTTTTCGACAAACAAGCGAATACCGTTAGAGTTAAGACGGTTAATGCCGAGGAGTATTCGGGTTGGCGTAACGGTGTCCTCAGTTTTGAGAACGAACGCTTGAGCATGATCCTTACCCGTCTGGAGCCTTGGTTCGGGCGGAAGATAAAGTGCCCGAAGGAGATAGCGGAGAAATATCGGTTTACGTTTAAGGTACGGGATGAGTCCTTGGAGCGAATCCTGTTTATGCTGAGCAATACGTCGCCCATTAAATACAGAGAGAAAGACAATGAATATGAACTATATATAAAGGGAGATAAATGAGTGTCTAACGTTAAATTCTAAGAGATATGCTTGTTAACAGTTCTTGAGTCTAATAAAAAAACAGGAGGAAAAACTAGGTTTCTCCTCCTGATCAAATGTTCTTGACGGCAGGCGTTAGGAGTTGAGAGGCCGACACACCTGCTAATTTATTCATCAGAAACATTACAAAGTTATGAAAAAAATCAGAAAAGTAAACCGAGTCATGAAGATAAGTGCGTTGTTATCCTTGGCTTTCGCATGCACTGTATCCGCTTCTACCTATGGACAGAATTATAAGCTTTCCATGAATAAACAGGATTGCAGTATATCGGAAGTGCTAAAAGAAATAGAGAAAAATAGTGAATACACGTTCTTCTTGAATGATAATCAAGTAAATGTAAATAGGAAAACGAGTGTAAAAGCAAATAATGCTTCGTTAGAGGAGGTCTTAGAGCAAGCCTTGAAAAATACGGGATACCAATATGAGATTGTAGACCGGCAGATTATAATTAAGTCAAAGAGTGTTTCAAGTGTCTCACATCCGAATGCCTTATTCCAGTCTTCGCCACGAAAGATTACCGGGCAAGTAAAAGATGCCTTGGGAGAACCCATTATCGGGGCGAATGTTGTCGTTAAAGGCACTACGAACGGAACGATTACGGATATCGATGGAAACTTCAGTCTGGAAGTACCGGACAATGCGATCTTGGTAGTTTCTTATATCGGTTATACGGATCGTACGGTCGAGGTTGGTAATTCTTCGAAAGTAATGGTCAGCCTGTCCGAGGATACCCAGAAGTTGGATGAGGTTGTGGTCGTAGGTTACGGAACGCAGAAGAAAGTGAATTTAACGGGAGCGATCTCCTCTTTGGATGCGGAGACGTTGGAGAATCGTCCGATCACCAACTCGACCCAAGCGTTGCAAGGTACGCAAGGTGTTTACGTAAATCAAGCGGGTGCTCAGCCGGGAGCGGACGGGGCGACGATTCGTATTCGTGGTCAGGGAACCTTGAACGATAATAATCCATTGATTTTGGTGGATGGCATCGAGTTCCCGTTGGAAGCGGTAAATCCGAATGATATTGAGAGTATTTCCGTATTGAAAGATGCGGCTTCTTCCGCTATCTACGGTTCTCGTGCGGCGAATGGCGTTGTCTTGGTAAAGACAAAGGGGGGAAAGAAAGGTAAGTTTACCGTCGATTATAATAACTATTTCGGCGTGCAGCAGGCTACCTATCTGCCTAACTTCGTATATGATCCGGTCGTGTTTATGGAAATGAGAAACCAAGCGCAACGGAACGAAGGTAAACTAACGGTGGATTATTCTGATGCGTTAATCGAGGAGTACAAACAAGGTATGTTAACAGACCCGATTATGTATCCGCAGAATAATTGGTTGGATATTATGTATAATAATGCCTTTATTATGGAGCATAACATGCGTTTCTCCGGAGGTGATGATAAATATACGTATTCCGTATCTTTAGGTTATGGCGATCAAAATGGAGTATTGCGTGGTACGGACTCCAATAAATATACTTTAGCCGTGAATACGACTGCTCAGGTAAATAGCCGTTTGAAGATCGGCGCTAATATCAATGCGCATTATCAGATCTATAATGAGCCGGTAGCGGGTGTGGCAAACTTAGTGGAGATGACTTATAAAGCGCAGGCTTTCCACCCGACTTATACGGCCGATGGTCGCTATGCGGATACTTTTATCCGTACTCCTGGGCATAATATCTATCGCCATCCGTTGGCGTTGGCCGATGAGGGCGAGAACAAGCATAAGTCCTTGCGTATGTTGGCGAATTTGTCTGCGGAATATAAGCTTCCGTTTGATATCGTTTATAACTTGAATGTCGGTTTAAACAAATATGATTATCTGCAATCTCGTTTTGCGCCTGATGTATACGAATATCAGTTGAAGACCAATGAGGAGAAACGAGTGGTTTATGACGGTCAGAATACACGCCATGCTTATAAAGGTGATAAGAATAACTTGGCAGTTACGGTATTCAATACCTTATCTTGGGGCAAGAAGTTCAATGATGCCCATGACGTAAAAGTCTTGGCTGGCTATAGTTTTGAGAGTGATGATAAGACTGAATTTTCCGCTAAGGTAGAAGGTTTCTTAGGGAACGAGTTGCACGAATTAAATGCGGGTTCTAGTAATCCGAGTGTAGCGGGCACTTCCTCGAGATCAGTCTTGATGTCTTATTTTGGTAGGGTGAATTATGGTTATAAAGACCGTTATTTATTTGAGGGTAACTTTCGTTATGATGGTTCGTCCCGTTTTGCCAAAGGAAATCGTTGGGGTATTTTCCCTTCATTCTCTGCCGGATGGCGTTTGAGCGAGGAAGAATTTATGAAAGATATTCCTTGGATCTACAATCTGAAATTGAGAGCTTCTTGGGGACAATTGGGTAACGAGCGTATCGATTTGTTCCGCTACGTGGACCTAATGAACTTGAAGGTGATAAAAAATGATGGTTCAATCACGGATTATAACTACCCGTTGAATGGAGCGATGCAATCCGGAGCGGCTATTACCGCTTATAACGATCCGAACATTACATGGGAGACAACGACCATGACGAATGTCGGTATTGACGCTAGCTTATTAAACGGAAACTTGGATTTCTCTTTCGAGTTCTTTGATAAACGTACTTCCGACATCTTGCGTAAGGTTACTTTGCCGGATCAAGTAGGTGGTCTGGATGGGCCGATCCGTAATATCGGCGAGGTGAGCAATAAAGGTTTCGAGTTGAATATGGGATATCGGAACAATATCGGGGACTTCCGTTACGAGGTAAATGGAAATATGACCTTTATCAAAAATAAGATCGTTAGCTTGAAGGGGCAAACAATCATTGATGGAATGTTTATCTTGGAAGAAGGAAAGCCTATCGATTCTTATTATATGCTTCATGCTATCGGTATTTTCCAATCTGAGGAGGAAATCAAGAATAGTCCGTATCAAACCGCGGCTACTAAACCGGGATATCTGAAGTTTGAGGATACGAATGGAGATGGGAAAATTACCGAAGATGACCGCCAGATACGTGGTGGTGTGATTCCTAAGATAACTTATGGATTCAATATCAACTTAGGATATAAGGATTGGGATCTGAGCGCTTTCTTCCAAGGTGTAACTGATGTCTATACATATGGAGACCGCATTGGTGCTACTCCTTTATGGTTTGGTTGTGGTTTGCCGGAACAATGGTTGACGGATGCTTGGACTCCCGAGCGGGGAACCAGCGCTACATTGCCTATCTTGACTACATATGAAGGATGCTTGAATGAGAATTTCCGTACAAATGATTTCTGGTTGAGAAACGCCTCTTATTTACGTTTGAAGAACTTGCAACTTTCTTATAACGTACCGGTCTCTTTCTTGAAAAGCGGTGTTGTTAAGAGATTGAAGGTCTTTGTCAATGCGCAAAACTTATTCACGTTCTCTCCGATGAAGGATTTTGATCCGGAGAAGAACTTGAAGGGAAGCAACTGGTATGCCTATCCGTCTGTACGGACTTATACGGCAGGTGTTAATGTCACATTTTAAATAATAAGGAATAATAATATGAGACGTAAAATATATAAGATGATATGTGTCGCTGTCGCTTGTATGAGTTTAACCGCTTGTGATAGCTGGTTGGATGTAGATCCTTCCGATCAATATTCCACGGAAACATTCTGGAAGACAAAAGAGCATGCGAGCGCCGGTATAATGGGATGTTACAACGCATTGAAACCTTGGCGTTCATTGCATACGATGGAATTCGATATGTTGACAGCGAATGCGATGCCTTATAACGAGGCGAATGGTACGCAAGCAATTGGAAAAGGTGAACATTTGTCTACTACGGCTTTAATCGGAAGCTTATGGAAGAACTGTTACGTTGGCATTGGCCGTACGAATACTTTCATCGCTAATGTCGGAGGTGTCGATATGGACGAGTCGGAGAAGGCGAAGATGGTGGGTGAAGCCAAGTTCTTACGAGCTTTCTATTATTTAAGTCTGGTCGATAAATTCGGAGGTGTGCCACTGATTATAGATGCTCCCAATGCGGATGAGCAAGCCGAATTACCTCGCAATTCCAAGGAAGAGGTAGTGAATCAGATTGTCAAGGATTTGGAGGAGGCCGCTGCCGTGCTACCGGACACCTATGCTAGCTCAGACTTGGGACGTGCGACAAAAGGTGCTGCGTTAGCGTTAAAAGCCCGTACTTTATTATATAATTCTCGTTGGGCGGAGGCGGCCCAAGCTGCTAAGCAGGTAATGGAGTCTGGCGTTTATCAATTATTCAATGATTATCGTCATTTCTTTAGCGAAGATAATAAATATAATTGTGAGGTAATCTTTGATATAGAAGCGAAATTGCCAGAGTATCCAACGGATTATGATCAGAATATCTGGCGCTTGAATCGTCCGGCTCCCTTGAAGGAACTGGTTGATACATATCTCTGTGTTGACGGGAAGACGATAGAAGAGTCACCACTTTATGATCCGACTCGTCCGTATGAGAACAGAGATCCCCGTTTATTGAAATCGATCGTTTGCATCGGTTATCCGTATTTAGGAAAGACGATCACAAAAGAAGATGTGGCGACTACGGGTTTCGGTGTGAAGAAATACACTTCTTATGAGGATGATGTAACGATTCCTTTAGTAGAACGTTCGGCTTTCAATTTCATTTTGATTCGTTATGCGGAAGTTCTGTTGACGTATGCCGAGGCGCAGAATGAGGCGAGTGGTCCTGATCAGTCAGTTTATGATGCCATCAACCAATTGCGTAGTCGTCCGGATATCAATATGCCGGAAGTACCAAAAGGTTTGACGAAAGATCAGATGCGTGAGGTAATCCGCCGTGAACGCCGTATCGAGTTGACCTTTGAAGGACTCTACTATTCGGATATCTTGCGCTGGAAAACCGCCGAGAAAGAAAATAATGGTATGATGCATAATTATGAGGGAATAGAAGTCGTGAAACGTTCTTTTAATCCGAAACGAGATTATTTATGGCCGATCCCTTATAACCAAACAGTCTTGAACCCTAATTTGGAGCAAAATCCGAACTGGGATTAATTCTTGGGTAAATTAAAAACTGTTATCTTTGAAGTGCCAAACACAGGATGGCACTTCAAAGCCAATATTTCAATAAATAATATCATGAAGAATAAACTAATGTTACTGACGGCCGCCTCAGCTTTTTCAATGGCAGGCATAGCCGCTGATTACACGAATATCGTCCTAATCAATTTGGATGATGTGGGTTACGGAGATTTTTCTTTTAATGGAGCTTACGGATATACCACTCCGAATATCGATAAGATGGCGGCGGAAGGCATTCGTTTTACGCACTTTTTGGTAGGACAGCCGATCAGTGGAGCCTCTCGTGCCGGCTTGTTGACCGGCTGCTATCCGAATCGTATCGGTTTTTCCGGCGCTCCGGGGCCAGATTCGAACTACGGTGTCCATCCAGAGGAGATGACGATCGCAGAGGTATTGAAACAGAAAGGATATAGTACCGCTATCTTCGGTAAATGGCATTTAGGTAGCCAAAAGGAGTTCCTCCCCTTGCAAAATGGCTTCGATGAATATTATGGGTTGCCGTATTCTAACGATATGTGGCCTTTCCATCCGCAACAAGGTGAGGTCTTTAATTTCCCGGATTTGCCGACTTATGACGGAAATGAGATTATCGGTTATAATACGGACCAAACACGGTTGACTACGGATTATACCACCCGTTCTGTTAATTTCATCAAGAAGAATAAGAATAAGCCTTTCTTCTTGTATCTGGCCCATAATATGCCCCATGTACCGTTGGCCGTTTCCGATAAATTCAAGGGAAAGAGCGAGCAGGGTTTATATGGCGACGTGATGATGGAGATCGACTGGAGTGTAGGTGAGATATTCAAGGCATTGCGTGAGCTGGGCTTGGAAGATAATACGTTGGTGATCTTGACTTCCGATAATGGCCCTTGGACCAATTACGGGAATCATGCCGGTTCAGCCGGTGGGTTACGTGGGGCATAGGCTACGACCTTTGATGGTGGTAACCGGGTTCCTTGTATCATGTACTGGAAAGGTAAGACGTTACCGGGCACGACTTGTAATAAGTTAGCTTCTAATATCGACCTTCTTCCTACGTTCGCCGAGATCACGCAGGCTCCGCTTCCTCCTCGCAAGATTGACGGAGTAAGTATCTTGCCGTTGATCGAGGGTAAAAAAGACGCCAACCCACGTGAGTCTTTCGTCTATTACTATCGAAAGAATGACTTGGAGG
>ERZ825896.3393-NODE-3393-length-13563-cov-5.282425_pt1 | contig 13563 bp, 12 predicted proteins | sample MGYA00519858_ERZ825896 | MGnify/ENA primary metagenome ERZ825896 (study PRJEB31778, sample SAMEA3449214) | human gut metagenome | biome: human gut; feature: human-associated habitat; material: faeces | place: United Kingdom | collected 2010/2012 ... | reverse complement strand
TATAGAAATAATAGTGAAAGTTTATATAAAACATTAGAAAATTTATTTTTTATGAAGAATAATAATATATCTTATGGTATATCTATATATAATCAAATATGTCAAACATTTAATGTTGATGTTTTAGATAATTATTTTCATACAAGAAAAAACTTTTATATCAGAAGAAATAAAAGAAAAATATTAGTTGATAGTTATTTAGAAAATGAAAGATATATTATAGAATTAATGTATCCATGTGCCATTATATATTGCAATAAAAATTTACCTAAAGTTCTTAAAATATTAAATTATTATGATCCTAGAATTTTTATATGTGATTTTGATAATAAAGATTTCTTTTGGAATAATAACAGCCACTGTCATAGTTATAATTATAATTTTGCAACATATAATTTAATATAAACCTTGTAAAATTATTTATTTTTTAGTAAAATACTTTTATAGGAAGGAATTGATATACGTGGGAGCATTCTTACTTGATTTATTAAAAGTACTAGGAGGACTAGTTATTGGAGCAGTTATCGGATTTTTAATTGCTCGTAAATATATGAAAAAATATATAAAAAAGAATCCACCAATAAATGAACAAATGATAAAGGCTATGATGACACAAATGGGGAGAACACCAAGTCAAAAGCAAGTAAATCAAATGATGAAATCAATGAACAGGTATATGGACTAAGAAGCATATACTTGTTTTTTATAGATGATGATTATGAAACCCATAATTGGTATTATTTTAAAAAAAAGTAAAAGTGAAACAGGAAGAGACATTTTATTACTATATGAAGCAATTAGTTATGCCATTAAGACTTGCGGTGGTATCCCTATAGGTATAAACAATTCCTTAGAGTATTTATATATTTGTAATGGATTTATTTTTCAAGGTGGAGATGATATAGAAAATGAAGATTTGATATTTATGAAGCATATTTTAAATTTAAATAAACCTATATTGTGTATTTGTTTAGGTATGCAAGAACTTGGATGTTTATTTGATGGTACTATTGCAAAGGCAAGTAAAAAACATCATAGTAATTTAGATAAAGCGCATACTGTATATATTAATAAAAATAGTAAATTATATCAAATTATTGGAGATGACAAAATAGAGGTTAATAGTCGTCATTATGATAAACTTGAATATACAAGTGCCTATATATCAGCCATAAGTGATGATGGAACAATTGAAGCCATAGAAATACCTAATTATAAGTTTGGTATAGGTATTCAGTGGCATCCAGAAAATTTAATTGATATAGATGGATATAGTAAATCTTTATTTATGGCTTTTATTAATTCATGTTTGGAGGGGGAAAATGAATTTAAGTGAACTTTTAAATGTTACTAGTGGTGTAGTTATCAATAATATGAAAAGTGATAAAACATTTGATAAAATATCAATAAATAGTAAAGAAGTTCAAAAAAATAGTTTATTTATTGCTTTAAAGGGTAAAAATCATGATAGTCATGATTATTTAGAAGAAATAATAAAAAAAAGACCAGCTTTTATTCTAGTAGAGAAAGATATTTCTATCAAAACTAAAATACCTATTATTAAAGTAGATAGTTGTTTAGATGCTTTAATAAAAATTGGATCATATTATCGAGATAATTTTCATGGTAAAGTTATTTGTATAACTGGTAGTGCAGGTAAAACCATGACTAAGGAATTAATTTATAATATTTTAAAGACAAAATATAATGTACTAAAAAGTGAAGGTAATCATAATAATCATATAGGGCTTCCACTTACCCTTAATCTTTTAAATAATCGTTATGATGTTTTAGTTTTAGAAATGGGTATGAACCATTTAAAAGAAATAGATAAACTTTCTAAAATGTGCAAACCAAGTGATGCTGTTATAACTAATATTGGTACAGCACATATTGGTAATTTAGGTTCTAAAAAGAATATATTTAAGGCTAAAATGGAAATGATAAATGGTATGAATAATGGTAATTTATTTGTTAATGGTTATGATGATTATTTAAAAAAAATAAAAAAAATTAATAATATAAATATTATTAAAGTAGGTTTAGATAAAAACCTATTTATTAAGGAAATAAAAGAGGATTTATATAGAACTTGTTTTAAGGTTACATATAATGATAAAGATTATGATTTTACTTTAAATATACCAGGAGCACATTTGATACAAAATTGTATGCTTGCTATTAAAGTAGGACTTTCATATGATATAAGTATAGATGAAATGGTTAATATTATTAATAATTATAAACCACTTAATAATAGACTTAATGTATATAATTATGGTGATAATATTTTAATAGATGATTCATATAATTCTAATTTTGAATCTTTAAGTTCTATTTTAAATTATTTAAAAAATCAAGATAAAAATAAAATATTGATATTAGGTGATATTTTAGAACTTGGTAAGTATTCGAAACCTATTCATAAAAAAATTGGTAAAATAATAAAAAAAGATAAATTTAAACAAATTTTACTTGTTGGTAAAGAAATGTTAGAAGTGCATAAAATTAATCATCATAGTCTTTATTTTAATAGTAATAATGAATTAATAAATCATTTAAAACAAGTAAAAATAGATAATAGTATAATATTAGTTAAAGGATCTAATAGTATGCATTTAGCTAAAATAGTAGAATTTCTTAAAAATAAATTAGAAGAAAAAAAATAATACCTTTGGGCATTATTTTTTTAATATTTTTCTAATAGGTGAAGAATTTCTATAAATAAAGTATAATGCTTTATTCGTTATTAATTCTAAGTCACCTATATATTCTATACTACTAGAATTAAAACTTAGTTTAAAGTCATTTAAACCCTTATATCTAGATTGCGGAGCAAGTGGATTATTAATACCACCTAAATTAAATTGTTTTAAGCCTTCCTTAGAATATCTTTCAATTAATTTCCATATAAGTAAGTGTTTAGCATTTACTCTTTTAAATTTAGGATCATATCCATCCATAAGTAGTGTTGCACTATCAGTATTTTTTATAATAAAAGCAGAAGCAACAATAAGACCATTTGGATTTTCTCTATTTAGATTTGTTGCATATATAAGTTCATTTTTAATGTTATTTAAACTTTTATCAAGTTCTATTTTTTTATTGATTAGTTTAGTATTATTCCTTTTAGATATCAATAATTCTTCATTAACTTTATTATTTAAATCAAGTTGTTTTTGATATTCTTTTCTAACATTATTCAAATAAATACTAGTATCCATTTTAGCATAATAAAATTCAGCCATTTTCTTTTTATTAAAGAATTCATAAGTATCTTCAAAATATTTTAAATCTCTAGGATATTTTCTTTTCGTTTGAAAATATAAATACTCTAAATTACTTTTATTTCCCTTATGAATAACAATTCCCTTTTTTTCAGCCCCTCTTATTTTGGTTTTTAATGGCTTTGATAAGTCATTAAATGTTTTTGTATAATTTGAATTAAGAGGTATAACTGATACAAATCTAGGTTTTAAGGCTTCAAAAGAGTTATTAAAACCTAAATGATAATATTCAAGTTTTCTTAATAATTTAAAATTATTTTCAAAATTATTATTTATTTTAACAATATTATTTTTAGAATCCATAATATTTTTATAAATCATAGGACAAATTTTAATAGCAATTATATCTAATTTACCTAGGTATTTTTTTATCAAACAAGTAAATGATTTAACAACAGCTTCATTATCATAATCTATTAAAAAACCTCTAGGTGCATAAGCATATTTAAAACCATATTTTTTTTCAATTAAAATAAGAGATGTAGCAATAAGTTCATTATTACTATTAGTCATACCAAGTAAAATACTATCAAAACCTTGTTTATTCATTACAAAAGCATATTCAGGTGTTTGATAAATTGATTTATACTTGAATGTTAAACAAAAATTATAAAATTCTTCATTAGTTAATTCTTTTATCATAAAAACCACCTCATTTAGAGAATTAGATTATTATAACATATAATACAATTAATGTACATAAAAAAATTAGGTTTTCCTAATTTTTTTTGCACTCATAACTGTTACACATTGTTGATTGTTTATTCTTACTGTCATTACAGTTACATACTTTTATTTTTTTTAGAGTACATTCATCACAATCACAGTCACAATGCTTACAATCATGTACATCACAATTGATTTTTTGTTTTTCCATATCTTTATCACCCTTAATATTTTGATAATTATTTATAAAAATATTCATAAAAAAATTTTTTGTTAATAAGATTGAAATAGGTGATTTTATGGACAAGGTTAAAATAGGTTTACCACGTGCTTTTACATATTATTATTTTAGTGATTTGTGGAAAATATTTTTTAAAGAACTTAATATTGATTATATAGAAAGTCCACCAACTAATAAGGAAATTATTAGTAAAGGAATGAGTCGTGCCAATGATGAAATGTGTCTTTCTTTTAAAATATATCTTGGACATATAGATTACCTTAAAGATAAGTGTGATTATATATTAGTTCCTAGAATAGATAATTATGGAAAGTCTAACCAAACATGTACTAATTTCCTTGCAGCTTTTGATATTATCAATAATTTATTTGAAACTAAAATACTAGATTATAATATTAATTTAGAAGGTAATAATAATGAACTTGATGGTTTTTTAAGAATAGGAAAATTATTAAATAAATCTAGATATGATGTTATTAAAGCATATAATAAGGCTATTTTAGATACTTATAAAATAAAACAAAATAAAATTAAAAAGAATATTAAGGCTTTAGAAAATGATGGTTTGAAGGTATTATTAGTATCACATTCGTACAATACTTATGATGCATATATTGGAAAACAAATTACCGATTATTTAGAAGAAATGGGGGTAACTATTATTTATTCAGATATGTTTGATGATAAAGAAACAAATAAATTGGCATATAAATTATCAGATACAATATATTTTAAATATTCTAAAGATAATATTGGCTCAATAAAACTAGTTCAAGATAAAATAGATGGTATTATTTTTTTATCAGCGTTTCCTTGTGGACTAGATAGTCTTGTAAATGAACTTGTCATGCGAAAGATAAATAAACCTTATTTAAATTTAATTATGGATGAATCTTATTCTTTAACAGGAATAAAAACACGAATAGAAAGTTTTGTTGATATTCTTGAACAAAGAAGACAAAAAAACTAAAAAAATAGTAGCATTTCCCCATATGGGAGATTATCATATTCCTGTTAAATATTTATTTTCTAAAATATTAAATTGTGAAATAATGTCAAGCCCATTAATTACAAGTAAAACAATTGAACTTGGTAGTAAATATAGTCCTGATTTTGTTTGTATGCCATTTAAGTATACTCTAGGTACATTTATTGAGTGTTTAAATAAGGGTGCTAATATTTTAATTCAAGCAGGCGGGGGTTGTAGGTATGGCTACTATAGTGAACTGCAAGAACAAATATTAAAAGATTTAGATTACGATTTTGAATTTATTAATTTAGTAAGTGAAGGAAAAACCGATATAAAAAGAATTGTTAGATGCTTAAAAAAAATAAATCCTAAATTTAATAAAATAAAGGCTATATATTATACTTTTATAACAATTAAAATGGTTAAATATATGGATAAAATAGATGATTATATAAGAGAAAATATTGGTTTTGAAGTAGAAAGTGGTAGTTTTAATAAATTACATAATAAAATGTTAAAAAGTTTTAGTAAAGTTAAAAGTTATCTTGGACTTAGAAAAGTGTATAAAAAGTATGAAAAAGAGTTTAAAAAAATACCTATTAATAAACCTAATAATTGTTTAAAAATTGGTATTATAGGTGAACTTTATACTATAATGGAACCATTTGCAAATTATTATTTAGAAAAGTTACTAGCAAGTTATAATATTGAAATAAAAAGATTTACTAATGTTCATTATTTACTTTTTGAGAAAAAGAAGAAAAGTAAAAAATATATTAAATATGCTAGTAGTTATGTTAAATATAAAATGGGGTCTGATGCAGCTGATAATATAGGTAGAACAAAATATCTATGTGAAAATGGTTATGATGGTATTATTCATATTAAATCGTCATTTTGTACACCAGAAATAGGTGCAATGCCGGTTATTAATAAAATATGTAATGATTATAATGTACCAGTTATTTTCTTTAGTTTTGATTCTAATACTAGTGAAGTTGGTATTAAAACAAGAATAGAGGCTTTTTACGATATGATAGAAATGAGGCGTGAGCATGAAGGAATGCTACCTAGGGATTGATATTGGGTCAATATCTACTAAGGGTGTTGTTATAGATAATGATAATAATATAGTTACATCTTTATATATATGGACAGAAGGTAATCCCATTAATGCTGTAAAAAAATTAGTTAAAGAAATCAAGAGTAAATTACCATCAAATATTGTTATTAAAGGAATAGGTACAACAGGTAGTGCAAGAAAACTAATTGGTCTTATGATGGATGCGAATGTTGTTAAAAATGAAATTACGGCTCATGCGATTGGGACACTGGCTTTTTATCCAGATACGAGAACTATTTTAGAAATAGGTGGTCAAGATTCAAAAATAATATTAATTAAAGATGGAATAATTGTTGACTATGCAATGAATACATTATGTGCCGCTGGTACAGGTTCTTTTTTGTCAAGTCAGGCAAGACGCTTAGGAACTAAAATTGAAGATTTTGGGAAAATCGCTTTAACTTCTACATCCCCAGTTAAAATTGCTGCTCGTTGTACTGTTTTTGCGGAATCTGATTTAATTCATAAAGCACAAGTAGGGCATTCTAAAGAGGATATTATTGCCGGACTATGTAAAAGTATTGTTACAAATTATTTAAATAATGTTGGTAAAGGTAAAAAAATTGTTGGCCCAATTGTTTTTCAAGGTGGGGTTAGTAAAAATGTTGGGGTTTTAAAGTATTTTAAAGAAATACTTGGCCAAGATATTATTGTTGATCCTAATAGTCATTTAATGGGTGCTATAGGAATTGCTATATTATCTAGAAGATGTAAAACAAATAAGGTATATGATTTAAGTATTGCTGATGTTGATTTTGAAACACGTGGATTTGAATGTATGGATTGTTCTAATAATTGCGAAGTCTTACGCATATTTAAGGATAATAAATTAGTTGATGCTTGGGGTAGTAAATGTCATAAATATAATTAAAAGGATTTTTAAAAGATATAGAGTATAATATAAATAGAATCTTGACAAGAGATATAAATTAGTGTATAAAATAGAGGAGCAAAAAGGAAGTGGATTATGGCTAAAAATTTAGTAATTGTTGAGTCGCCTAGTAAGACAAAACCTATTGAAAAATATCTTGGTAAAGATTATCATGTTGTATCTAGTAAAGGACATGTTAGAGATTTATCAACAAAGGGAAAATTTGGTTTTGGCGTTGATGTAGATAATCATTTTAAACCAGATTATGTGCCAATTAAAGGAAAGAAAAAAGTAATAGATGAGTTAAAAAAAGATGCTAAAGGTGCTGATTTTGTATATCTAGCAACCGACCCTGACCGTGAAGGAGAGGCTATTTCATGGCATTTATATGATTGCCTTGGATTAAATGATAAAAATTGTGAGAGAGTTGTCTTTAATGAAATTACGAAAAGTGCTGTTGTAGAGGCTTTTAAACATGCAAGAAAAATTGATATGGATTTAGTAAATTCACAAGAAACAAGAAGAATACTAGATAGAATTATTGGCTTTAGATTAAGTAAACTTATGCAAGCTAAAACTGATGGTACATCAGCTGGTAGAGTACAAAGTGTTGCCTTAAAACTTGTTGTTGATAAAGAAAGAGAAATAGAAAAATTTAATCCAGAAGAATATTGGACAATAAGTGCTATATTTAATGATTTTGATGCAGAACTTTTTGGATATAAAGATAAAAATATCGAAATAAAAAATGAAATAGAGGCTAATACTATTTTAGATAAATTACAAAATAGTTTTTCAATTGAAAGCGTTGATAAAAAAATTCAAAAGAGAAAATCAAAAATGCCATATATAACAAGTACAATGCAACAAGATGCATCAAATAAACTTGGTATGAATGCGAAAAAAACAATGAGTGTTGCTCAAAAATTATATGAAGGTATTGAGTTATCTGATGAAACAGTAGGTCTTATTACTTATATGCGTACTGATTCTGTAAGACTTTCAAATGAGTTTGTTGCACCTGCACTTAAATATATTGAAGCTAAATATGGAAAAGAATATGTTGGTAGTGTTAAGGTATCAAAGAAAACAGAAAATGTTCAAGATGCACATGAAGCCATTAGACCAACTAGTATCGACCGTGATCCATTAAGTGTAAAACCATATTTAACATCTGATGAATATAAATTATATCGTATGATTTATTATAGGGCACTTGCTAGTTTAATGTCTGATGTAAAAGTAGAAAATACATCTGTTGTTTTAAATAATAATGATTATAAATTTAAAGTAAATGGTCAAGTACTTGTATTTGACGGATATTTAAAGGTATATAGTGATTATGAGGATTTGAGTGAAAATACCCTTCCACCACTTGAAAATTATAAATCAAATGTTCTTGTTTCTAAAGAAATAAATAAAGAACAACATTTTACAAAACCACCTGCTAGATATACTGAGGCTAAACTTATTAAAGAAATGGAAGAACTTGGAATAGGTAGACCTAGTACATATGCTAAAACAATGGATACATTAAAATCTAGAGGATATGTAACGATTGTTGATAAAAAATTTATTCCAACGGAAATTGGTATTGAAATAACCGATAAATTACAAGAGTGTTTTAGTCATTTAATTAATGTTAAATATACTGCTAAAATGGAAAGTGATTTGGATAAAATTGCAACCGGTGATATTGTTTGGTATAAAACGCTTGAAGATTTCTATAAAGAATTTGAACCATCTGTTAAAGAGGCTTTTACTAAAATGGAAAAGAAAGCACCAGAAGAAACAGGAGAATTATGTCCAAATTGTAATAGTCCACTTGTAATTAGAAAGGGTAAATATGGTAAGTTTACGGCTTGTAGTAATTACCCTGAATGTAAATATATAAAACAGGAAGAAAAAGAGATAAAAGAAATATGTGATTGCCCTGTTTGTGATGGTAAAATAGTTGAAAAGAAGAGTCACAGAGGAAAAGTTTTCTATGGATGTAACAATTATCCTAAATGTAAGGAAGCATATTGGGATGAGCCAGTAGGAAGACTTTTCCCAGAATGTAATAGTATGTTAACAAAGAAAAAAGATAAAATAAAATGTAGTAAATGTGATTATACGGAAGAATTAGAAGAAAAGTAATACAAAAGTATTGCTTTTTTTAATATTTAACCTTTATAATAAATTAAAGGTTGTGGTAAGTATGGCTAGATATTCATTAATTGCTAAAAATATTATAGATGGAACACAAACGGTTTTAATACCTAAAAAATCATTAGTAGAAATTGATAGATTTATTTATGAAACATTTAGTGATTCAGAAGACGTTTGCAAATATTTTAATATATCAACTAATTTTGAACTTTATGTTGTTTATACTTACAATAAAGTTACTAAATATTTAAATCTATTGTATAAAAATAATTTTAAACATAATATATCAACAATCTTAAATGATACAAATGACAGTAATATAAATGAAAAAAATAATGCTTTTATAAATATTTTTAATGACTTTATGAATGTATTTACAATTGATGAGATAAACTATTTATTTAATATGGATTATATAGATAAAAAATTATATGATAATTTATTTGCATATCGTAATTTAGATTCATGCAATTATCAAAGTATATCTGATAGAAATGATATAAGATATAGTACAAAGTATATGTTACAAAGATATTTAAATTTTAGAAAATTAATGGTTGGTTTACAAAAATATAAAAATAGAACATTAATAAAAAATAATGATGTATATACTAAAAAAGTTATAAGTACCGATGATGAATTATTAAATAATTTATTTAATAATGGAGATATGGATAGTGTATATAGTAATTATGATTTAGATGATTTATCATTAATTAGTGGGTCTGAACAATTACCTGTTGATGTATTAAGAAAAAAGTAACTAAATTAAAATATGTGAATAAATTACTATGGTGATATATATGTTTGATATGCATGATGTTGATAAAGTAGCCAGCAATTTAGGTATAACATTTGAGAAATTCTCTAAGGAAGATTTGCTTACAGGAATAAATATAGAACTAGAACATGGTACAGTAAATGAAAAAACAAATGTTACCAATGATGACTTAATTATGACAACTAAAATAGCCCTTGCTCATTTAAATGAATTTAATGATTATTATAATAAAGAGTATGGATTACCAAATTTTGAAGAAAAACTTAAAAATAGAAAAAGAAATATTAGGTATAGTTAAAAATGTTAGAAATAACATTTTTTTGTTTATTTTTATAAGAAATATGCTATAATTTAGATAAGAGTGTAGGTAGAAGGAGTGAATGTATGAAACGTAAAGGTTTTACATTGATAGAATTACTAGCGACAATAGTTGTAATAGCGGTAATATCATTAATTGCAGTACCGGTAGTAACTGGAATAATAGAAAGATCAAGGAAAGCTTCCTTTTTAAGAAGTGCTGAGAACGTTAATAAAATTAGTAAAAATTATTATATAGAGAATTCAGAAAAATTTTCAAATAAAGATGAAATTAATTTTGATTGTGACAATAAAGAATGTACTAGTGAAGATTTAGATGATAAGAATTATAATTTGGGTGCAGAAGGATCAATGGGAGAAGGATATGTAAAGATATATGATAATGGGAATGTTGAGTTTTTATTATCAAATGGAAAATATTGTGTTGAAAAGAATCCAAATAAAGAAGAAGTAAAAATATATAATAATGGCACATGTGAGGGAATAGTAATTGATAATGATAAAATAAAAATAAATAGTATTAAAACTATTTCAACCACAAATAGTATTATAGTGTATGGAGACGTGACTGCAGGTAAAAGCGGTGTGAGCCAATATCAATTCTATATAGATGATGAATTGAAAGCAACTGTAAGTTCAATTGAGACAAATTATTCATATAAATTTGAACAATTAAGTGGGAAGAATCATAAAATAAAAGTAAAAGTGTACAATGGAACTTATGGTAAGCCAAATTATGATGAAAGTATAGGAATGGATGAAAAAGAAATAGATACAAGCTTGTCTAATTTTGGAACTATAACAATAAATTCATCAGCGACAGATTGGAAGGCAAGTAAAACATATACAATAAGTGGAACAACGGATGGAGCCATTCTTCAATATAAAGTAGTATCAGGAACAACCGTAAAACAAGATTGGACAAATTATAGTAATGCGATAACAGTAGATTGGGCATCAAATATGTCAACGCCAACATATATTTATGCAAGATTTAATGATGGGTATAATACAAGTGATGAAACAACATATATCGAAACAAAGATAGATACAACGGCCCCAAGTGCTCCAACAGTTATAAAGGGAGTATATACAGATTGGACAGTAATAGATGATTTAACAAAATATCATAATAAAACAGTGTATTTCCCACAAGTAGGTAAAAATGGGGAAAATTTAGTATCAGGAGCAATTGACAATGAATCTGGAATAGCAAGATACGAGATATCATCAGATAATAAAACATGGTATGATTTATCAAAGTATAATGCAACTGGAGTATATAGTACAACTACATCAACAACAAGATATTATAGGGCAGTAAATAATGTAGGTTTATCAAGCGAAGCTACTAAAGTTGATATAAAAATAGATACAACGAATCCAACAGTAAGTTATAGTTTAGCAAGAGGAACATATAATGCATATCAAACTGTAAGAGTAACTGTGACTGATGACAATTTTCAATCAATGTCAGTTTTAGTATTTAAAAATAAAGCATTAGTATATGAAGGAAAAGTAGATTCTAAATCAATTGATAATACAACAAATAATACATTTGATGTAGCATTAGATAGTAACGGAGTATGGACGATATATACAAGGGCAACAGATTTAGCTTTTAATGAAATAATTAATACCCCAAATAATGGTGAATGGTATTATCAAACATATACAATTGATACAACAGCTCCAACAGTAACATTAACAAAGGGAACCGTAACAACAAAAAGTATAACTGTGGTAGCAAACGCAAAAGATGATGAAACAGGTATAAAAGGATATCAGTTCAGTATAGATAATGGATCAACTTGGAAACCAATGCAAACAAGCAATACATATACATTTGATAATTTAAAAACAGGAACATATAATATAAAAGTAAAAGTTTATAATAATGTGAATTTAAATGCAACATCAAGTACATTAAGTGTTTCAACACTAGCATTTGATAAACCGACATTTACCGTAAGTCCATCAGGATGGGTATCAAGTAAGAAAGTAACAATAACATATCCACAAGCAGCAACAATAAAACAATATAGTTTAGATGGTGGAAAAACGTATACTTCATATAATGGTGCATTAACATTTACATCAAGTCAAAGTATAGTTGCAAAAGCATCAGATGGAACAAATACAACAACAAATACGGAAAATGTATTAATAGATACAACAACTCCAGTAGCAACCATAACAGTATTTAATGGAAGTGGTGTACAAGTATCAAATGGTGGAAAAATAGGCTTGAATAGTACATCAACAATTAGATTTAATTGTTCAACAGGAGTAAGTGGGGTAGCAAATTATAAATATAATAGTATTCATAAAGTAACATATACCCCAACAATAGAATCAAAAATTATAAATTCAACATCAAAAACATATGATTATAAAATAATACCGAAGAATTTAAAAAATAGTTTAGGCACAATGGTAAAGACAGGAACAATTCATCATGAATTAACTTGTACTAATGGAGCTGGCAAAATTAGTAGTGTAGCAACATTTGATACGGTTTTAGTAGACGACTCAATATCACTTACTTTAAAGCAAACAAATAAAACAGTGTCAAGTATAACAGCAACAGCAACAGCTTCATCAGCAGTAGGAATTGCAAAGTATGAATTTAAGATTGATTCTGGTTCTTGGGTAAATAATGGAACAAGTAATGTATATACATTTAGAGGATTAGCTGAATATTCAACGCATACAATATATACACGTGTAACGAATAATACTGGAGTAGGTGCAAAAGCAAATATATCTGCTGTAACATCAAAAAGTTCAAGTAGTGGTGGATCAAGTAGTGGTGGATCATCAGATGGCAGTTCTTCAGGCGGATCATCTGGTTCAAGACCTGGATGTGGTGGAACTGTATCCTCAAATTATCCTAGGTGTGCGTCTTCATGTGAAGCATCGAGAGATGTTTGTGTTGCAAATGCCGATAATACTTATTCTAATTGTGTTAATGGTTGTAAAGGTAAGACCGAATGTGAAGCTGGTTGTTCTGCAGGCAAAAGTGCGACTGTTGCTGGATGTAGTGAAGGATTGAGTAATTGTTATAAGGGGTGCTGTTAACATATTAAAATGAAAAAAATAATAAATATAACATTAATGTTACTAGTGTGTTTAACACTAGTAACAGGATGTGG
>ERZ825896.3392-NODE-3392-length-13568-cov-4.800044_pt1 | contig 13568 bp, 15 predicted proteins | sample MGYA00519858_ERZ825896 | MGnify/ENA primary metagenome ERZ825896 (study PRJEB31778, sample SAMEA3449214) | human gut metagenome | biome: human gut; feature: human-associated habitat; material: faeces | place: United Kingdom | collected 2010/2012 ... | reverse complement strand
AGGCGATGCCTTCCTGATTAAAATCAAAGATTTTAATCAGGAAATAGTATCAGACCTGCGGGATGAGGATTTCCGTGGTGAATGCTCCATCTTCGCTGTTGCGACTCAGGTAGCCGTCGTAGCGGGATACGATGTCGTCCACCCGCACCAGCCCGAAGCCGTGCCCCTCCCCCTTGGAGGTTTTGAAGCCCTTGCCCACCTTACTTAGCTTCTTCGCGGCGGTGAAGTTGGTGAAGGAAATGTAGAGCTGCGTCCCCTTCATATCCATGTACACCCGGATCATCCGCTTTTCCTCCGGCAAGGCCATGCTTGCCTCCATGGCGTTGTCGAACAGGTTGCCGATGATGCAGCACAAGTCCAGCTCCGACATTTTCAGCTTCACCGGGATGTGGGCGTCCACCTGCGTCGGGATGTTCCGGGAACGCGCAAGGGAAATTTTGCTGTTGAGAATGGCGTCGGCCATGGGGTTGCCGGTTTTCACCACGGTGTCCACGGTATTGAGATCCGTGTCCAGCTCGTCCAGGTAGGCTTTCAGGGCGTCCATGTCCCCATTGGCCGCCAGTACCTTCATCATCTGGATGTGGTTGCGGTAGTCATGCCGCCAGCCCCGAATCTGCCGGTACATATTTTCCACTTCCCGGTAGTGGGTCTCGATCAGCTCCCGCTGATAGGCCGCAATGCGCTTGTCGATTTGTTTGGAAAAGAAAGACATAGCCAATCTCCTATGTGTGCTTGATGATCGCCCGGTTCAAGGGTTCGTAAGCGCCCCTTGGCAGGGGCAGCAGCGTGCCGTCCGACAGGCTGACCTCCGTTTTCGTGACGCGCCGGATGTACTTCAGGTTAATGATCAGGCTCCTGCCCGCGCGGAAGAACCGGTCGTCCAGTTCCTTTTCAAACTCGTTCAGGCTCCGCTTGACGGTGTACTCCGCCTTTCCATGAATCGTCACATAATTCTGCCGAACGTCCAGATACCGGATGTCGTAAAAGGGAATCCGTACCATTTCGCCGCCCAGCTCCAGATTCAGACACCGTTCCTCCCGCTTCCGCTTTTCCAGCGCCCGGTTCAGCACCGCGAACAGCTTTTCCCCGCTGACGGGCTTCATCAGATAGTGCAGCGCCGCCACCTCGTAGCCCTCGGCGATATAGTCGGAATACCCGGTGACGAAGACGATCTGCACCGCCTCGTTGTCTTTGCGCACCCGTTTTGCAAGGCTCACGCCGTCCATAGCGCCCATTTCGATGTCCAGCAGCAGAATGTCCCAGTTCTTGTCCTCCGCGTACCGGAACAGGAAGCTCTCGGCGGAGGAAAAGGCGGTAATTTCCGCCTGATGCCCGGCCTGCGCCGCCCAATCCTTTACCAGACCGGAAACATACGTCCGATCTTCCTCCGCGTCGTCGCAGACCGCGATCCTTAATTCCATCATCCCGCCCCCTTTTTTGTCATTATATCTGTTTTTTTCGCCGCTTGCAAGGGCAAAAGAGAAAGGAAGCATACCCACGCGGGGTATGCTTCCCAGACGGTTAACTTTCGTATTTTCCTTTCGCCGGTGCGGGAAGGCGCTGGGCAATTTTTTCTGCCAGCGCGTTCCCGATGAAGGCAAAGGCGGTTCCGACGATGATGGAGAAGATCACGTCGGTCGGGTAGTGGACGTACAGGTACAGCCGGGAGAACGTGACCAGCACGGCGATCACCATGGCAGGAATGCCCATCCGCTTGTCATAGATCATCAGCGGTATCGCCGCCTCAAAGGAGGCGATGGTATGTCCCGACGGGAAGGAGTAATCGTGCTGAGCGTCGATCAGCAGCTTGATGGTAATTCCGAAATTCTCATACTGAAAATCATACGGTCGCGGCCGCGCCACAAGGGGTTTCAGCGTCACGTTACAGATCAGCACACCCATTACAAGGGCGATGCCCATGGCGATGCCGGTTTTTCTCGTCTTGGGGAATACCAGCATCAGTACCGCCCATGCGATCCAGAAGATGCCGCCCTCCCCGAACAGGGTCACGATGGGCATGACGGCATCCAGAAAGCCGCACTGCAAGTGCGCCTGAATCCAGTCCAGAATCGGCAGGTCAAAGCTGACCGCCAGTTGGTTCAGTAATGCCAGCATATTAGCCTCCTTCCGTCGTGTCGGTGCCGGACGGCGTCTCGAACAGAGCGTACAGCGTCATCGGCTCCAGCGTGGTGCCGTTGGGGATGGTGACATGGCCGTTTTCATCCGGGTCGAAGGCCATGGTGTAGGTGGTGCCGTTGTCGTACTTGTCGATACGATACCAACCGATGAATACCTTGCCCTCGGGGGCGGAGACCAGCGGGGTATCCAGCTCCGTAGCGTCGGTCTTGACAAACTCGCTGCTCAGGACGGTATCGCCGTTCATGAAGGTCAGGCGCACCTTGCCCACCGGCGCGTTGACATCCGCGTTGGTGGCGTCATAGACCAGCCACTTGCCAGTGTCCTGCTTCCGGAAGAACAGAGTCGAGTCATACCCGAAGTCCTTGGTGGTGCCGTCTTTACGAGTGACGTTCAGGGTCAGCGACACACGGGCGGAGAACAGATCGTCGCTGTAGCGGGCGTAATCGGAAACCTCTTCCTTGGTGAAGCGGTAGCCGTTATTGCCCTGCATCCACAGGTTGCCGCTCAGGTTGGTGATGACGCTGTATGCCTCAGAGGAGGTGTCGAAATACTTGGCAATGTCCGCCTTGGATGCCTTCTCGATCATGAACAGGCAGTAGGTCTTCGCCGCGTTCAGCGCCGCTTCCCTCTCGTCGTCGGAGATGGTGTTGGCCTGGGTCTGCTCGGTAAAGGTATGGGTCCCGGCGTCGTAGCTGACCTCCATGGGATTGCCCGACTCGTCAAAGATCGTGACGGTGGGGGTGGCCATCAGGTCGGAAATTTCCTGGGTGCAGATGCTCACGCCGGTGATGCCGATGGGCAGCCGCTCCGCCGCCGCAGTGGTGGCGATCTGAATCACGTGGCTGTCGTCCAGAGGCACACCGTTAACCTCGACAGTGTGACCGTCGGTATTCTTGATATAGAATGTCTCGCTCCGGTCGAAGAACAGCTCAACGCCGCCCAGCTCCCAGTCGGGAATGTCGGTAATGGCGGCCGTCTGACCGGACAGGGTGAAGGAAGCGATCTTCTCGTCCCCCAGGAGGACAAGATACTTCTTATCGCCGGAAAGTCCCGCAGAGGTCTCCTTGAAGGTCAGCGCCGAATCGCCCACCTTGTTTTCCATATAGGAGACGAACTGCTCCTTGCCCTCGTAGGGGGTGTCCTCTATCCCGGCGGCGTCGTACAGAGCGCCCCAATCGGGGTGAGAAAACAGCTGGTCAAAGACCTCCTGACTTTTGGTGGTGGGCTGGGCGGCCTGGTAATCCGTCAGCCAGCCCTGAAGCCACTGAAGGCCAAAGAACGTGGCCACAAAGAACACCAGAATGAACATGAAATACAGGGTGTAGAAGATCACGCCGCCCAGCCGGGGGCCTTTGCGGCGCTTTTCCGGCATGGTCTGGGCTGCCTGCGGCCGCTTTCCATTGGGCTGACGGGCGGCCGTCGGCTGGCTCTGCCGCGCACTTTGCTGACGGGCGGCCGTCGGCTGGCTCTGCCGCGCACTTTGCTGACGGGCGGGCTGCTGAGGCCGGACGGGTGCCGCCTTGGGCGGGGTCTCCCGCACCGGCTGGCGCTGGGGCTGCTCCCGGGAAGACTCGCTGTTGCGCTGGGCGAGCAACTCGGAAACATCCACCGTGGTTCTCTTATTTTTAGAATCGAATTTTCCTTGATACATGGTTTCCCTCACTTCCTTACGGCGCGACCATCCAGAAGGTCGGCATCTTTCTGGGGCGCTCCTGCAGCAGGGAATAGCTGTTGATCACCTGCACGGTACCGGCTTCGCCGAACAGGCCGTAGGTATCCCGGTAGACCATAATGCTGGACGAGCCGCCGTCCATGTTGCAGGCGTTCACGACGCCGTACTCGATCATGATGTCGATGACGTCCTTATAGGTGCCGCCTGCGGAACCGGCCTGACGGCCGTCGATGCACACGAACACCACAGCGCCGTCCTTCCGCTGGCCGACGGCGGTACGGGGGTTCCAGCCGGAGTTGGAGTTGTAGGCTTCCTGGTTGATTTCCCCGTTCATGATGAGGACGGGGCCGAAGCAGCAGCCGTCCCGGATGTTCAGCTCCTCCGCCTGAGCCTTGCTCAGATTGTCCTGAGCGACCACAAGGATGTTGTCCTTGTTGAAGCCCGCGAAGCCCTTGATGCCGTTGGGGGGAGAACCGGTCGTCCACTTGCAGACGCCCTTGGAGTAAACCAGTCCCTCCGGCACGGAGCCGACGGAGGGGTCGGATGTGCCGTTGTCAAAGAACGCGCCCGCGTTGACACCAGCGATGGCGCCGTCAGTCTCGATCTGATCGTCGATACGGGTGCCGGGAATGGATGTGGAAAAATTCTCCGTGGAGGTGCCGAGGTAGACCTTGCTGGGGTCACGGACGATCATAATATGGGCGTTGTAGGTATCGCCGGAATGGGACTCAAAACGAATGCCGTCGGGGGAATTCGCCCATTCGTCGGTACCGGTGGAGATCGCCGCGTCCTTGTTGATGACGATTTCAGACGTATTGGAGAACTCGTCCGTCAGGTTGGAATCTTCCCGGGTGCGAATGGAATCCAGCGTCTCCGCGTCCATGAACAGGCCGGGAATCCACTTGGTTCCGCTGGGCTCCAGCAGAGACATGGTCAGCACGTCCCGGGCGGCAGGCGACGGGCCGTTGAAGATCAGGTTCAGCGCCAGACACGCCGCCACCAGAATCAGGGCGATCACGGTGAACAGCACCAGGAAAAACCGCCGGACGATCCGGCCGAACAGGCCGCTGCCCTTCTTCTTTTTCTTCTTGGGCGGTCTGGAAGCCCCGCCCCGCTGGGAAGGAACGGGATCATAATCGGGCATTGTGTTACGTTTGCTCATTTTTTCTCAACCTCGGGTTCATTTTGTTTCTGGGGTGCAAACACCCAGCGCTGCTGAATCATATAGCCGATGATGTAAAGCAGAATCATCACGACCACGTAAATCAGCGTGTGCAGCACGCCGGTGGGCTTTACGTGGAAAAGCACATACGCGCCGTCGGTCAGCAGAATTTGCAGCAGCATCTGGGGGACCGCCAGACAGTAGTAGCGTAGTAAGGTCTTACCGGTGTCCGCGTTGGTCCTGAACACCAGCTTCTTATTGAGGAAGAAGTTCAGCAGAGACGAGATCACTCTTGCGCCCGCGCCTGCCGCGGCGGTGAGGGCAAATCCCTCCAGCGCCTTTTTAAGCAGCGCGGTGAACAGGGTGAACAGGCCGGTGTCCACTGCGGCGCAGACGATGGAATTTATCGTATACCGGAAAAAATGCGCCAGAATCAGCTTGTATATCCGCCAGGAATCCACAAAGGTGCGGAAATGGGAGCTTTTGTTCTCCTCAATGTACACGGTGCGGATCTTGTTCTCCTCGAAGGGGATGGCCTTTTCCTTGAACGCCAGAAGCATATTGGTCTCGTACTCAAACCGGTCCCCCGCCACGTCCACCAGCTTCTCCACTGCCTCCCGGGGCAGCGCCCGCAGGCCGGTCTGGGTGTCGGAAATGGTCATGCCCACGAAGGTCTTGAACACCAGCGACGTGGTGTGGTTGCCGAACCGGCTGCGATTCGGCACGTGGTCCAGCGTAAAGTCCCGGCAGCCCAGAATGCAGTGCCCGGTCTCCAGCATTTTCTCGCAGCACGCCCGGGTATCCTCGGGGTGGTGCTGGTTGTCGCCGTCCACCGTCACGACGCCGGCGCCTTCGGGACAGTTGTCCAGAAACCACCGGAAAGCGGTCTTCAAAGCCGCGCCCTTCCCCCGGTTCACCTCATGATGGAGCAGATGAATTTCGGGATGAGCCGCGGCGGCGTCCGTGAAATAATGTAAATTTTCCTGCTTGCTTCCGTCGTTGACCAGAATGATGTTGGAAAAGCCGTATTCCAGCAGGCCGTCGATGACGGCGTTCAGCTTCTCGTCCGGGTCCAAAGAAGGCAGGACGACAGAAATTTTCGATAGATCTTGCATCTCTTTTGCCTTTCTAGGGTGTATCTGAAAACTGGCGAAATGACCAGCCGCGAGGGATTTTTGTCCTGAGCAAGCCATTTTTCCGCAGGAATGCTTGCTGCATTTCAAGGGAAAATGGCGCGGCACAGGGCAAAAAGAGCCGCTGATTGGGCGTTTTGACATTTTTCAGATACACTCTTACGTGCGCGCCCGTGTTCTTGGCGCAGATAGTCACACGAAACTCAGTATACTATAGCATATTTCTTTTCATTTGCAAAGAGTTTTCGTAAAAACTTAATAGAAAAAGTCGATTTGAACGCTTCCCCGTCCGCCGTCTGCGGCTTCGCTTGACACGTTTGCCCGGGTATGGTAGATTAGTAAGTAGAATATCCAACAAAACACCCTGTATTCCAGTGTTCCGCCCGGGAAAAACTTCCATCGGACGGCGAAAGGAGGATGTCCATGCTGCAGACGCTCACCACGCCCAGAGGCGAAACGCTTTCCGGCATGCCATGGCAGGTCTATCCCAGACCGCAGATGCGCCGGGATTCTTACATAAACCTGAACGGAGAATGGGATTTTGCCGTATCATCCGGGAAACCGGAAACATTTGATATGCGCATTACCGTGCCCTTCTGCCCGGAGTCCCGGCTTTCCGGCATCGGGCGGCATTTTGAAGAAGGCGCGCCATTGTGGTATCGCCGACGCTTTCTTCTGCCCGAGGGCTTCCGCCGGGAGCGGGTGCTGCTCCACATCGGCGCTGCCGATCAAATTGCAGAGGTGTTCGTGAACGGGCAGCACCTGTGCCGCCACGAGGGCGGCTATGCCTCCTTCTGCGTGGACATCACCGAAGCGCTGGCGGAGGAAAACGAGCTGGTCATCCGCTGCACCGACGATCTCTACGATCAAGCTTTCCCCTACGGCAAACAGGTGATGAACCGGGGCGGCATGTGGTACACCCCCGTGTCCGGTATCTGGCAGACGGTGTGGCTGGAAAGCGTGCCGGGCACTTATATAGAGAATCTGAACATTGAAAATCACGGCGCGTCCGTGACGATCTCCACGGTTCCGCCCTTGGACGGAACCGTCAGCGTGGAGCAGCTGGGGCTGTTCCCGCTGGAACACGGGCAAGTGACCATTGCCCCGGAAAATCCCCATTTCTGGTGCCCGGACGACCCCTATCTTTACCATTTTACCCTGGAAACGGCGCAGGATAAGGTGGAATCCTACTTTGCCATCCGTTCCTTGGGAATCAAAAAGGTGGACGAATATCCCCGTCTGTGTCTCAACGGCAAGCCCTATTTCTTCCACGGTCTGCTGGATCAGGGCTACTGGCCGGAGGGGCTGCTCACCGCCCCCGCCCCGGAAAGCTATGCCGACGATATCCTCGCCATGAAGCGTCTCGGCTTCAACACCCTGCGCAAGCACATCAAAGTCGAGCCGGAGGAATTCTACTATCAGTGCGACCGGCTGGGCATGATCGTCTGGCAGGACATGGTCAACAACGGCAGCTACAGCTATTTCCGGGACACCGTGCTTCCCACCGTCGGCATTCAGAAGCGGAACGACCGGCGTCTTCACCGGGACGAACGAAGCCGCAATGCCTTCCGTCAGGGCGCGGCTGACGCGGTGAACCAGCTGAAAAACCACCCCTGCATCTGCTACTGGACGATCTTCAACGAGGGCTGGGGGCAGTTCGACAGCGACCGCGTCTGCGGATGGTTCCGCACGCTGGACGCTACCCGCTTCATCGACACCACCTCCGGCTGGTTCCGTGGAAAGAACACCGATGTGGACAGCCGCCACCAGTATTTCGGAAAGCTGCGTCTGACAGGCGACGGTCTTCGTCCGTTGGTGCTATCAGAGTTCGGCGGGAAAACATGGCGGGTCGAGGGGCACATTTTCAACCCCGACAAAACCTACGGCTACGGTGCCTGCCCGACGAGAGAAGCTCTGAACGAAGCGGTAGCGGCGCTCTACCGGGAATCCATTGTCCCCGCCGTGGAAAAGGGTCTGTGCGCCGCCATCTACACCCAGGTCAGCGACGTGGAGGACGAGGTGAACGGCCTGATGACCTACGACCGCCGGGTGGTCAAGCTGGACGCGGACACCATGCTGCCCATTTCCAGAGCGCTGCAAGACGCTATGGAAAAAACAGTTGCATCTTTTGAAAAAATGGGCTAGAATATACGGGATAAAAGGAGGGATCTGAATGCAGTCAGTACCCGAAAAGGAAACCATGGACGCCATTGCGGAGCTATTCAAGGGCTTTGCCGATTCTACCCGGGTGCATATTCTGGCGCTTCTGTCCCGACAGGAGCTGTGCGTGACGGACATTGCGGAGACTGTGGACGTCAGCCAGAGCGCCATTTCCCACCAGCTTCGGATTCTGAAGCAGATGCACCTGATCAAATTCCGCCGGGAGGGGAAGAACATCCTCTACTCTCTGGCCGACGACCATGTGAAGACCATTCTGCAAATGGGTCTGGAACACGTTCTGGAGTGAAGAAGACTGAGGCAGCACTTTCATGTGCTGCCTCGATTTTTATACTTCGTAATATTCCATTTTCCCCGCGTATTCCCGGCAGAGCGCTTCCATTTCCCCTTCCGCCGGGAAGCCGTTGGCCGCGCCGCTGACACGTATCTTGGCGGACGCGAAAATCTGTGCCCGTGCCAGTGCGTCCAGCGGGCGGTATCCTTGCGCGAAATAATGCAGGAAGCCGCTGAACAGGGCGTCCCCCGCGCCCACGGTGTTGACGATTTCCCCCACCTGCACGGCGGGCAGGGCGAAAATGCGGTTTTCCTCCCGGAGGTACATGGCCGCGCCCTCGGCTCCCCTGCCTAGAACGATAATACGGTTTCCGTAAGTGTCCCCCAGCGCCCGCAGAAAATCCCGGTAGTCTCCACGAATTCCCTCGTCGCTGAGGAACAGAATATCCGCGCAGGACATGAATTCCCGGTTGAATTCGTCGTGGATGTCCGAAAGCACATGGACATCTGTGGCCACGGTTTTGCCCAGTGTCTTCGCCTGATGCAGCAGCGGGCGATTAAAATTGATGTTGCAGGCGGCCACCACGTCGGCGTCCCGGCAAATGTCCTCCGGGAAGTCGTAGGGCGTTTCCTGAATGTCCTTCAGGTCGCAGTAAATTTGCCGTTTCCCCTCGCCGTCGTAAAGCACCACGGAGTTGGGCGTCTCCTTCAATCTGGGTTTGACCCAGTCCGTTCCGATTCCCGCCGTGCAAAGCTGGCTCTGGATATATTCCGCCGGGAAGTCCCGCCCCGTCATGGTAAGCAGAGTCACGTCGTCCCCCAAGGTTTTCAGTGCTTTGGAAATGTTGTACGCCACGCCGGACACGGCGGTGTTCACCCCGAAAAAGGGGTAATCAATGGGGTAATAGTTCACCGGGAACTGCCGCACCCGCACGGTCGTCTCCGTGTTGATCAGCCCGGATATCAGAATGTTCGCCATATTTTCCTCCATCAAACAGGCAGAAACGCCGCGGCCACCGCGATCACAATGGCGGGCAGCAGATTCGCCACCTTCACTTTCTTCCCGAAAAGCAGATTGATGCCGACGCAGAAAATCAGCACATTTCCCACCAGCGACAGGTTCGCCAGCGCCCCTTCGGTCATGACCGGCCGCATCAGTCCCGCAAGCGCCGTCATGCTCCCTTGCAGCACCGCCACGGGAATTGCGGAAAATGCCGCGCCTTTTCCCATGGAGCTGCTCATCACCATTATGATGATCAGGTCCAGCACCGCTTTGGTTGCGAGGATGGAATAATCCCCGGTCAGTCCGTCCTGAATGGAGCCGACGATGGCCATTGCCCCGATGCAGACGGTCAGGGACGCGCTGACGAAGGCATTGACGAACGTCTTGTCCTTGGCGTTCCCGGTTTTGACCTTCAGCCACTGCCCCAGCCGCTCAAACGCGCCCTCAATGTTCAGCGCTTCCCCGATCACCGCGCCGATGGCAAGGCACCCGATGATCAGCAGCGCGCCGCTGCTGACGACCTTTCCGTCCTGCACCGTGAGCATACCCTCCATGGCGCCGGAAATGGCGATAAACAGCGTGCCCACACCGCAGACCTTCATCAGCGTATCCTGCGCGCTCTGGCTCAGGACGCGTCCAAACAACGCCCCGCACACACCGCCTGCCAGAATCGCGGCGGTGTTGATGACCGTTCCAAGCCCAACCATGTGCTTTCCCTCTTTTTTCCCGATTTGCCCAAATTCTACTGCATTCTGCTGAAAATGTCAACCAGACGCCGGGATATTGACTTTCCATCCGGGAAACAGTATACTATTTTTTGAGGTGATACTATGACAGCATCGACGCTGAAAGGTGCGATCAAAGGCACCCTGAAAGGCATTCTGAACACAGCTGCGCCGGTTTTCAGCCGGAGATCCGCCATGGATTCTGCCAGCGCACGGGAAACGCTGCTGGGCTTCTCCCCTCCCCCCACGGGAACCGCGGCTGCGGACAACCGGCTGCTGAATCCGGAGTGCGATTTGCAGATCGTGATCCCGGCCTATAACGTGGAAGCCTATCTTGCCCAGTGCATGGACTCCGTGCTGGCGCAGGAGACAAAGTATACATACCGCGTCATTCTGGTGGACGACGGCGCAACCGACACCACCCCCGCGATCGCGGACACCTACTCCGACGACCCGCGGGTGACAGTCATTCACCAGCGGAACAAGGGCCTTTCCGGTGCGAGAAATACCGGCATCCGGGAGATTTTCGGCAAATACCTCATGTTCATTGATTCCGACGATTTTCTCCTGCCCGGTGCCATCGACGCCATGCTGGACACCGCCTTTGCCCACGACTGCGATCTGGTGGAGGGCGGCGCGTATTACGTGTATGATAACAGAAAGTCTGTCATGCACCGCTACAAGTCCGACCACAAGGTATCCGACCCCTACACGCTCCACGGTCACGCATGGGGAAAACTCTACCGGGGCGCGCTCTTTGAGCATCTCTGCTTCCCGGAGGGCTACTGGTACGAGGACTCCCTGCTCTCCTACCTGATTTTCCCCAATGCCAAAAACGTCTGGGTCACAGGACATATGGCCTACGGCTACCGCATCAACCAGGCCGGCATTGTCAAGTCCTCCCACGGCAAGCCCAAGTCCGTGGACACCTACTGGATCACGGAGAAACTGATGGCAGAGCACGCCCAGGCGGGGCTTCCGGCAGACGACGCCTATTTCCGGTACATTCTGCTGCAAATCCGTCTGAACCAGCACCGCATCGCGGACCTCCCGGAAAACATTCAGGAGAGCGTGTTCGTTCTGACCTGTGACCTTTTCTGCAATACCTTCCCCACCGACCTGGACGTTTCCGGAAACCGCACGCTGGTAAAGGCTCTGCGGACCCGGGACTTTGGCATGTATAAAATGTGCTGCAAGCTTTTTTAGAAGCAGATGAAAGCCGGCAATCAATGTTCCCGAAAAAGGATTTTAGCCCCCTATCAATCATGTAAGGAGACGAGAACACTATGGAAAATTACAAGTTTTCAACACTGGAGTACAAGCGCCCCGATCTGGAAGCGCACCGCACACAGCTCGCCCAATGGAAAGCCGCAGTCGGGCAGGCGGAGAGCTACGAAGCCCTGCGCAGCCTGATTTTTGAGATCGACCGGGAGAGCTGCGAACTGTTCACCCAGTATTCCATCGCACACATCCGCCACACTCTGGACACCCGGGACGAATTCTATGAAGCGGAGATCAATTATTTACAGGACACACTGCCCACGCTCAGCGGCGATGAGGTGGCACTCAGTGAAGCCATTGCGGCCAGCCCCTTCCGGGCGGACATCGAGCGGGAATTCGGCAAGCAATACTTTGTCTCCATGGACTTGCAGAAGAAGCTGTTCTGTGAAGCCAACATCCCGCTGCGTCAGCAGGAGAGCCGCCTGACCAACGAATATCAGAAGATCATGGCCACCGCCGAGATTGCCTTTGACGGCAAGACTCTGAACCTCTACGGCATCCAGAAGTATTTCGAGCATCCCGACCGCAGGGTGCGTGCCGCCGCCGTCAAGGCGTACTCCAAGTTCTATGAAGACAACGAGCCGCGTCTGGAGGAGATCTGGAGCGAACTCATCCGCATCCGCAACCAGATGGGCAAAAATCTGGGCTATGAAAACTACATTCCCGTGGGCTATCTGGAGCAGGGGCGCACGGACTACGGCGAAAAGGAAGTCGCATCCTTCCGGGAGCAGGTGCGCACATTCCTCGTGCCGCTGTGCCAGAAGCTCTATGGCGCGCAGGCCGAGCGTCTCGGCATCGACCATGTCATGTGGTACGACGAGAAGATGGTCTTCCCGGACGGCAACGCCGAGCCTGCGGGCGACGATCGACACGCTGTACCTGTTGACGCGCTGCCTGTACTACCAGTCCATGCCGCCACAGCCCTACCTCCGCCTCATCCTCCACAAGTTCATACCGCCCTTTGGAAATCTTACAAAGACCATATGTGTTAGGCGGGAAAATAAATACCTTTCCTTTTTTCTGCCTGTTTTTATGTGCATTGTTAATCTTTTTTGATAGCTCACTGCTGTACTCTTCCGCCAGAATTGCTTTAATTCCTGTAATAAGCGCATCATCCGGCGTATAAAATTTATTTTCAATATAGAGATAAAGCCTCTTGCCTGAGGCCACAAGACGGTCTAAAAATAAATACCAGTCTTTTGCATTACGCATCAAGCGATCCTGTGATTTTACCACCACAATGTCAAACTTATCTTCCAGCAAATCGTCAAACAAGCGGTTATATTCCGCCCGGCCTTTTGTCGTCGTTCCCGACTTGCTTTCCACGTAAGAATCCACCTGCATCCATTCTTTTTGAAGAATACATTCTTCTGCCTCTTGTACCTGTTTAGCAAGCGCATCTTTCTGGGCTTCTTCTTCTGTAGAACACCGGCAGTAAACAACCGCCCGCCAAATCATATTTTGCCGCATTCCCGAACGAGTCTGTCTGCTTCTACTTTCTCTGTATATGTAATGAAACGCTCCCGGAACAGCATATCTATCAATTTCATCACTAATTTCTTCTCATCAATATTAAAATCTGCTCTTTCCATATAACTTTTCTACCTGCACAGTGATATGTTTTCCTGATATCCTATGCAAGAGAAATGGATTTATGCAACAAGGGCATTATTCTTACCGCCACCTGGATATCCAAAATATCTCTTTCCCACGTCAGGTTTTTAAACTTGACTGGCTTCTGATGTCCATCGTACTTCTTTGTATCATGGCAATGGGGTTGTATTCGCTGATAAACCTTCTGGAAAGGCTTTATCAGAAGCGGATATGACTTTGTAGCAAATAGCAGTTGCTAAGAAAGCAACTGCCTACATATCTTTCTATATCTTCAAATAATTTTTTCTTTCACTTTTCTTGTAATTATAAAATCCATTTTTAATTTTCTTTTAATATTTAAGTGTTATAATATCTTTGAAAGGAGAATCCATATGCGTATTCTAGTAGC
>ERZ825896.3389-NODE-3389-length-13571-cov-5.582199_pt1 | contig 13571 bp, 14 predicted proteins | sample MGYA00519858_ERZ825896 | MGnify/ENA primary metagenome ERZ825896 (study PRJEB31778, sample SAMEA3449214) | human gut metagenome | biome: human gut; feature: human-associated habitat; material: faeces | place: United Kingdom | collected 2010/2012 ... | reverse complement strand
TAACAATACTTATTTCAGTTTGTTAATTAAAAACGGAATTTCAAATTAAAATTCAGGATAAAGAAATTTTTTACAAAAAGTGTTGAAAAAATATAAAAAAAATGATAAAATTGTTCCACTAGAAAAATTCTTGTAAGACATAATAAAAATGTTTTAAAATCAAAAATTAAAAAGACAATTAGTGGCATTCCAATTAATTATCTATATTAATTTTTTGGATATAATTTTCCATATAATTTTTAATCTTTTTTAATAAAAATGTGAGGTAAATATGAAAAAAACAGTTAAATTTAAAATTATGTCAATTGCACTAATGCTTTTATTATTAGTTCAATTAATGTTACCAATAAAATCTTATGCAACAGATGTTCCAACAAAAAATTATTATTATATTTCTGATATGGACTATATATCTGAAAATAAGTGGTCTTATGTAGGGTGGGGAGAAATAAAAAAAGACAAGAACATCGAAGGAAATAAAATAAGTTTATTAGTTGATGGAGAAAAGGTATTTTTTAATAAAGGAATGGGAGTTCACGCAACTAGTCAACTTACATACGATATATCAACATATTCAAACAAATATACAAGATTTGTTGCAAAACTTGGTGTTGATAGTTCAAAAAATGGACTTGGTGATGTTTGGTTCAAAATATCAGTATCTAATGATGGGAAAGATTGGAAAGAAATATATAAATCTGATCCTGTGACATCTCAAAGTAATGCACTTGAGATAGATTTAAATATCAAAAACTATAAATATTTAAGACTATATGCTGATCAAAACGGCTCAAATGCTGTAGATCATGCTGTTTACGCAGATGCCAGATTAGTCGAAGAAAATTACAATATTAAAACAGAACTATTTAATGAAATAGAACCACTTTCATATTATGATAATATTTTAAATAAAAATAGTGTAGAAGAAAATTATAAAGATAATCTTGAGTTAGTTTTCAAAAGAGAGTTAGTTAATCGATTAGGTTATTGGAACATACAAACTGCAGTGAGAGATGATTCAACTAAAACAATGAAAGAAACCTTAACTTGGCTACTAAATGATATGCAAAATTTACAATTGTTTATAGAATCTGGAAATATCAATAATTCTGAAAAATTTTTAATTGCCTTAAATAATCTATATACAAATAATAAAAAAATCATTGGTGATGATAAAGATGGGTTAATTTATAAAAAAATGTTAATAGCTTTAGCATTTGCTTATAGTTCTGATCTCCCAGCAACACCACTAACATTTAATTCTCCTATGGCAAGCTATGATATAAACAAAAGATTTGATCTTGTAAAAAATCTTTATGATAATAATTTAATGTTGTATAAAGAAGATTTTAAAAATTATGAAATGGAGTTATTAAGATTTATAATGAATAATTCTATTGCAAATGATGAATTAATTTGGTTGAGAGAATATGCAGAATATAAGTATGCAGACTTAAATAAACGTTTAAATCCTTATAATTACATGAATTATATTCATCCAAACTATAATCAAGATAGATTATATTCTAAAGAAAACGAAAAACAATTTAATGAAAAATACTTATTAGATAAATATAATATAAAATATGGCTTAAATGATGATGAAACAAAAACTCCAAAAACATGGATGGTAATGGAAGCCGGAGGTATATGTTGGAATATATCAAGATTAGGTCAAAACTTAGCAAAAACACATGGAATTCCATCTGTTGGAGTATATCAACCAGCTCATGAAGCATATTTAAATTATTCGTTAAATTCTGATAAAAAAGGAATTTGGTCATTAGGAAATAATATCTTCGGATGGGGGAAAAGTTCGACATCATGGTATGGCGGTAATGTTGTACGTTTATTATTTAATTGGAATAATAAATCATTTACTGTTAAAACAGCTAATGATTCAAAAGCAGGAAATAGTGCTGGATACCAATTACTTGGACAAGCAGCATTAAATGAATATGATAAATATTTAGAATCTTACTTTTATTATTTGATTGCTAATTCATATTATGATTTAAATAAAAAAGAAGAAATTTATAATAAATCGTTATCTATCTTAGATATAAACTTAGATGATTATGATAAATTAATTACAATTTATAAAGAAATTGGTAATAAAACAAGCACAGATTGGAAAAATCTTGCAAAAAAAATAATAGATGCTTACACTTATTATCCAATGGCAATGGTAGATTTATTAAAATTGATAGAACCAAACTTAGATAATACTGATGTAATTGAAATTGATATGCTAAAAACGGAAAGTCTAAAGACAGCTGCAGCTGCTAAAAAAACAGCAACAAATAAAGATACAATACAACCTGATGCAACAGCTGAAATAGCAGAAGTTCTACTAGGAACAAGTAAAGTAGATCTTGCATCATTCTCATTTGATGGTGAAAATGCTAATAAAATTGTAATGAATTCAAAATATGATAATTATGATTTCCAAGTACAATACTCTTTAGATGGCGGAAATACATGGATAGCAACTTTAAATCATGTTATAACATTAACAAAAAAGCAAGTTAAAAGTATTAATTCAAAAGATGACATAAAGGTAAAAATTAGTGGATCAAGTCAAATATTTACTATAGATATTACAAATGGAGAAACAGTAGATGATCTAACATTAAATATGAATGATGATGAAAATATTTTTATTGGTAAAACGGATTATTTAGAATATAGTTCAAATGATGGTATTTCGTGGAATGATTATAACAATCAAAGATTTGAAACAAAAGAAAAAATTAAAGTAAGATATAAATCTCATGGCACAACTTTAAATGGAGAAATCAGAGAATATCATTTTACTAAAAATGATGATAAGACATTAGAATACGTTTATGTAGAAAATATTAATTATATTCAATCTGGTTCATTCCAAGGTGGATTTGCTCCTGAAAACATGATTGATGGAAGTCCATTCACTTCATGGCATACTAAATGGGGTGAAGTAGCACAAGATAAAACATATGTGATAAGTTTTAATAAAGCTAAATACCTATCACAAATATCATATGATCCGGCTGGATTAAATGGTAGAATTAAAACAGCAAAAATCTATACAAGTTTAGATGGTGTTGAATGGAATTTAGTTAAAAATTCAAATGTTTTAGCAAATGATACAAATAGGAAATATATCAAATTAGATGAGTCTGTTGCAGCAAGATTTGTTAAAATAGAAGCCACAGAAACATATGGAAATCATGAAGGACCAAATAAGTATGTAAGTGGAACAAGATTTAATTACTATGAAGATACAACAAAAGAATTTAAAGAACCTGAAATTGAATATTCAATAAATTCAATAACAAACAAAGATGTAGAAGCTAAAATAAAACTTACCTATGGTTGTACATCTATTGGAAAAAACAGCCATACATTTACAGAAAATGGTATGTACACATTTAAATATAAAGATGTAAATGGTGAAGAAAAAGAATTAATAGCAAAAGTAACATGGATAGATAAAATAATACCAACAGCTACTGTAGAATATGATGTTACAGGTGAAACTCAATTTCAAGTAAAAGCAACATTAAAAAATATATCTAAGAAAAATGTTACAATAATTGATGGTTCAGATGGAACATACACATTTACTAAAAATGGAGAATATACATTCAAAATTAGAGATAATGCTGGAAATATTGGTGAAATAGTAGCAAAAGTAACATGGATTGAAGAAAAACAAGAAATAGAAGAAATAATAAAAGGAGATATAAACGGAGATGGCGTTTTTGATATTGTAGATTTAACAATATTAAATAAACATCTAACCGAAACTCAAAGAATTATTGATTCTAAATGGTTAATTGCTGCTGATTTAAATAAAGATGGAAAAATAGATATTGTGGATTTATCAATTTTAAATAAGAAAATTAACAAATAAGTTATCTTAACTTAAGAAAGGAAAAATATGTGCAAAAATATATTAATAAGTATTATTGTGGGGTTAATATTTTATTCAATAAATGTAAAAGCATTAAGTAATATAGATACAACATTAAATTCAAGTGTAAATGACAAAAATGTAATAGTTACTTTGAATGTAAAAAAAGCAAATGAAGGTATTGACGCTTTAACAGGGAAAATAGAATATGATGCATCTAAATTAGAATTTGTAGAAGTAAAAAGTGCAAATAATAAATTAAAAGAACCCTTATATAATGAAAATAACGGTAAATTCACAATATTAATAAAATCTGATTCTGTAATGACACCATCTGATATAGTGACATTTAAATTTAAAATCAAAAATAATATTAAAGGAAGTACAGAGATTAAAATAAAACAAATAACTGCAGCCACATCAAGTGATAAAAAAATAAACTTAAATGATAACTCAACTATAATTAATATTAGTAATACTATCGTAGGTAATAATGATAGCAAAAATAATAAAACTGATGGAAAAATAGATAATGATGGCGAAAATGACAATACTAGTAATAAAATAGATAAACCTAATAATGAAGATAAAGTTAAAACTGATAAAGAAAATTCAGATAATAAGCAAACTAATGATAAGATAGATAATAAAAAAGAACCCTCTGAATTATTGGAAGATTCAAAAAAAGAATATAACAAATGTATATATGTTATAGTTGCAATTTCTATTATATTAATAATTATTATATGTAAAGTAAAAAAACATAATAATAATTAAATGTTAAGTAATCTATAAATTAGATTAATTCTATTTTATAGGTTTTTAAATGTCTGAAATATTCATTTTTGATTAGGTTTATCAGCCTTAAAATTTCTTTTGGTATATTAGATTGAACATTTTCTTCAATACTTTTATAATTATTTGTAGTCATTTAACTTCTAACTTTATAAATGATAGTTACCTAAATTCTAAATTAGGAAGTAGTCAATTAGTTCAAGAAATGGATCTTTATCAAAATAATTTTTTAAAGCATTTGAAAAAGAAAAACAAGGTTCTAAAAAATATAGAATCTTTTTTATTATTTTTTCTTGACAGAGATACCCTCTACCTCCCCCTATAATGACTACAGGTGATATCAGTGAAAAAAGTTTGTGAAAATTGTACTCGTTCGAAACATCGAACAGAAGAAGAAAAAAAAGACTTAACAAGACGATTAAAAATTATTGCAGGACAAGTAAACGGATTACAACAGATGATTGAAGATGATCGCTACTGTGATGATGTATTATTACAAATTGCTTCTACGACAAATGCTTTAAAAAGCTTAGGAAATGAAATATTAAAGAGTCACATGAAATCTTGTATCGTAGAAGATATTCATAAAGGAAATCTAGAAGTAATTGATGATATTATTAATTTGTTTGGAAAAATAAAATGAAAAAGATTTACTTAAAAATAGGTGGAATGCATTGTAGCCATTGTGAAGAAACAATAAAAATGTGCTTACTAGATTTTAAAAACATAAAAAAAGTAACTTTTGATGGAAAAATTGCTTGTATTGATTATGAAAATAACTTGAATCAAGAAGAAATCATTCGTTCTATTTTAAATCAAGGATATATTACAAAAAAAGAGTATTTTAATGAAAACATGCAATCATTAAAAAATCATATGGCATTAACAGAATTTTTACTTATTTTTTTAAGTATTATTTTGATCAATATATTACTATATTATATATTTGGTTTAAATATTTTTAATATGATTCCAACTATAGATAATAATATTACCTATGGAATGCTTTTTTTAACAGGAATTCTTACGAGTGTACATTGTATTAGTATGTGTGGTGCGATTAATCTATTAGCTTCTTATCCATCCAATCAAAATCTAAAAAGACCAATCCTTTACAATATAGGAAGAGTCCTTTCTTATAGTATGATTGGAGGAATTGTGGGAATGCTGGGTAGTATTATAGCAATCAACGAACAAATATCTGGAATCATCATTATTCCTAATTTTTTATTTTTGTAGTCTTCCATAATATTTCCTTCATAGTAGTGATTATAAACTGCAGCTAATGCTTTTTTGTCTTGTTCGAAAGCACTAAAATCGTCAGTTAATCTATTTAAACAAATATTTTTATATCTTATTATTTCTTCATTTAGGCTATCATAATGATTGGTATTAATATTAGGAATCGTTTTGTTATTTTCTATGAAAGTAATAATATATTTTATTTGTTCATCATTCAAAGGACAACTATTATGTTCTTTTAAAAAATAAAATAAACCATTATAGAAATTCGTTAGTGTACCATAGTATTTATTAGGTATAACAAAAGTTTTAAATAAATAATTTATATAATAATTATTAGTATGTAAGAAGGAAAGATTTCTTTGAATTTCTTACCTTTTTAAATACCTTAAATCATCATTTAATTTTAAAGCATCTATAAAATTATTGTTTAAAAGAATATCCTTATATCTTTCTATAAGATAATTAGTAATTACTAAAACGTCATTGTCATTAGGATGATTAAAAATATAATTTTGAACAAATTCAAATGCATCAAATGATAAATTAAAGGTATTACTATTAATTTCTTCCAAAACGGTATTTTTATGTTTTAAAAACATCTCTTTCATAACAGCCACCTTTTTTGCTTCATATTTTAACATCTATTTTATATAAAGTAAATAATTATAAATAACTAGGTCAAAAAATTTATAAATTCGTGAAAAAAAACTTACACAAAAAAATTTTTTATGATACAATTATCAAGTCTTTAGAGATTATTTATTTTGTAGAAAAGAGGAGTAGTATGAAAGAATTAAATTTAGGAAAAGATAAAATAAATAAGTTATTGCTATCTTTTTCTATACCATGTGTTATAAGTATGCTGATAAATTCTATTTATAATATTGTAGATCAAATATTTATTGGTAAAGGAGTTGGAACACTTGGAAATGCAGCAACCAATGTTATCTTTCCACTTGTCATTATTTTTAATGCAATTGCAGGATTAATAGGAAATGGTGCTGCAGCTAATTTATCACTTAAATTAGGTGAAAATGATAAGAAAAATGCATCTAAAAGTATAGGTCAAGCTATAACTTTATCATTTCTTGTTTCAATTATTATTAGTATAATTACTTATATATTTTTACCAAAATTAATATATTTATTTGGATGTACTGAAAGTGTTTATAATTATGCTATAGAATATGGAAAAATTATTGTTATTGGTGCACCATTTATGATAATTTATTCATCATTTTCAAGTATTATTAGGACTGATGGTTCACCAAAATATTCCATGATAATGCTTGTGATAGGAGCTATTATCAATATAATATTAGATCCAATCTTTATTTTTACTTTTAATATGGGTGTAAAGGGAGGAGCTATTGCTACCGTAATTGGTCAAGTTGTTTCATTTATAATTGCTTGTTTTTATCTTAAAAAAGTAAAATCTGTTAAATTAACAAAAAATGATTTTAAAATAGATAAAAGTGTAGTTAAGATCTTATCACTTGGTCTTTCATCATTTATAACACAAGCAACGATTTTAGTATTATTTGTTTTTATGAATAATATTATGACTAAACTTGGAGTAAAAACAAAATTTGGAGAGGATATACCACTTTCAGTATATGGTGTAATATCTAAAATAAATAGTTTATACATTTCTACCGTTCTAGGAATATCTATAGGAGCACAACCTATTATTGGTTTTAATTATGGAGCTGGCAATGAACTTAGAGTAAAAGAAACTATAAAAAAAGTTTTAACTATTAATTTTATTGTTGGTATATTATTTAATTTAATGTTTTTATTATTTCCAAGACAGTTAGCTGGTATATTTATATCTGCAAATGATCCATCATATAATCTATTTATGGAATTTGCTACTTTAATGTGTCATAGTTTTTTATTAGTTATTGCTTTAAATGCACTAGAAATGACAACTAGTATTGTTATTCAATCACTTGGAAATGTTGTAAAATCAACAGCTGTAACATTTATTAGACAAATAATATTATTAATACCTATCTCTTTATTATTAGCCTTTATTTTTAATAAAGGAATATATGGAGTATTATATGCAGGATGTATCGCTGATATATTATGTTTTATAATTACAATCTTTATTTTAAAGTCAGAGTATAAAAAACTTGGTGTAGTACCTAGTGAAAATAATGAAAGTGATGAAAATGAAAATTTATCATATAAAGGAAAACATATTGTTATTACTATATCAAGAGAATATGGATCAGGTGGTAGGTTTGTAGGTAAAATAGTTGCTGAAAAATTAGGAGTTCCATTTTATGATAAAGAATTAATATCTATGTCGGCAAAACAATCTGGTCTTTCAGAAACTTATATTAAGTCAATTGATCAAAGAAAAAAATCTGCAAGTTATATTAATAATAATGATGATAGATTATTTATTGCTGAGCAAAAAGTTATTGAAAAATTAGCTAAATCTTCTTGTGTTATAGTAGGTAGATGTGCTGATTATATTTTAAGAGATAAAAAAGATGTTGTTAAGGTTTTCTTATATAGTGATGATTTATCTAAAGAAAAAAGAGCTGTTAAATATTATGGATTAAATAAAGATGTAGCACTAAAAGAAATAGGTAAGATAAATAAAGATAGGGCTAAACATTATAAATTTTATACAGGAAGAGATTGGATGAATTTTAATAACTATGATATATCATTTAATGTTGATAAATATGGTGTAGAAAAAACGGCAAATAATATTATAGAAATTATAAAAAATAATTAAATATATTAGTATATAGAAGGCAGAATAATATCTGCTTTTTATGTGCTTTAGGAAATGGTAATCATATTAAATGGTTATATATGGAAAAATTGTTAAAATGGATAATAGAAATTCAAAGTATTGCACAAGCAGGATTAACGTATACTGATAATGTTTATGATATTGAAAGATATGAACGATTAAGAGAAATATCTGCACTTATGATGAGTGAGAAAAGTGGTTTAAATTTAGACAAAGTAAAAAATTTATTTCGTAATGAGACAGGATATCAAACTCCTAAAATAGATACAAGGGCTGCTATATTTAAAGATAATAAAATATTACTTACACATGAAAAAAATGGAACTTGGGCATTACCTGGTGGTTGGTGTGATGTATTAGAAACAATTAAAACTAATACTCTTAAAGAGGTAAAAGAAGAAACATGATTAGATGTAGATACGGTTAAAATCATTGCCATTCAAGATAGAAATAAGCATAATAAACCAATATATGCGTATGGAATATGTAAAGTATTTGTTCTTTGTAATTTACTTGGAGGAGAGTTCATAAAAAACATAGAAACAACGGAAATTAAATATTTTTCATTAGATGAATTACCTAATAATTTAGCAGAGGAAAAAACAACAAAAGAACAAATTGAGATGTGTTTCGAAGCATATAAAAGTAGTGATTGGAAAGTTTTATTTGATTAACAAATTGACACAATAGGCAATGCATTAACTGTCAACTAAATTGTCAAAATAATATAATTAAGATAAAATAAAAAGTAAAGAAAGAGCTAACTATAAAAATGGAGGATAATTATGAGAAAGAAAATTTTAACTATTTTAATTTGTGTCTTTATTGTTTTAGGAATAACAGGATGTGGAAAAACTATATCAAAAGAAGCAAATGTAAAAATTAGAGAAGTGGAAACTAAAACAATTAAATATACTGATTTTGATAATGGTTTAATTAAAATGAAAATTCCAGAAGGATGGAAAGTAGATGTTTTGGGTGATTATATTCATTATACTGTTAAGGTATATGATTCTAATAGACCTACATATCAATTTTTCTTTAATCTAAAAACGGAAGGATATAATAAATCTGAAGATGCTAAAGCTTTTCAACAAAAATATTATCCAAATGATATATTTGCTAAAAACCCTGTAATTGCAGATAAAACAACTGAAGGTTTTTATAAAATATTTAATGAATTAGGTCCATTAAATAATACATCTTCTTTTACTTTTCCTACTTTAACAGATTTTACTGTTGTTGAAAATCTTGGAACAGGATTATTAGGTGGAGATATTTTAAGAGCAATATTTAAAGACGCAGAAGGAAAAGAAGCCGAAGGGTTATTTACTGCTTATGTTTATGATGCTGGACCTTATTATGTTAATGAAAACGTAATGTCTGGAAAACAAATAGATATATATTATTTAAGTGTGTATGATGCTATTTTTATTACAGCACCTAAGGATGAATTAATAGAGTGGGAAGATACTTTAAATACTGTTGCGTCTTCCTTAGAATTTACAGATACTTTTATGAGTGGATTTAATAAAGAGCAAGATGCTGTAATGCAAAATTTTCAAAATGTTAGAAGTATTTGTAACCAAATAACAGCAGGAATTATGGATTCTTGGGAAAAGAGAAGTAAAACTTATGATATTATGAGTCAAAAACAAAGTGATGCAACACTTGGATATGAAAGAGTATATGATACTGATACAGGAGATATTTATAAGGCTTATAATGGTTTTACCGATGATTATGATGGAGATAGATATAAGACAATAACGGATGACATGTATACAGAAAAACCAAGTGGTTATATTGAAAAAATAGATTAAAAATAATATAATTTATTTAGGGATGCAAGTCCCTTTTTATTGTATTAATTCAAGTTTTATTTCGTGTTAAATATGTACAAAATAAAGTAATATTATTTTGGAAAGAAGGAAATTTTATGAATCAAGAGAAAATAGGTAAATTTATTGCTGAAAAAAGGAAAGAAAGAAATTTAACACAGGAACAATTAGCTGAAAAATTAGGGGTTACTAATAGATCAATCTCTAACTGGGAAAATGGTAAAAATATGTCAGACTTATCTTTATTTAAACCATTATGTAATGAATTAAATATTTCTATTAATGAATTAATGAGTGGTGAAATAATAGATAATAAAAATTATATTAATGTATTAGAAGAAAAAAAGAAAGAAGAGAATATTTATTTTTTTTATAATATTTATTTTAGTAGTACTATTAATACGTAATTTATATATGAATTATCAAATAGATATTAAGTATGATAAAAGAGTTATGCAATGTAGTATAAATAATGAAAATATTGAATTTGTTATAAAGGGACAAAGTATGTTAAATACAAAACATATTATTAAGGAATATAATGGTCAAAAAATATATTTTTTTCATTCTATATTTCATCTTTATCATAAAAGTAGAAGTAATTGGGAATATTATGAGTCAATGGCAAGTTTATTAGATAATAAAGATTTTTATTTTGGTTATAGAGAAATTTTGGATATAAATAGTGATAATATAAAGGTTTATTATACTGATTATTCAATTAATGAAATAAAAAAGGAAAATGGTAAAAAATTAGATAATATTATAAAAAAAGCATATTTAATGTATAGTAATTAGATGTAATTATAATAAAGATGTATAGAAAAAAAGAGGAAAATAAATAGATAAAGAATTGTTCATAGAAAATATCAATAAAATTAATAATCTCCTCTTCGCATCAGTAGAATTAAAAGGAACTTAAAGTTAGACAATGTTGATGCAATAAGTTGTTGTAAGGAATAGGTGCTTAAAATTATTTTTATTTGTCAAAATAGGATTTTTTTCCTATTTTTTTTTTTTTTACTTGAAAATATATATTTAATATGATATTATACTAGGCAATTAAGGAGGATTATTATATGTTAACAAATGATGAATTAGATAAAAAAATTTTAAGATTTGAACAATCAGAAGAAAAAAGAATCAAAAAAGAAGCAAAGAAAAGAGAAGAAGAAGCAAAGAAAAGAGAAGAAGAAGCAAAGAAAAGAGAAGAAGCAGCAAAGGAAATATTAAAGAAAAAAGAAGAAAAAGTTATAAAATCTAAAAATCCCGAAGCAATATATGAGTTCGCTAAGAATGTAAAAGAAGCCAATATAGACAAATTAGAGGATGCTATAATAGCAATTGGAAAAGATTCCATAAAAGATTCAAATTTTGATGAAGAAGATGCTAAAAAAGCATATCAGGCTGCTGAATATATGTATAACTTTGCAGAAAATATCGAAGGAGCACATATAGATAAATTAGAAGATGCTATAATAGCGATATGTGTTTCAAAAATAGCAATGGGTGTTAACGAATATGTATATAAATTTTCTAGATATATAAAGGAAGGAAAAAATATAGACAAATTAGAGGATGCAATAATAGTAACAGGTGATGCTCATGATATATATGAATTTGCCAGAATAAAGGTAGGAAAAAATATAGACAAATTAGAAAATGCTATAATAGCAAGAGGTGATGCTTGCTATATATATTTATTTGCAAAGAATATCAAAGGAGCCCATATCGACAAATTAGAAGATGCTATAATAGTAACAGGGGATGCCTACTATATATGTGAGTTTGCTAAGAATATCAAAGGAGCACGTATAGATAAATTAGAAGATGCTATAATAGCCATAGGTGATGCTAGATATATATGTGAGTTTGCTAAGGATGTAAAAGGAGCACGTATAGACAAATTAGAAGATGTAATAATAGCCATAGGTGATGCTGCATTTATATATTACTTTGCTAGAGATGTAAAAGGAGCCCATATAGACAAATTAGAAGATGCTATAATAGCCACAGGTGATGCTAGATATATATATGGATTTGCAACAAATGTGTTTGGGGCACATATAGACAAATTAGAAGCTGGTATAATAGCCACAGGTGATGCTGAATGTATATGTAGGTTTGCCAGTGATGTCGAAGATACAAATATAGAAAGATTAGGAAATGCTTTAATAGAAATAGGAAATATTGAATATATTTCTAGATTCTTTAAACTTCTTAAAGATATATCTATTGATAAATTTGAATTAAAGATGATATTGAAAAAAGATTATGACTTAAAAAATATTTGTAAATATGTTCCAGATTCTTTTTTACGTAGATTATATTTTGGTGGAAAAACTGCCACTTTAAAATATCTAATAAAGAATAGAGAAATAGATATTAATGAAATTAGGTTAAGAATATATTTTGATTACTTGAATAATCCTAATTCAACAGAAGAGGATTTAGAAAAATGTAATAAAGAATATATTAGATATGTATCTATGTTTTATGGTGAAAAAAATAAAAATGAAGAAACAAAAGAAAATTCAGGAACAAATAATAAACAAGGAAAAACTCTTGTTAAGACTAAAAAAATAAATGAATAAGGAATTATTCATAGAAAATATTGATAAAATTCATACAACTCCTTTTGTTATTAGTAGAATTAAAAGGAACTTAAAGTTAGACAATGTTGATGCAATAAATTAGAAAAATACTCTTATTTATAAAAAGGGTAAGAATTGGTATTGTAAAATTGAGAGTATAAAAATAATGATTAATACATATTTATAGCTGCATATATTATAAAGTAAACAAGTCATAAAATATGATTTGTTTTTTTGTATATAATAAAAATTTTGATTTAATTTAGTGAGAGGTAATAGATATATTAGATAAAATTATTGTTTGTGATATATAAAGCAATATAATAAAGTAGCTATTAAAAAATTATTTTGATATGTAAAATATGTTTTACATTTTAATAAATATAATTATTGTACTTTATTTAATTAGTAATTTATATTAT
>ERZ825896.3387-NODE-3387-length-13574-cov-3.390931_pt1 | contig 13574 bp, 8 predicted proteins | sample MGYA00519858_ERZ825896 | MGnify/ENA primary metagenome ERZ825896 (study PRJEB31778, sample SAMEA3449214) | human gut metagenome | biome: human gut; feature: human-associated habitat; material: faeces | place: United Kingdom | collected 2010/2012 ... | reverse complement strand
GGCAGCTGACGCGTCGCGGCCGACGCCCGCACGGCGGCGGGCGCGTTCACCGCGCCGAAGATGGCTGCCGCCGCCAGCAGCGCCGCACCGACGGTCAGCGTCCTGCGCCGCAGAACAAGAAAGCGTGGCTTCGCCGTCTCCCGCTTCCCACGCTTTTTCCTCAAGGCAAACTGCAAAAACATCCGCATATCCTCCCCATTTTGTTTTGGTAGAGGGTATGCGGCGCTTTTCTTTTTCATACCGGGCGGAGCCCCGTGCGCGTCACGGGACAGGCCCGTCGTCCGCCGGCCGCGCACCGATTTTCGGCAGAATCTACTTTTTTCGTTGAGAAAATGCCGCGCTTGTGTTACACTGGATACAGCTATCATAGAAAATGAAACGCGCGGCCCTTCGCCGCACACTGAAAATTCAATCGTTTTTTGGAGGAGAAAAATCATGGAGATCAGAAAAGAAAAGAAGGATTCCGCACTGTCATTGGACATCGAGGGCCGTATCGACACCACCACCGCCCCTCAGCTGGAAACGGAGCTGAAGGCCGACCTTGACGGCGTCACCGAGCTGCGTCTGGACTTCGGGCAGGTCGAGTACATCTCCTCGGCGGGACTGCGCGTGCTGCTGTCCGCGCAGAAGCTGATGAACCGTCAGGGCAAAATGGTGCTCACCCATGTGAGCGAGTCGGTGATGGAGATCTTTGAGGTGACCGGCTTCTCCGATATTCTGACCATTGAGTAACACCATGCGGATGATGAGCCCCGCCGCACATCGGACGGCGGACCGCTTTACCGCTCGGATGTTCCGTGGACTGTGGGTCCCTGCCATGCTCTCGTCGCTCGGCTGGGCGCTGAGCGATATGGCGGACGCCGTGGTGGTGGGGCAGCGGCTGGGCGCCGTTGGACTTGCCGCCATCGGTCTGATCCTGCCGGTCTACATGATCAACTGCATGTTTGCCCACGGCCTCGGACTGGGCGGCTCCGTTCGCTATTCCCGTCTGCTGAGTCAGGGCAAAACGCAGGAGGCCGCGGACAGCTTTCACGGTGTGCTCGCGCTGGCGCTGCTTTTCAGCGTCACGACCGCCGTGCTGGGCAGCGTGTTCATGGACCCGCTGCTGGCGCTGCTGGGCACGCGGAGCACAGACGGCGCGCTGTATGCCGCCACAAGGGACTATCTGCAGATCCTCGTCGCGGCCACGCCGCTGTTCTACCTGTCCAACGTGTTCAACTACTATCTGCGCAACGACGGGAGTCAGCGCCGCGCCGGCGCCGGCTCGGTCATAGGCAACCTTTGCGACATCGCGCTGAACATCACGCTGGTGCTGGCGCTGGACATGGGCACGCGGGGCGCGGCGCTGTCCACCGCGCTGGGACAGATCATCACCATCGCCATCTATCTGCCGGGCTTTTTCGGTCAGAAGCACACGCTGCGCTTCGCGCTGCCGCGCGGGCGCTGGCTCGTCCCTGCCCTTTCCGCGCTGAAGGCGGGTATGGCCACCTCGGTGCAGTACCTGTACCAGATGATCTTCTTCCTCGTGTGCAACAATCTGCTGATCCGTCTGGGCGGCGAAACGGCGGTGGCGGTGTTCGATGTCATTCAGAATACCTCCTACCTGATCCTGTACCTGTTTGAGGGAACGGGGCGCGCCATGCAGCCCATCCTCTCTACCTATCAGGGCGAGCACAACCGGCAGGGAATGCGGAACACGGTGCGTCTCGGCTTCACGGCGGGACTGACGGTGGGCGGCGCGCTGATCGCCCTTGTGGAGCTGTGGCCCGCGGGAATGTGCCTGCTGTTCGGCATCGCCGGTTCGGCGTCGGAGGCGCTGGCGTGTACCGCGCTGCGGCTCTACGGTGCGGGGGCGCTGTTCGCCGGCATCAATATCCTGCTGTGCAATTACTATCAGGCCTGCGAGAATGAGAAGCCGTCGTTCCTGCTGGAGACGCTGCGCGGCGCGGTGCTGCTCATCCCGCTGACGTTCGTGTGCTATGCCTTGGGGTTGCAGCGCTTCTGGCTGCTGTTCCTGCTGACGGAGGCCGGCTCGCTGGCGGTGTTCCTGCTGCTGGGACTCGGCGGCCGTTATAAGAAAGCGGAGCTGCCGGAGGAGCGCATCTTCCAGCGGACGATCCTCAGCAACGCGGAGGATGTGATGGACGTGTGCCGCGAGCTGGAGGCCTTCTGCGAAGTCTGGGGCGCGGACATGAAGCAGCAGATGTTTTCGACCATGACCGTGGAGGAGCTCGGCATGGCCATCTTGAAGCACGGCTTTCAGGGACGGACGGACGGCTACCTCCAGCTGACGGCCATCATGGACGAGGGCGGCGTGCTGGAGCTGCACCTGCGGGACGACGCCACGACCTTCAATCCCTTTGCGTTAGATACTTCCCGCGCCAGCCGGGACGAGGATTTCGACATGGACGGCATGGGCGTGCTGGTCATCAAAAAGCGGGCGAAGGAATTTTTCTACCGGCGCTATCAGGGCTTCAACACACTGATCATCAAGATCTGAGGACAAAGAGGGAAAAGCGATGAAGGTCGTTTATTTCGGCAGCGATGTGTTCCTGTCGTGCTTTGAATATTTTGTGGAAAAGCATCAGGTGCTGGCGCTGTATACCTATCACAACGACGAGGACTATTTCACGGAATATGCCATCGTAAAGCGGGCGGGGGAGCTCGGCATCCCCGTCCACTACGAGGCCATCTCGCCGGAGGAGATCCGGCGGTACTTCACGGAGGAGGACTGCGAGCTGTTTTTCATCGCGGAGTATGACCGCATCCTGACGTTGCCGGAGGAGCTTCCCGCGTTCCGCGGCATCAACACCCACAGCTCGCTGCTCCCGCAGGGGCGCAGCTATTACCCCATCGAGGGAGCCATGGAGCGGGAGCTGTCATGCACCGGCGTGACGATGCACAAGGTGGCGCAGCGATTGGACGGCGGCGACGTTCTGGCGCAGCATACCATTGACATAACCGCGGACACGGACAGCATCGACGTCTATCTGCAAAGCGCGGCATGGGCGCGCGCGACGGTCGAGGAGCTCCTCGAGCACCTTGACGACCGCTGGGCGGCCGGCCGGCCGCAGGCGGAAAAGCATCCCTACTGGAAGCGTCCCGCATCCGCGCTGCTGACGCTGCATCCTGAAATGAGCCGGGCGGAGGCCCTGGCGATCTTCCGAAAATACAATTCCATGACTCAGGTGGAGCTGGGCGGCGCGTGGTTCTATGTGACCGCGGTAGAGGCCGGCACGGCTCCGCTGCCCTACGAGGTGCAGCGTCTGTCCCCCACGCGGGCGCTCTGCCGCGTAAGAGACGGTCATTTGCGGCTTCATATCCATCCGATGGAGGTGCGGACATGAAACGAGCAAGGAGCATACGGTTACAGCCCAAGCTGCTGCTGGGACTGGTGGCGATGGCCGCCGTCCTCGCGGCGATCCTGGCCCCCTCGATTGCCCAACTGTACCGGGCGCGGATGGAGGAGCAATACGCCTCTCTCGCGTTCGGTCAGGCCTCCGTGGCGGCGGATCTCATCGACGGAGACCGCGTGGAGCAATACTACCGGACCGGCGAGAAGGACGCCTATTACGAGGAGATCCACCGCTACCTGCAGGACGCCAGGGAGAAGCTGGGGCTGAAATACTTCTATGTGGTCGTGCCGGAGGATGAGGTCATGTACTACATCTGGGACGCGGGCGTTCCCGGCGAGGACGGCGTCTGCGACCTCGGCGACACCGACGCCTACTACGGCGGCGGCAACGAGCTGATGCACGGGGCCTTCGCCGTCGACGCGGAACAGACCATCCTCATCACCAACAACGAGGAGTACGGCTATCTGGCGTCGGCCTACGTCGCCATCCTCAACAAAGTCGGCACACCGGTGGCGCTGGCCAGCGTGGACATCTCGATGGACATGATCGACCAACAGATCCGGCAGTTTCTCGGCCTGACGCTGTGCGTGGTGCTGGCCGTTCTGCTGCTTTCCATTTTCGCGTACTACTACTATGTGCGGCGCATTCTGATCCGCCCGCTGAGGATTCTGCACCACGCCGCCATCGGGCTGGTGGAGAGCAGGATGGAGGATCTTTCTCACTTTCGGGTGGAGGTCAACACCGGCGACGAGCTGGAGGAGCTTGCCCATTCGTTTCAGTACATGGTGTCGGAGCTGAATGAATATATTCAAAACCTCAGCCGCGTCACCGCGGAAAAGGAGCGCATCGGCGCAGAGCTGGACGTGGCGCGCCACATTCAGGCGTCCATGCTGCCCTGCATCTTCCCCGCCTTCCCCGAGCGCCACGAGTTCGACATTTACGCCTCCATGACACCGGCGAAGGAGGTCGGCGGCGACTTCTATGACTTTTTTCTGGTGGATGACGACCATCTGGCGCTGGTCATGGCGGACGTGTCCGGCAAGGGCGTCCCCGCAGCGCTGTTTATGATGATCTCCAAAACGCTGCTGAAATCCGCCGCGCAGAGCGGTCTGTCCCCGAAGGCCGTGCTGGAAAAGGTAAACGATCAGCTCTGCGAAAACAACGACGCGGAGATGTTCGTCACCGTCTGGCTGGGCATTCTCGAGATCTCCACGGGAAAAATGAAGTGCGCCAACGCGGGTCACGAGTATCCGTCCATTATGCGCAAAGGCGGCTCCTTTGAGCTGTTCAAGGATAAGCACGGCTTCGTGCTGGCCGGCATGGAGGGCGCCCGATACCGGGAATACGAGCTGGAGCTGGACGCGGGAGACCGTCTGGTGGTCTACACGGACGGCGTGCCGGAGGCCACGAATGCCTCCAACACGCTCTACGGGACTGACCGGATGCTCCGTGCGCTGAACGCCGCCGAGGGCGGCTCGTGCCGTCAGCTGCTGGAGGCTCTGCACCGCGATGTGGACGAGTTCGCGGGCGGCGCGGACCAGTTCGACGATATCACCATGCTCTGCATCGAGATGAAGCCGTCGGACATGAAAAAGATCCGTCTCGCGCCGACGCTGGAGCAGCTGCCGCAGGCCACCGACTTTTTTGAGGGCATTCTCGCCGAGGCAGGAGCCCCCATGAAGGCGATCGCTCAGGTCAATGTGGCGGTGGACGAGATCTTCTCCAACATCGCCCGCTACAGCGGCGCGACCGGCGTCGTGCTGGGCTGCTCGCTGAAGGACGGCAAGGCGACGCTTCGCTTTTCCGACAACGGACGGCCTTACGACCCCACCGAAAAGCCCGATCCGGATACAACGCAGTCGGCGGAGGAGCGGGAGGTCGGCGGTCTTGGCATCTTCATGGTGAAGAAGCTCATGGACGAGGTGACCTATGAATACGCGGACGGGTCGAACATCCTGACGCTCGTGAAGAGCCTTTGACCGATCGTACCGGGTCGCCTCCCATCCCGCAGCGGAGCATTTCCGGAAGAGTTTTGACAGAGGAAACACAATGAGCAAATTCGCCGCACAGCTCAGCAAAAGCTGAGCCGGCACGAGATACAAAGAGGCCCATCTGCCAAAGCAGATGGGCCTCTTCTCTTTGTTTTGTCTGAGGGAGCGCGTTCCCGTTACTTGTTGTACGCTCTATAAAGGAACGTCACGATCTGGCCGCGGGTGCAGTCGTTGTCGGAGCCGAACAGGCCGCCGCCGATGCCCTCAGTCACGCCGTTGGCCGCCGCCCAGGCGACCGCGTCCGCGAAGTAGCTGCCGGTCGGGACGTCGGAGAACTCCGCCGCACTCGCCGCCTTGGCCTTCAGGGCGCGGGCGAGGAACGTCACCGCCTGCGCGCGGGTGCAGGTCACGTCGGGAGAGAACGTGCTGGCCGTCGTGCCGGTGGTGATGCCATTTTCGATGGCCCACGCCACGGCCTTCTCATAGTAGCTGCCGCTGACCACGTCGGTCATGCCGGACGCAGCGCCCTTCGGCTCGGGAGAGCCGGCGGCGCGCCACAGGAAGGTCACGATCTGCGCGCGGGTGCAGGGCTGCTCGGGAGCGAACAGGTCATTGCCCACGCCGGTGGTGATGCCGTTCTTGACCGCCCACTTGACGGCCTCATAGAAGTAGGCGTTGTTGGGCACGTCGTAGAAGAAGTTGAGCACAGAGTTGTCCTCCATGAAGGTCGCCTTGACCTCAACCTTGCCCGCAGGCATGGTGAAGGTGTACTTGCCGTTGCCCTTGTCCTTGAGCGTCAGCTCGTTGCCGTTCTTGTCGGTGACGGTCAGGGTCTCGAGGACGTAGCCGCTGTCGGGCTTGACGGTGACGGTCACCCGGTCGCCCTTGGAGGCACTCTTCGGGCTGACGGTCACGCTGCCGTGCTCGGTCTTACTCGGGGTAGAGACGGAGTAGGTCGGGTCAGAGCTGCTACCGGAGGAGTAGCTGGGCTCAACATAGGTGACCGTACCGGACAGCTCAAAGGTGCTGAACTTGGTGATCGTAAACACAGCGCAGTTGTCGCTATCCACGGTGAACAGCTTGGCGCCGCGCTTTTCAGTCTTGAGGAAGTATTCAACAGAGCCGTCGGAGGAGGTGTGCTTGATCTGCTCGGGAGTGAAGAGCTTACCGTCAACGGTAGGCAGAGGCAGCTTGACGGTGATGGGCTTGTTCAGCAGGGAATTAGGAACCGCAACATCGTTCGTAGTGATACTGTTTCCATCCTTCGTTACGGTGATGGTGGCAACGGGGGTGGCGGTAAAGGTCAGCGTCTTGTTTTCCGAGGTCAGGTCCGCACCGGTGACTTCGACCTTGACCTCGACTTTGACTTCGACCTTATCTGCACCATTGGCAGCGCTGCCAACAAGTGTAGCCTTATTGTCAGCGATTGCCTCGGCAACGCCGTCGACCTTGGTGTTCTGGCTGATGTTGGTCTTATCTTCGGGGGTCAAGCCCACGTTATTGGGGACAGTAGTGGTGGTATTGTCCTTGACGATGATCAGTGCACCGGCGGGCTTGGTACCCGCTTTCACGGTGTAGGGATAATCGCCATTGTTGGAGGCATCAACATAGTGGCCATCCGCAACATAGGCGCTGGGGTCAGAGGAGAAATAGCCATCGTTGATTTTTACATGCGTCTTTGCATCTATCCATTCAGAGGCAGCTCCATTACTCCACGAATAAGCAAGCACAGCATCACTGTTTGCGGAACTGAAAGAGCCACCATCAATCGTTACACTGGGTACACCGTTCGGATAGTTACGATTTACAACAGAAATTGCAGCGCCGTCGGGAATTAAACCATCACCAGTTCCCTTAGAAGTGCGTTCATCTGCACCAGTTGCAATCACAGTACCATTGTGCAGCTTGAAGTCAGATGTAATATTCGCACTTCCGGCACAAATCTGAATTCCAGTAGGACCGGAAACTGTACCGCCATTCATGGTCAGATTACCAGAAGGCAGGTAAATTGCGCCATCTTCCGTTGTACTGATAACTGCACCGTCATTGATTGTAACAACCGCGCATGATTTATCATTACCATTTGTAGAAATAGCTACACCGCCTTTTTCCATGATAACTTTACCATTCACGGTAAGGTTCGGTGTCTTACAGCCATTCTGACCGAAAATACCATCGCCCCAGACAACAATGCCAAAGCAATCGTACCCGGAATCATTGTAGCTGTTTTTGACAGTTACATCAGCATCAATTGTCAAATTTGCGCTGTCATATGCATTGACACGTCCGTCAATGATGCCGTTCTTGACTTTAACTTCACCTGCATTCGCAGTTAGAGCAATGCGTTCATTTTTCCTGTTACTATTTACTAAATCTACACCCGTCAAAGTTTTTCCATTCAAATCCAATACAAGATTTCTGGAAATAGAAACTTTCTCGGTGACATCTTTCAGCAGGGTAATGGTAGCGCCATTGGAAGCAGCGTTGATGGCCTCGGCGAGGGTCTTATAATAGGTACCGCCGACCTTGGCAACTGCGTTGGTCTCGCCCAATTTCTCCACGGTGCCATCGGCAGACTGCACATAATCAGTGGGGATGTACTTGGAAATGTCAGCATCAAATTTGCCGCCGGTTACCGCTGCGGTACCGCTGTTGGATGCATCGTAATGGTCCACAATCATTTCCTGGGTATCGCTGGCGTGCTTAAATTCGCCGCCGGAAATGGTCAGTTTGCCAACGGTATTGGCATCGCCACCATAAGCAGAGGTGAACAGTACGGCGGAAGCGGTATCCAGAGTCTGGAACGTGCCAGCAGTGATTTCAGCCTTGTTCCAGTTCATAATGACGTACTGGGCAGTATTAGAGAAATTACCGCCATTGATGGTCAGTACACCAAAGGAATCGTTCTTGACCGTGTTGACGCCGCCGGTAAAATTGCCGCCCTTGATCGTCAAATTGCAATCGGCAGTTACATCGCCGCCATTGCGGATCATGCTGGAATAACCGCCATCGTTTTCAACGGTAACGCCAGTGTTAATTTCCATGGTACCGTAGTTGGCAATGGTGTACCAGCTGTTTCCGCCGTTGCCATAGGGAGAATAGGTACCCTTTTCCGCAGAGCGCTCAAAGGTGCCGCCGTTGAGAGTTACCTCGCCCTCGTTGTAGATAGCAGCCTTTCCGTGCGACACATTATCTACGATACCGTTGCCAGTGATGGTCAGCGTTGCACCATTTTCAACAATAATGGTGTGTTCACCCGTTTTGTTCGTCAATGTCTTGCCGTTCAGATCAAGCGTAGCATTCTTACCATTTGGAACCTTGATAGTAGCAGTTGTGTCCTCAGACATAACATAGGTGCCATTTTCCAACGTGATAACGCCGTCTACTGCCGCAGGCAGCGCAGTCCCCGCCGCCGCGGACACTTCCGCCAGCGCAGGCGTGCCTTCGCCGTCCGCCAGGGCAGCGGTGGGCAGCAAGCTGAACGCGAGACAAAACGTCAGCAAAACGGATAGCAATTTACGTTTCATAAAAGGTCCTCCTACAATGTAAATTTTCCGCGGCTCCCCGCGGGCGAGCACAGCACATCTGTTCCCGGTCGGGAACAGAAAAGGGGCCATGGCCCCTTTTTGCACTTTATGGCGATATTATAGCACGCCCGTGTAAAAAAATCAACCATTTTCCTGTAAGGAAATGACAAATTTCGCGCGACATTTTTCGAGAATCCGTGCATTTCGCCAAAGCCGCCTTGCCGCTTCGCGTCGCTGCCGTATTTACTTGGCAAAGCGCCCGCTTTGCACTATGTTAAAGCGTCCTAAAACAGAGGGCGCAGAGCGGCAGAGAGCATAAATATTCTGTTAAGCGGTCGTCTCGAGCCTTTCCGCGCGCTTTTGCCGCGCATAAATAACCGTGTGAATAGTAAAATTCTACAAGCCGGCGAGGATTTTCGGCGCAAGATTGTCAAGAATTTGAGAACCGCTCCGCGGGGGCTTGACATTTGCGCGCCGCCGTAGTATCTTCACGTCAACAATTGAATAGGCTCAATTCAGTTGAGCGAGATAGAGGCGCGGCCGACAAGAGTACCGAGTCCGTACGGAGCAGAGATCCGGGACAAAGGGAAAGGGGAAGCCGCCGAAGTGGGGAACGGTTCCTGTGCCGTTTTCTGCTGGCTCGTCGGAGAAGATCCGCCGGACTGTCACAATTTTGTGGAGCGCTATCGAAGAGTCGGCAAGCCGGTTTCGGTTTTGCCGGTATTGCAGATCATTTGCCGTAAATGCTCCACACGAGCATTTACGGCTTTTTCTGTTTCCGAACTCGTTGGCGCGGACAACGAAGGGCCGACTCCCCCCCGCGGAGCCAAATTTCCATTCAGAAAGGAAGCAACACCATGAACCTCAGAAGAACCATCGCTCCCCTGCTCGCAGCCCTCATGCTGCTCGCCCTCACCGCCTGCGGCGCGGGCACGACGCCCCCCGCGCAGGACGCAAACGCCCCCGCCGAAGAAACCGATCCACCCGCGACTGAAAGCAGCCAGCTCCGCGTCGGCATGGAATGCGCCTACGCGCCGAGCAACTGGCAGGAGAGCGCCGCGACCGACACCAACGTTCCCGTGGAAAACGTCGCCGGCGCTTACGCCGAGGGCTACGACGTACAGATCGCACGCATTCTCGCCGATCAGCTCGGCAAGGAGCTGGTCATCGTCAAGCTCAGCTGGGACGGTCTGATCGATGCGCTCAACCAAGGCCAGATCGACGCCATCATCGCCGGCATGATGGACACCGCCGAGCGCCGCGAATCCATCAACTTCTCCGACCCGTACAAGGAGACGATCTACAGCGTGATGGTGCTCGCCGGCTCGCCGTATGAGAACGCGACCTCCATTCAGGATTTCTCCGGCGCCGCTGTGCTCGGTCAGCAGGGCACCGCGCTCGACGATGTCATCGACCAGATCGAGGGCGTCGAGCACCTCAGCCCCGTCGGCAGCGTACCCGACATGATCTCCCGCCTGCAGCAGGGCACCTGCGACGCCATCGTCATCAACGAGGAGAGCGCCCCCGGCTACCTCGCCTCGAATCCCGATTTCCGTCTCATCACCTTCAGCGAGGGCAACGGCTTCACGCTGCCCGCCAAGGGCAATGAGATCCTTGCCACCATCGACAGCGACGCGCGCACCGAGATGTGGAACACCGCCGTCGCCAACCAGCCGAAGTAACCGGCGGCTTCACGCCGCATAAGGAGGAAGCACCATGAGAGGAACCCCCACGCCCCGCGGTCAGAGCTTCATCGCACGGGACCACCGTTATGTTTATCTGGGCGGCAGCGTCATCGCCCTCGTCGGCCTGAGCCTGTGGTATTCCGCGCCCAGTCCGTACAGCTTTCTGCCCGCCGGCTCCGTGCCCGGCACGGTGCTCGCCGCGGTCTGCTATTTCTTTTTGGTCGTCAGCACGCTGGCGCTGCTCGTGAAATGGACGCACTGGAGCAGCTACGGCGAAACCATTCTCAAGCGCCCGGCCCTCGTGCGGCTGAGCCGCTATCTCTCCTATCTGGACGCCGCGGCTGCCGCGCTGCTCGCGCTTGACCGCTTCGTGCTCAAGCTCGCCTACGTCGTCCACGCCGCCGTCCACGCCGAGAGCAACCCCACCGGCACGCTCTCCTCCATGGTCTACATGGCCTACAACCAGCGCTCGCTCTTCGTCACCGGCGTGTGGACGACCGTTCAGCTCGCGCTGGCCGGCACGGCGATCGCGTTCGTGCTGGCGCTTCTCATGGTCTTTCTCCGCATTCAGGAACCCGACAAGCGCAACAACGACTTTGTGAAGATTATCAAGATCGTCGCGAACAAATTCGCCCGCTTCTACATCTTCGTCATCCGCGGCACGCCGATGATGGTGCAGTCCCTCATCTTCTACTACGCGATCTTCAATCTCTTCAAGCGCACCGGCATGAGCGTCACGGAGATCAACCGCGTCTGGTCGCTCTTCATCTCCGGTCTTGTCACGGTCTCGCTCAACTCGACCGCGTACCTTGCCGAGGTGCTGCGCGGCGGCATCCTCGCCGTCGACGCGGGGCAGATGGAGGCCGCGCGTTCGCTCGGCATGACGCACTGGCAGGCCATGCGCAGAGTCGTTTTCCCGCAGGCCATCAAAAATTCGCTGCCCGCCATCGGCAATGAGTTCATCATCAACATCAAGGATTCCTCCGTGCTGTGCGTGCTGGGCGTATCCGACCTGATGTTCATGACCCGCTCGGTCGCCGGCATTTATTATAAGGGCACCGAGTGCTACCTCATCGCCGCCACCGTTTACCTGTTCCTGACGTATCTTTCCTCGCTCCTGCTCAAGGCCATCACGGGAAGGATGACCGCGCCGGACAACACGAAGCGGCGCCAGGGCAATCAAACCGTCGATCTGGGACTTCCCAGCTCAAACTGACAGGAGGACGCTATGACGAACGATCCCATCATCAAAATCGAACAGCTCGAAAAGTCCTTCGGCGACCTCCACGTGCTCAAGGGCATCAACTTGGAGGTCGACCGCGGCGAGGTCGTGTGCATCATCGGCGCGTCCGGCTCCGGCAAGTCCACGCTGCTGCGCTGCATCAATCTGCTGGAGGAAGCCGATTCCGGCCACATCTGGTTCGACGGACAGGACTTAATGGACCTCAAGGTCGACCTCAATGCCCTGCGGCAGAAGATCGGCATGGTGTTTCAGGGCTTCAACCTTTTCAACAACAAGTCCGTGCTGGACAACTGCACGCTCGCGCCCATGACGGTGCGGCACATTCCCAGGGCGCAGGCCGAGGAGACGGCCATCCGTCACCTCAAGGCCGTCGGGCTGGAGGATTTCATCCACGCCGACTCCCGCCGCCTCTCGGGCGGACAGAAGCAGCGCGTTGCCATTGCGCGGGCGCTGTGCATGGAGCCCGAGATCATGCTCTTCGACGAGCCGACGAGCGCGCTCGACCCGGAGATGGTCGGCGAGGTTCTGGAGGTCATGAAGGAGCTGGATGTAATGAAGCATCTGGCGCAGGAGGGCATGACGATGGTCGTCGTCACGCACGAGATGGCCTTTGCCAAGGAGGTCAGCGACCGCGTGGTATTCATGGACCGGGGCGTCATTTTAGAGCAGGGCTCGCCGCGTGAGGTCTTCGGGAATCCGAAGGAGAGCCGCACCCGCGAATTTCTCAGCCGCTATTTGGAGGACAAAATGGCATGACGAAGAAGATCACCGATTTCTTTGCCCTCGAGAGCAACTATCCCGACTTAGACGCCGAGGGCGCGGTCGCGCGTCTTTCGCAGGCAATCCAATGCCGGACCGTCAACTACGCCGACCACAGTCTGACCGACTATAGCGAGTTTGACAAGCTCCACGCGCACATGAAGGCAAGCTATCCCCACATCATGCGCGCGGGCGTCTTTGAGCGGCTCGGCCACCACGCCGTGCTCATCACCATCCCCGGCAGCGACGCTTCTCTGCGCCCCTGCCTCTACATGTCGCATCAGGACGTCGTTCCCGTTGTTGAGGGCACAGAGCAGGACTGGACGCATCCCGCCTTTTCCGGCGACATCGCGGACGGCTATATCTGGGGCCGCGGCACGCTCGACATCAAAGAGCAGGTCTTCGGCGTGCTGGAGGCCGCGGAATATCTGCTCGCCCACGGCAAATCCTTTGCCCGCACGGCGTATCTCGCCTTCGGCGACGACGAGGAGACGCTGAATCTGGGCGCTCAGGCCCTGGCGAAAACCCTGCAAAGCCGGGGCGTGGAGCTGGAGTTCGTGCTGGACGAGGGCGGCGGCAGCATAGAGTCCGGTGCGGTCTACTGCGCTCCCGGGGTCAATGTCTGCCAGATACACCTGGCGGAAAAGGGCTATGCAGACCTGAGGCTTGTTGCCAAGGGTAAGGGAGGCCATTCCAGCAATCCCTTCGGCGGCAGTTCTCTGGAGCACATGGCCAGAGCCATAAGCGCCGTTTGCGACAGCAGCCAGGAAGCTGAAATGCCAAAAGCACTGGAGCAGTGTCTGGAGGCCATAGCTCCCTATGTGACGGAGGAGCCGCTGAAGAGTCTGGTCCAGGATATCCCCGGCAACGCCGCAGCCATTATGGAATACTGCGCTTCTGTCCGTGAGCTCTTCCCCATTACAGCCACTACCATTGCCCCCACCATGATATCCGGAGGCAGCCCCGCCTGCAACGTACTTCCCCAGGATATCAGCGCCAACATAAATTTCCGC
>ERZ825896.3383-NODE-3383-length-13592-cov-8.285588_pt1 | contig 13592 bp, 10 predicted proteins | sample MGYA00519858_ERZ825896 | MGnify/ENA primary metagenome ERZ825896 (study PRJEB31778, sample SAMEA3449214) | human gut metagenome | biome: human gut; feature: human-associated habitat; material: faeces | place: United Kingdom | collected 2010/2012 ... | reverse complement strand
GACTGTTTCCGTCAGAAGCTTCGATAATGGTTTGCTCCACGTTAGAATCATCACTCCTATATTTTTGGCGCCAGTAGATTCCTTAAAGGCATTTACCCATTTTTCCACAATCTGCTGTGTTCCAAGATCGAGGCTAAGCTCCAGACTGTTTCCGTCAGAAGCTTCGATAATGGTTTGCTCCACGTTAGAATCATCACTGAAATATCCGTACTGTCGGCCATCAATTCCTGTCAGGCTGCTATTGTAGTAGCCCTCAATTCCATAGTCCGCAGTATCTCGGGAAAAAGTAAATCCCAGCGTATCACAGGCCAGCTCATTATATGGATAGACTCTCAGATAATCTTCTTCAAACCATACACCCTGGATATTGTTTTTCTCCTGAATTTCTTCCCTGGTCATTTCCGTATCATCTGGTATGCTGCAGTAATCCTCGAATGCTTTCTTATCATCCATGGAGACCTGCTTTTTCACGATCTGATACTGACTCTCCCTGGTCTTATCAGAAGTAAGCCTGGTACGGAGTTCTCCTTCATCAAGGCCAAATATGGTAACCAGAGCATTCACCGTAGGATCCAGATAATCCTCATCTGAATTTACAGCTTTACAGTCCAGTACAACATTATACACCTTGTTGCTCGTTGCCAGAATGTTGCCATTTCGATCATAGATTGCCCCTCGTTTCGCTGGCATTGTGCGATTCTGGTATTTTTGCTGAGCCTGACTCAGCACCTGTTTCTTATACTTGTCACCACTTTGAAAATTAATATAAGTGATAACTCCCAATAAAACGATTAAAGCTCCCAATACGCAAAAGAGCAGTATTGACAGCTTTTTTTTCATACTGTGATTTATTTTTTTTATAGGTTTTCTTTTTGTTTTTCTTCTCAGAGTAGTCAATCAAACACCTGCCTTCATTCCCATTACTTCCCGGTCACGTCCTGATACTGTCTTACGTAGCTGCCGCCTTCAGTCGCATAGGTTTCTGTCTGCTGGTTGCTTGGATATTTCATGCCCAGACGTCCGATGGCGATTTTCCGGATTCTTTCAAGGTCAACACTTGAAGTCACCTGGCTCTCATATGCATCGTTGTCTTCTTTCAGCTCGGCCAGTTGGGATTCAAGAGTGGCCAGCTGGCTTCTTTTACTGGTGCATTCTGTTTTCAGTTTCAGATAATTAATACTGCAAAACACAATAAGGATACCAAGTGCAGCCAGAAATATGGCAAAATTACGGTTCATATTATTGGCTTTCGCACGGTTTCTCCTGGCTGCCTTACTAAGCGGCTTGTTCCCCCGGACCTGCTGCTCTGGTGTGGTCTGCTCTGGTTTTGCCTTATTTTTACGAACAGAATGCTCTGGCTGACGGTACTCTCTCCGCTCAGGAACTTCCTGGACTTTTCGGACAGTGTTGCCATCAACATACACATTTTGTGGACGTCTTTTACCTGACACAGTATTTGTATGTCTGCCTGTCTCCGCCATTTTTTACCCTTCTTTTAAACTTTTTTTTCAAAAATTCTAAGCTTAGCACTCTTAGAACGCGGGTTTTCTTCCATTTCTTCATCACTTGGAAGAATTGGCTTCCTTGTGATAACTCTCCCCTTGGATTTCTTTCCGCACACACATACCGGAAAATCCGGTGGACAGGTACACGGGTTCTCATTTTTTCGAAAAATTGTTTTTACAATTCTGTCTTCCAGTGAATGGAACGTAATAATGCAAAGCCTTCCGCCATCATCCAGAAGATCAATCATCCCATCAAGTGAATCACGAAGAACATCCAGTTCCTTATTCAGCTCAATTCTGATTGCTTGGAACGTACGCTTAGCCGGATGACCTCCTGCTGCCTGTATCTTCATAGGTATGGATTCCCGGATGATCTGTGTAAGCTGACCCGTTGTCATAATGGGGCTCTGCTGTCTTGCTGCTACTATATGTTTCGCGATATTTTTCGCAAATTTATCTTCACCGTAATCGCGGATAATGCGATACAGTTCTCTTTCTTCATAACCGTTAACAATGTCACTGGCAGTCTGTGTCTGTCTCTGATCCATGCGCATGTCAAGAGGTGCATCTACCCGATAAGTAAATCCACGTTCCTCATTGTCCAGCTGATAGGAGGATACTCCCAAATCCAGAACAATACCATCAACCTTGTGAATTCCCCTTGCGGCAAGCTCCTGTACCATGTAACAATAATTGCTGCGAATGATCGTCGCCTGTTTATAGGGGGCTAACCTCTCACTCGCAGCAATTATCGCATCCTGGTCTTGATCTATGCCAATAAATCTCCCCTTGGCAGAAAGTTTCCTGCATACCTCACCGGCATGCCCTGCACCTCCTAAAGTACCATCCACGTAGATTCCGTCCGGTTTGATATCCAAACCTTCAATGGTCTCTTCCAGTAATACAGATTTGTGTTTAAATTCCATCTCCGTCTCCTGTCTGGATTTACTTTGCAAGATACTTCAAACGAGACCTGTCAGATTGTGATTCCCATGTCCTGCATGCTCTCTGCAATGCTGTCCATGTCATCATAATCACAGATCTCATTCCATTTTTCTTTGCTCCAAACTTCAATTCTGTTCAGATTACCTGTCAGAACCACATCTTTCTCCAGACCGGCAAATTCGCGCAGTGTCTGCGGTACAAGGATTCGTCCCTGCCTGTCCAGTTCACATGTAGTTGCTCCAGCTACAAAGAATCGTGAAAAAGTTCTGGCATTTTTATTTGTAAGTGGTAAAGATCTGAGCTTCATTTCAAAGGATTCCCATTCATCCATCGGATAAATGTAAAGACAGCCATCAAGCCCTCTTGTCAGAACAAACTCTTCCCCTAAGAGCTCCCTGAATTTAGAAGGAATGATCAGACGCCCCTTCGCGTCGATCGTGTGGTTATACTCTCCCATGAACATGTTACTCACCTACTCTCGCAAAATCTGAATCTCCCCTTCAGATTTCTCAGGTGGTAATGGACTCTGCCGTTATTCCCCACTCACCACCACTATTCACCACTTTCTACCACTTATGTGCTTATTCTAAACTATTTAGGCTGAAAAAACAAGGGGGAGAAAAAGATTTTTAAAATTTAGAACTCTGTTAACATTTATGAAACAACCTTATTTTTACGAGAAAAATGGGCTTTTATACACAAAAAGTGGGTTGAATTTCCACTTTCAACCCACTTATCTTTCAGATATATGTTTTTTTACTGTTCTTCTTTTGAATTTGTGGGAGAAGTTCCCACATCTGGCTTTACCTGTTCATCCATCTCCGGCCGGATTTCCGGTTCCGGTTTCATTTCAGAAGTCTCAGGAAACATCTTTTTTTCTTTCACTGACTCATCCAGAAATCTTTTTTTCCTCTGCCGGCGTATAGTATCTCTTTTCTGTGCCATCACTCTGCGTATGATCACTACAGGCATAAAAACAGCAAATAATATAGCGGAAATTACCAGCGAAATCCCCACTTTTGTCCCCGGAATATAAAGCTTATCTGTTCTGAACCATTCAAAGAAAAACCTTCCCAGACCATAACCTGCCAGATAGATCATAAACAATTCGCCTTCATATTTCTTTTTTCGGCGCATGGCCATCAACAGCAGAAATAACAGCAGACACCACAGACTTTCATAAAGAAAAATCGGCTGAACCTGAATATATGAAATCCCATTTATGGTCAGCAGATTATCTCTCATTGCTCCCGAAACTTCTCCTGACCGCACAGCTGAAACCGGTATCTGCATTGCCCATGGCAGATCTGTATATTCTCCGAAAGACTCTCTGTTAAAAAAGTTACCCCAGCGCCCTATAGCCTGTCCCAGAAGTATTCCGGGACACGCAATATCGGCACTCTGCCAGAATGACGTTTTGGTAATCCTGCAAAATACCGCTGCCGCAAGAAATCCAAAGAGCAGACCACCATATAAAGCGTAACCACCATTTCGAAAGTCCAGTATGGCATTCAGATTTTCTTTATAAAATCCCCATGAAAAAGCCACATAAAATAATCTGGAACCTGCCACTGAAACCAGCAGGGAGATAAGCATCATATCGAGATACCTGTTCTGATCTTCCCCATTTCGTTTCGCTTCAAGTGTCACAAGTCCCATTCCAAGAAGAGCACCCACGGCAATCAGTACTCCATATATGGTGAATTCCATTCCAAATATCTGAAATGAGCGTGGCACATAATCAAAGACCAGGCCAAGTCCCGGAAAACGTATCGACATTTCCATAAATCACCTGTTCATCATACATTGAATCGGAATAAGATCACATCTCCATCCTGTACAACGTATTCTTTACCTTCCATTCTTACAAGACCTTTCTCTCTGGCACCTGCATAGGAACCACAGTCCAGAAGATCCTGATAATTTACAACCTCAGCTTTAATAAATCCTCGCTCAAAATCTGTATGGATCTTACCTGCTGCCTGCGGAGCCTTTGTTCCGATTTTAATCGTCCATGCTCTTGTCTCATCCTCACCTGAAGTAAGGAAACTCATCAGTCCAAGGAGATGATAGCTTGCTTTTACAAGTTTCTCAAGTCCTGATTCTGTCAGTCCCAGATCCTCCAGGAACATTTTCTTCTCATCATCATCCAGTTCAGAGATCTCTTCTTCGATTTCTGCACAGATAACGAAAATCTCACTGTTCTGCTCTGCCGCATATTTGCGCACTGCCTGTACATGGCTGTTGCTTTCACCATCATCAGCCAGATCTCCTTCTGCTACGTTTGCTGCATAGATCACAGGCTTCCAGGTAAGCAGATTATAAGTAGACATCCAGGCTTCTTCATCTTCATTTTCCATTTCCATAGTGATTGCCATCTTGCCATCTTCCAGATGTGTTTTTACCTTCTGAAGGAAATCAAGCTCCTTGGCAGCCTCTTTGTCCATGCGTGCTGTTTTTGTAACTTTTGCAATTCTTCTCTCAAGGATCTCAAGGTCTGAGAAGATCAGCTCCAGATTAATAGTTTCAATATCACGGATAGGATCAATACTTCCATCTACATGGATAACATTGGAATCTTCAAAGCAGCGGACTACATGAACGATTGCATCTACCTCACGGATATTTGCAAGGAACTGGTTTCCAAGGCCTTCTCCTTTGGATGCTCCCTTTACAAGTCCTGCAATATCTACGAATTCAATTACAGCAGGTGTCACTTTCTTAGAATGATAAAAGTCTCCGAGAAGCTTCAGTCTCTCATCCGGCACTGTAACAACACCTACATTAGGGTCAATGGTACAGAACGGATAATTTGCAGATTCTGCGCCTGCCTTTGTCAATGAATTAAATAATGTACTTTTTCCAACATTGGGTAATCCGACGATTCCTAATTTCATTTTTTATATTTCCTCCTATAAATCCTTTGATTTTATCCCAGTCCAATAGCTAAATCTTTGATTGACCAACATATCAAATGACAATCAAGTGGATATTCACAATCCAAGCTCTTTGCCTTTTAAATCTTTTCCCATATTTCAGCTTCTCTCATCAGAAGTCCTAATACAGTACTTTGTATTATACCATAGCATCTTATCTTTGTGAATATTCATTTTCATCTCATCTTCTGCTAATATTTCCACACTTTTCGAAATGAATTTTTCAAATTCTTCTCTCGCCTTATTTCTATTTCTAATTTTTGTAAAAATCATTTTTATGCCGGCTCAAAAAATGTCCTTACACATATTCAAAAGATGAAGGGCATAAATACAGCCTCTTATAGAATACTTGAAAACAAAAAAGCACTCACCTATTTCAGGTAAATGCCTTAGTCAAGCGGATATTCACAATCCGCTCTGCTACTTGCTCATAACCGAATAACTGCTCCGCAGTTTATCAGAAAGATTCAGCCTTCCCCTCCGGGAAAATAATTTTAAACACAAAGAAAAAAATCACCATGGAAACTCCACCTGTAATAATTGTCACAAGCATGTTATAGACTGCCGGTGCCACATATGCAGATGCAACTGGCATCCACAGATTATTAAATCCATTACAGATCAGTGAAATTACCACCCATGCAACAAAATACCAGATTGCCTGATATACAGGATTTCCATGGCTTTTAAAAGTAATATTTCTCTGAAGTGGAAAATTGATACACTGTGCAAGAAATGACCCCAATTCATAACTGATAAAATAGCCAAGTCCACCACCGATCAGTATATTCCCCGTTGCATCACGCAATACATTATACCCCAGCAAACTCCATGTAAATTTTACTCCAAACAGATTCACGGAAACCTTTGGCCACATAAATTCTGTACCAGCCAGACCAATTCCCAAAATCCCTGGTAAAAATGTAAATACAAGATACTGGAATACTGTCACGCCCATACTGAATATAACAAAATAGAATATCTGATAAAGCCATTTTGCAATAGCAGAATGTTTCTCTTCAAAACATTTCCATATATTTTTTATATGATTCATCTGCACTTCCCTCCGGCTCCTTTTAATAATTTTTCATATTTCTTATTATTTCTTCTGTTTCTGAAATATCCGCCAACTACTTTTTTTACTCCAAGCATAAAGTGGCCATTCACAGCATCGACAATTCCATATACCATTTCCATACTGACTGCCCCGCCGGTCATCTTGGCAATCCCCCGAAACGGCATATTGTAAATAAAAAGAATATTCAGATCCGGCTTTCCCTGTGCCTCACTCTTCTTTTTCATTTTTGTGAGATATCTATATATCAGCCTTGCAAGTCGGCTTTTTGCATAATACATCTGACAGATTGCATCATTGATTCCCAGATTTCCACTCCATCTTCCGTTCGGTATCTCATGGCCAAGAAGTTCACGAAATTCCTCATCTGATATTTTCTGCACGATTCCTGTATAATAGTAAGGCATTTTTGCCGGATTATACGGATACCCTTTACTATTTCCTGTTCTCTCAGTCATACCTGTTAAACGAATATCTGCAACACTGGCTCCTACCATAATCTGATAAGTTCCTGTTTCTATTTCCCACTGTCCCGTTTTTATATTCCAATAACGGAATGTCTTATCATCAAACGGAATCCTGAGCTGTCTGCTTTCTCCTGCCTTTAGATAAACTTTTACAAAACCTTTCAGTTCTTTTTCCGGTCGGAACACGATTGCATTAGGAAGTCCTACATACATCTGAACAACCTCAGCTCCGTCTCTGTCACCTGTATTGGTAACCGAAACTTTGATTCCATCCTCTTCTATGATAAGATCAGAATATGTAAATTCCGTATAGGAAAGCCCAAAGCCAAATGGATATTGCACCCGGACTTTTGAAGTATCATAATAGCGATATCCTACATAAACACTCTCGCGGTATTCCGATGTTTTCTCATTACTTGGATAATATCGGAATGCCGGTGTCTGTTCATAAGATATGGGATATGTTTCTGCCAGTCTTCCTGATGGATTCACTTTTCCGGTCAGAATATCCAATGTTGCAGAAGCGCCTGCCTGTCCATTCAGATAGCCATGCAAAATCGCTTTGCAGCAGGTGTGCCATGGCATTTCTATCGCAGATCCTGCACTCAGTATTCCAATAATATTTTCATTCACTTTACTGATATCCTGCAGAAGATCTATCTGATCCTGCGGAATACGCATATGGGTTCTGTCCAGTCCTTCTGATTCACTGATCTCATCAAGACCAAAGCAGAAAATCACAATATCTGCGTTCATGGCCAAATTTAATGCAAACTTTCTATCATTCTCATCTACATCTCCATTTCTCTGATAGCCTCTTGTCATCCCCAGAATATTCAGATCATATTGTTGCAAAATCGATGACATATCTTCTACTTTTGTTGGATTGACCATAGAAGATCCTGCCCCCTGATATCTGGGTGAAAAAGCAAAATCTCCAATAACAGCGATGGATTTTTTGGTATCCAGCGGAAGAATCTGTTTTTCATTTTTCAGAAGAATCATGCTTTCTGCTGCTGCTTTCCTTGCCAGTTGATGATGTGCGTTTCTGTCAAAGTTTTTATCTGAAAGCTTCTTCCCTGATGTCAGTTCCATCACTGCATCCACCAGTTCTCCAACTCTTTCATCCAAATCCGCTTCCTTCAGCTTTCCATTTCGGACAGCTTCAATCACTTCTCTTGCAGAATCGTACCCACAGGACGGCATCTCCAGATTTGAGCCGGCAGCAACACCTTTCACATGGTCATTGCTTCCGCCCCAGTCTGTTACTACAATTCCATCAAATCCCCAGTCTTTGCGCAGGATATCTGTCAAAAGATGTTTGTCCTCATTAGCATAAATCCCATTAATCTGGTTATAACTGCTCATGATTGCTTTTGCGTGTCCTTCTTTAACAGCTATCTCAAAACCGGTCAGATAAATTTCTCTTAATGTCCGTTCGTCAACAACTGCGTCCATTGCCATTCTCCGAAGTTCCTGACTGTTAACCGCCAGATGCTTCGGGCAGGCATAAACGCCTTTACTCTGTATTCCACGAATATATGACGCTGCCATCTTCCCGGAAAGATATGGATCTTCTGAAAAATATTCAAAATTTCTTCCACATAATGGGCTTCTTTTAATATTTAATCCCGGACCAAGCAGGATATTTACATCCATACTTGCTGCTTCCTCTCCAAGAGCCTGTCCAATCTCTTCCCCCAGATCCTGATTCCAGCTGTTTGCTATCGTCGCTGCTGTGGGAAAACAAGTTGCATTCAAGGATGCATTCAGTCCCAGATGGTCTCCTGCTCCTGCCTGTTTTCTGATTCCATGCGGTCCATCTGAAAGAAAGATGGACGGGATGGAAAGCCTGTCAATTTCTCTGGTCTGCCAGACAGTTTTTCCACTGAGTATCGCTGCCTTTTCTTCTATTGTCATCTTTTCAACCAATTTTTGCTGTTTCATAACTGTTTTCCATCCCACTTTCATCCTTATTCAGCATTCTTTCTTTTCTTATATCCTCTGATTACCAGTACTTCCATTCCTGCCATGAAAAGTGCTATTACAATGTCGATACCAATTCCTGCTTTTTTCCAGTTTTCCATACCTGTTTCTTCGTGTTCTCCATCATAAGCCCAGCTGCTTACAACTGTATACATGACATTTTTGCAGGCATTTCTCATCTGAAGTACAGATGTTGGATGCTCCGGATTGGCTACATTGTTCTCTTCTCCATTGAATGTAGACAACATTACATCTACTCCATTCGCCAAAGCTGCATCTGCATTCATAAATCCATGACCATTGTTTCGGAAGAAGTCTGTAAGCGCCATTCCCCTGAATCCCCATTCATCTCTGAGAACTGTATTCATAAGGTTACTGCTTTCTCCAGTCCATTTATCTCCAAGGAAACTCCAGGAAACCATAACCGCATTTGCGCCACCCTGTTTTACAGAAATTTCAAATGGTTTCAGATAGATTTCCCGGATTGCCTGCTCATTTGACCAGACACTTACCATCTTTGCATTTCCCTCATACAGAGCAAAATGTTTGATATAAGAATAAACCCCATACTTTCTTGCTCCTTCTACTGCTTTTGCTCCCATATTTCCTGCAAGAACTCCATCTTCTGAAAAGTATTCATAGTTTCTTGCTCCAAATGCGGTTCTATGAGTATTCATACCTGGTGCATACCAGCCCTCTGCACCCATTTCCTGACTGATCTTGCCCATGCATTCACCCCAGGCCTGTGCAAGTTCCTTATTCCATGTGGAAGCAACCACAACTTCAATTGGAAATCCAATAGAACCAACTCCTGTAAAGTTGTTATTAATTGCTGCTGGTCCATCGAAATCAAGTGTAGCCACTTTTCCCACAGAATCCATGGCTGCTGTCTGATAACCTGCCATTGCAATCATATTTGCCATTTCATCAACAGTAAGCTGATCCAGAAGTTTTTCCCAACGAGGATCGTCATAATCAGCATCACGCATATCAGCTAATGTAAGTCCATTATCTGCTCCCGTTGTCGGCATTACATCCTCATCATTGAGATATGTAGTCTTATCAAAGTTGCTGTTCAGATGATATTCAGAAACATATGGCTCACCCAGCTCTGCAGATGCCGGTGCTGCTGTAGCCTCTTCATAATTTGCAAAATGATCTGCTCGTGATAAATATGTCACATCGCCTTTTGCATCTTCAAATACATTTGTTGCTGCAGTATCATCTGAAGTTCTTTTATTTTCTCCCTTATATACTACATCTTTATCTGCAGTATAAGTTTTCTGATCCAGCACAGTATGTGAATCGCTGTTGATAGAAATCACATAATCGCCTTTTTCAAGAACATATGCTTTTGCATTATTCTCATCATAAGAGGCCATATCTTCTATACTGAATGTAACTGTAACAGTCTGAGATTCTCCCGGCTGAAGCAGATCTGTTTTTGCAAACTCGATCAGATTTGCAGAAGATTTCTCAATTCCGCCATTTGTATATGGCGGTTTATAATACACTTCTACTACATCTTTTCCGGCAACATCTCCGGTGTTGGTTACTTCTACATCTACAGAAATCTGTCCGTCTTTTTCCTCCAGTTCACCCATTTTCTGTTCAAATTCCGTATAACTCAGACCATATCCAAATGGATACTGTACAGTCTTATCGTAATCAATCGCACCTTCCTGTGCAGCTGTTTCATAGTACTTGTATCCTACATAAATACCTTCCACATAATTGGTAAATGCCGGAGCATACACCTGCGCAGTTCCTGCGTTCATTCCTTCAACGGCCATATCTGCCAGATTTGTATACTCCGTTTTTTCTGCATTATTCCACCACGGAGCAGTCGTCATATCATAAATAAATGTATCCGGTGTTTTTCCGGAAGGATTGACTTCACCTGAAAATACTTTACCAAGTGCATTAAATCCCACATTTCCCGTTCCTGGGCACCATACAACAGATTTAATCTGAGGATATTCATCTGCGAAACCAAGTTCAAACTGATTTGCTCCATTATAAACCACAATCACATTATCAAAGTTTGAGCAAACCATATCCACCATATCTCTCTCAGTTTGTGAAAGCTGTAAATAATGCTCTCCCTCAGGAAAATCATCATATTCATCTGAATTATTATCATATGCTGCTTTTCTTACATCCATAGGAATATCATTATGACCTTCACCTGCTTTTCTGGAAAGAACCACAACTGCCACATCAGAATACTCTTTCGCACTTTTAATAAGCTCATCACTGTAAGTATCTACAGGTGGCTCCGGTAATGTCCAGCTCTGTTTCTGGATAGACATTTCCGGATTATCTGCACCATAATTGTTATAAAAATCAACCAGTTCCTGGTTAATAGAAAATCCGGCATTTTCAAGTCCCTGATTCAGACTGACAATATCATACAGATCATTAATTCCACCGGAACCAGCTCCTCCATAAGCCGGATTAATAGATTCCCAGCCAAAAATATTCAGTTTTTTTGTTTCATTTAAAGGAAGCAGGCTTTCATTCTTCAGAAGAACAATTCCGTCTTCCATAATTTCTTCTGCTACTTCCGCAGCTTCTTCATTTGTTTCATCGCTTAAAGTTCCATTTCCCGTTGCCAGTCCAATCAACGTAGACATTGGTCCAAAACAGATCATATTCACGCAGACAACAACTGCAAGAACCATTGCGATCGCAGCTTCTCCTCTTATCAGAAATCTTTTGCCCCTGGACATCCTGCGGCATGCGATCATAATTACGATTCCAATTACAAGTGCAGCAATAATACCGATAATATACGGTTTGCATAATTGTAATACCGCCAGAACATCTTCCATTTCAACACTGATCATTCTCTTTTTTCCTCCTTTGACTCTCTCGTCTTTTTCAGGTATCATTTCCTGTTGACATTACTATAACATGGTTATTATTTCGTGCCGTTTTTGGCACAAGATGCAGCAAATATGGCACAAAATACTAAAAAAGGTCCACCGGACCTGTCGTATGCTTGGCAACAAAAATACCCAGAGCATTACAATACTCTGGGTAAAAGAATCTTTAATTCAAACCAGTTCTGCTGTACTCCAAATACTACAGAACCATCATATTTTTCTACAGCTTTACGAATACTCTTCAATCCAAAACCATGGTTTTTACTATCCTTTTTTGTTGTTGTAATCAGATCCTCTTCATTTTTGGAAATTTCTGCTTCACAATAATTCTCTATCTTGATGAACACAAATCCTTTTTGAGCGGATACTGTCAGATGGATCAGTCTTTTTTCCGGATCTGGAATTAAAATTACATGTTCAATCGCATTATCCAAAGCATTTCCAAATATAGAACATATATCTGTTACATGCATATGATCCAATAATTTTCCATCTGCCACACAGGTAATCTGTATATGATTTTTTCGACAATGGAAAATCTTAGCTGCCAAAATCGTATCAAGTACCTGATTCCCCGTTCTGCTTATATTCTCAAAAGCAGCGATTTCCTTTTCCATGGAATCAATCCATTTTTTTCGTTTCTCTTCATCTGATTCCGCACGAAGTCCCGTTATCTGGTGTTTCAGATCATGGTATTTCATTTGTATGAGATCCAGGCTGTCCTGATAATTTCGGTATTGATCATACTGGCTTTTCAGCATCACGTTCATTACTGAAAGTTCTTTCTCGGCAACATACTCACTGATCCTGCTCTGATAAGCATGCAGGATTGCAATTCCTCCAAAATCGATCAGTGTTCTGATAGAAAAAATATCTGCACGTTCTCTGCTCGCAAATGGTGCATTTTCATTTAAAAAGCTCAGATTACTAAAAGCAAAGATTGCAACAGCCATGATTGCCGCCGCTACTACTTCCTTTACTGTCATCTGTTCAAGATAATTCTGCTTCAGAAGATCTTTTTCTAAATAAATATCAATAGTAAAGCAGCCTCCAAAAACAACCATCGTGATCAGAATTTCAACCCCGAGGCTCTGATTCCCCCATGCCTGTACAATAGATACCATCTGCCACTGCAGCGAAGCTGCAAACTCAGCAAGAACAAATGCACGGGCACAGCAATAAGCCGCTCCCAGAGGCTTCATATTTCCTCCGACCATAAGAAATCCATACATCATACCTGCAGCGATCATCATACAGGGAATCCACAAAATTTCAGTTACGCTGCCTGTCAAAGTCAGAAAAATACTCTGCATTGCCAACATGAAAAGACTGCCTGTAAAAAAATGTACAGATTTCATGTTTTCTTTTTTTAGGATATAAAGATAAACCAGACATGATCCCCACTCTGCTATTGCCGTATAAATTCTTGGAATATCCTGATATAACATAGTATCCTCCATTTCACATGAAATCATTCCATATTGAGGTTTTGCAGAAGCAGATTCATGAATTCTTTTTTTCTGGTTCTGCTGACAGGTATATGTACATTATGAATCACACAATCAGAACCAACAAATCCCTCTACATGATTCATATTTACCAGATATCCCTTTGCACATCGAAAAAAATTATGTACCGCAAGTTTTTCTTCGAGTTCTTTCATCGTAATTCTTGAACAGTAATCTCCTCTCGAAGTATGATAAATTACATTATGTCTCTGCCCCTCAATAAAATAGATATCTGCTATATCTATCTTTACAACTCCTTCCCCAATCGGAATCGTAAGGAAT
>ERZ825896.3377-NODE-3377-length-13622-cov-2.849783_pt1 | contig 13622 bp, 10 predicted proteins | sample MGYA00519858_ERZ825896 | MGnify/ENA primary metagenome ERZ825896 (study PRJEB31778, sample SAMEA3449214) | human gut metagenome | biome: human gut; feature: human-associated habitat; material: faeces | place: United Kingdom | collected 2010/2012 ... | reverse complement strand
GGCGGGAGATCTCCCGGAAAATCAACCGCCTGCCTATGAAATACTTTGATACCAAGACCCACGGCGAGGTGCTCTCCCGTGTGACCAACGACGTGGATACCCTCAGCCAGAGCCTCAACCAAAGCATCACCCAGCTCATCACCTCCGTCACCCAGGTGGTCGGCGTGCTGGTGATGATGCTGACCATCAGCTGGGAGCTGACCCTGGCGGCGCTGTGCATCCTGCCCATATCGATGCTGTGCATAAGCTTCATCGTCAAGCGTTCTCAGAAGTTTTTCAAATCCCAGCAGGAATACCTGGGGCACATCAACGGCCAGGTGGAGGAGGTCTACGGCGGGCACAACATCGTTCAGGCGTTCAACCATGAGGACAAAACGGTCGAACGGTTCGATGAAACCAACGAGACCCTGTACAAATCGGCTTGGAAATCCCAGTTCCTCTCGGGTATGATGCAGCCCATGATGCAGTTCATCGGCAACCTCGGTTATGTCGTGGTGTCGGTGCTGGGCGGTTGGCTGGTCATCCGGGGCCGGATCGGCGTGGAGGCCATCGTCTCCTTCGTCCAGTATGTCCGCATGTTCACCCAGCCCTTTGCCCAGGTGGCTCAGGTGGCCAACATGCTCCAGTCCACGGCGGCCGCGTCCGAGCGGGTGTTCGAATTCCTGGAGGAGTCCGAGGAGGACATTACGGTGGAGCATCCTGTATCGATCGACGGCCTGGAAGGCCGGGTGGATTTCGAGCATGTCAGCTTCGGCTACAACCCGGATAAAATCATCATCCACGATTTCACCGCCCACGTGAAGCCCGGGCAGAAAATCGCCATTGTCGGCCCGACCGGCGCCGGCAAGACCACCATGATCAAGCTGCTCATGCGGTTTTATGACGTGAACGCAGGCGCCATCCTGGTGGATGGGCATGACATCCGGGACTTCAACCGCAGCGAGCTCAGGCAGATGTTCGGCATGGTGCTCCAGGATACTTGGCTGTTCAACGGCACCATCCGGGAGAATATCCGATATGGACGGCTGGACGCCACCGATGAAGAGGTCGTGGCCGCCGCCAAGGCCGCTCACGTGCACCACTTTGTCCAGACGCTGGCAAACGGCTACGACATGGAGCTCAATGAGGAGGCCAGCAACGTCTCCCAGGGGCAGAAGCAGCTCCTGACCATCGCGAGGGCCATCCTGGCCGATCCCAAAATCCTGATTCTCGACGAGGCGACCAGCTCGGTCGATACCCGCACCGAGGTACGGATCCAGAAGGCGATGGATAACCTGATGCGGGGCCGGACCAGCTTCATCATCGCCCACCGTCTCTCCACCATCCGGGACGCGGACAGCATCCTGGTGATGCGGGACGGCGATATCGTCGAGCAGGGCAGCCACGAGGAGCTCCTCGCCAAAGGCGGCTTCTACGCCCAGCTCTACAACTCCCAGTTTGAAAATACCGAGGAAGCGGGCTGAGACACGGCCGCATGAGAAAGACGGGGGACCCTTTTGGGTCCCCCGTCTTGGTGTTGTCCTGCTTACGAGGCCGCTTCGTCCGGATCCACCTCAACCCAGTCGGACACGCCGGAGAGGTCGAGGTATTTGATCCGTTTTCCTTCTTCGATTTTCTCGGATACCTTGGCCGTCTCAGAAGCGGTATACCGCTTCTGAACCGCGTCGTAGCGGATTACGCTGACCGAATCGCCGTTCTGCTTGGTAGAAATATCCTCTCCGCTCCAGGAAATGGTGTATTCCCCCGGATTCCCCTTTTTGTAGAAAACCCGCCAGCTGTTGGTATCGAAATCGATTTTGGGATAGGCCTTTTGGAGATAGGCCTCGATTTGTTTAGCGATCCCCTTGTCTCCCAGATGGGTGGCCTCGGAATCCAGGCTGACGGTGGTCCCGTTCGGGGCGTTTTGTGATTTCCATTTCAGATAATCCAGAATGGTGCCGGTGCTGACCACGTCGCCGGAGGCGTTCCTCAGCTCGATGGTTTCGATGTCGAAGAACATTTGGATGTACTCGAACGGCGTGTAGGGGTCCCGCTGCTCGGTGCTGGTGGCATCGTGCTTGGTACAGGTGACCTTGGCCATGGAATCCTCGACGGTCACGACATACTCGCCGCCGCTGGGACAGACGCCGGCATACGTCCCGCCCTCTTCCACGGCGTGGTAAGCCTCGACGAGCACCTCCCCCATCATCTCTGCCTGCCTTTCGTCTCCGCCGCCCGTGACGACGCGTTTAATCAGATAGAGCTTGTCCGCGTCGCGCAGACAGGCGGCGCAGGAGGCGCGGTGGGCGGATTCCATCATGCCGAGACAGACCGGCACCGCGATTGCGACCAGGATGGCGAGGATTGCGAGGGTAACCAGCAGTTCCACCAATGTAAATCCGTCCCGACGCTGCATTCCGATCATCCTTTCGGGCCTTTTTGTATCTGGGCCACCGGCCGACAGCCCTATTATACCATACATGAGGCGGGAATTGTTCAAAAAAGTCGAAAATCACCGAAGGAAGCGACGTGAGACATGGAGGAAACGTTCTCTGTATAAATCTTTGCCGTGCAGGGCGGCCATCCGCTCCTGAACTCTGAGGCCGGCAGTCCGCGTCGGATTTTTCGTTATACAACTCAGAAAACCGGGCATCCTAAAGGGAGATATGAACAAGTATGGGGTTCTTTGTAAACAGTTTTTGAACCTCCTTGACATGGCGGCTAAAAAATGATAACCTTGTGTTGAAAACAAGATGATACTTTTTGGAGGACGACATGGGCATTCAGATCATTGTAGACAGCTGCTGCGACACCACCCCTGAGCTCCGGAACCGGATCGGGATGCTTTTCGCCCCGCTGAAGGTGCAGGTCGCCGACGGCCCGCAGTACACGGACACGCCGGCCCTCGACACCAGAAAGCTGCTCCGGGAAATGAAAGCCTCCAAACAGGCGGCGGGCTCGGCCTGCCCGTCGGTGGAGGAATACGCCGAGCAGATGCGGCGGTGCGACGCCTGCATCGTTGTGACCCTGTCGGGCAAGCTCAGCGGGTCCTATAACTCCGCCCGGGTAGCGCGGGACATGGTGCTCGAGGAATCGCCCGGTAAACAGATCCACATCCTCGATTCCGAGAGCGCCTCGGCCGGAGAGCTCCGATTGGCGCTGTATCTCAAGGAACTCATCGACGCGGGGGAGGATTTCGACACCGTGGTGGAAAAATCCACCCGTTTTATGGAATCCATGCGGACGCTGTTCGTCCTTGAGGATCTGGGGAACCTGGTCAAAAACGGACGGCTGAACAAAGTATCGGGCATCGTGGCTTCGGTGCTGTCCCTATGCCCCATCATGAGCGATGACGGCCACGGCGAGATCCGGATGGCCGCCAAAGCCCGGGGGATGAAGCAGGCGCTTATGAAGCTCACCAGCCTGATCGCGCAGGAGACCGCCGGCGCGGCGCCCCGTTCCCTGACCCTGACTATGGCTTACTGCAACTGTCCGGAACGGGCGGGACTGCTCCGCGGAGGGATTCTGGAAAGCTGCCCGGCGGTCGGCCGGGTCATCATCGTCCCCACCGGCGGCGTCTCCACCGTCTATGCCAACGACGGAGGGATCATCGTGGCTTACGCCGCTGTCTGACCGGGATGCCGGGAACGGCGGGTATACAAAAACAAGCGGGGAAGAGTCGGCTGACTTTTCCCCGCTTGTTTTCTGTTGGGGCAAATGGAGGCGGACCGGGGACCGGTTATCGAATTTGGATTGAATAAACGCTGAAAAAATGTTACAATACCATATTAGAGGTCCTTTTTCGACGATTCTGACGAAAGGAAGAGCATCGGATATGAATTTTCGACGCTGGATTTTGCCGGGGCTGGACAAGGAAGCCGCCGCCTCGCTGGCCGAGGAGGCGGGGCTGGAACCCTTTCTCGCGCTGATGCTCTCCCTGCGCGGCATGACGGATGTGGAAGAGGCCCTGGAATTCCTTTCCGGATGGGACGTGACGGCCGATCCGCTGGCGTTCGCGGATATGGACAAAGCGGCCGCCCGGGTCCGCCGCGCCCTCGATCAGGGGGAGCGGATCATGGTATACGGGGATTACGACGCCGACGGCGTCACCTCCATCGTCCTGCTGTACGCGTATCTGCGGGAACAGGGAGCCGACGTCCTGTATATGCTTCCCGAACGGGAGGGGGAGGGTTACGGCCTGCATAAATCCTCGGTGGATCAGATCGCCGAGGCGGGCGTGAAGCTCATTGTGACGGTAGACAACGGCATCTCCGCTGTGGAGGAGATCGCCTATGCCCGGGAAAAGGGGATCGACGTGGTGGTCACCGACCACCACCAGCCGCAGGAAACCCTTCCGGAAGCCGCCGCGGTCGTGGATCCCCATCGGGCCGACTGCCCGAGCGAATTTAAGGATTACGCCGGCGTGGGCGTCGCGTTCCAATTGGTCTGCGCCCTGGAAGGGGATGTGGAGAGCGTTCTTGAGCGGTATGCCGATCTGGTGGCCCTGGGGACGCTCGCGGATGTGATGCCCCTGCGGGGGGAAAACCGCGCGCTGGTGCGGCGGGGCCTGCGGATGCTGGGCGAGGGCGGACGCCTGGGGCTCCGGAAGCTCGCCGAGGTCGCGGGGATGGCCGGTAAGCCTCAGACCTCCACGTCGGCCGTATTTACCCTGGCGCCCCGCATCAACGCGGCGGGGCGGATGGGCTCGCCGGACAAAGCAGCGGAGCTGCTCCTGAGTGAACGGGAGGAGGAAGCCGAGCTCCTTGCCCATGATATCCAGAGCCTCAATGCCCGCCGTCAGGAAACCGAGGCGGCGATCCTCGCCGAGGTACTGGATGGGTTGTCCCGCTATCCGGAGCGGCTGCACGACCGGGTGCTGGTGGTGGCGGGGGAAGGCTGGCATCCGGGCGTGGTCGGTATCATCGCGGCCAGGCTGACCGAACGGTATGGGCGGCCGAGCATCGTGCTGTCCATTGCGGACGGCCTGGCCAAGGGGTCCGGACGCAGCCTGAAAGGGTTTTCCTTGTTTGGCGCTTTGTCCGCTTGCCGGGACTGCCTTCTCGGCTTCGGCGGGCACGAGCTTGCCGCGGGTGTCACACTCGATTTTGCCCGTATCGAGGAGTTCCGGCAGGCGGTCAATGCCTACGCCGCCGAGGCCTGCCCGGAGATGCCGGCGCCGGAGCTGCGTCTCGACTGCAAGCTGCGGCCGGGGCAAGTCGGCCTGCCGCTGCTGGAGGTGCTCGGGGCCATGGAACCTTACGGCTCCGGCAATCCCGCGCCGCTGTTCGGCCTCTTTGGCATGAGGCTGGAGTCGGTGACGCCGGTGGGGGGCGGCAAGCATCTGCGTCTGCGGCTTTCCCGGGACGGCACGGTCCTCACCGCCATGAAATTCGGTACCCCGCCGCAGGATTTCCATTTTTCACCGGGGGATGAGGTCAATCTGGCGGTATCCCTGGACCGCAACGAGTACCAGGGGAATGTCAGCGTCTCTGTCTTTGTCAAAGACATCCGTTATGCCTCGACCAGGCAGGACGACCTGCTCGCCGCCCTGCGGGAGGCGGAAGCGGCTTTTCGTGGAGAACTGGCCGCCCCTCTGCCGGTGCCGACCAGGGACCAGGCGGGACGGGTTTACCGGTTCCTGGCGGGGCAAAAAGGGTATAGCGGCACCATCGAGCAGCTTTTTCACACGATACGGGACGAATCCCTTACATATACCGGCCTGCTCCTGATCCTTGAGACATTGCGGCAGGCGGGGCTCATCCGGATGGACGACCAGGGGGAGATCCTGAAGATCGGGCTCCTGCCCGCCGCGGGCAAGACGGATCTGGCCGCCACCCCGCTGATGCAATATCTAGGCTCCCTGCACAGGGCGGAGACCGCGTAGGAGGAAACACATGCTGCAAACAGCCGACGTCATCAGCGAACTGAAAAAGCTGATTATCAAAAGTGAAAAGCCGTACGATCTAGACGCCGTAGACCGGGCCATTACGGCCGCCTGCAAGGCGCACGAGGGGCAGCGCCGTTCCTCCGGGGAGGCGTATGTCTGCCATCCGCTCAAAGTGGCCTGCATCCTGGTGGAGCTGGGCATGGACAGCGAGACCATCGAGGCCGCCATTCTCCATGACGTGGTGGAAGACACCCCGATGGAGCTCGCCGATGTGCAGAAGCATTTCGGTGCCGAGGTGGCCACCCTGGTGGACGGCGTGACCAAGATCGAAAAGATCCCCTTTTCCTCGCGGGAGGAGCAGCAGGCGGAGAATGTCCGCAAGATGCTGCTGGCCATGTCCCAGGATATCCGCGTCATCATCATCAAATTGGCCGACCGGCTGCACAATATGCGCACCAGCGACGCCTGGCCGCCGCAGAAGCGACGGGACAAGGCCAAGGAGACGATGGATATTTACGCCCCCTTGGCTCATCGGCTGGGCATCCGGGCGGTCAAGGAGGAGCTGGAGGACATCTCCCTGCGCATTCTCGATCCGGTGGCGTATAAGGAGATCGAGGACGCCCTCGCCCTAAGAGAGGGGGAGCGCAACGCCTTTTTAATGAGCATCCAGGAGCGGATCCGGGAACGGCTCGCGGAATTCGACCTCAAACCCTTTGTCTCGGGCCGGATCAAAAGCATCACCGGGATCTACCGCAAGATGTATATGCAGGGGCGCTCGTTCGAGGAGATCTACGACGTTTACGCGGTGCGGGTGATCGTGGACACGGTCAACGACTGCTACAATGTGCTCGGCATCATCCACGACATGTTCCGGCCCATTCCCAACCGCTTCAAGGACTACATCTCCACCCCCAAGAGCAACATGTACCAATCCCTGCACACCACCGTCATCAGCAAGGAAAAAATTCCTTTCGAGGTGCAGATCCGCACCTGGGAGATGCATTACACGGCGGAATACGGCATCGCCGCCCATTGGAAATACAAGCTGGGCATCCAGAAAAAGGATAAGCTGGAGGAACGGCTGGCCTGGGTGCGGCAGTTCATCGAGAACCAGAAGGACGTGGACGACGCCGAAGACATCGTGCGGTCGATCAAGACCGACCTGTCCTCCGACGACGTGTTCGTCTTCACGCCGAAGGGGGAAGTCATCACCCTGCCGGTGGGCGCCACCGTGATCGATTTCGCTTACGCCATCCACTCCGCCGTGGGCAACCGGATGGTGGGGGCGAAGGTGGACGGCCGGATCGTCCCTCTGGACTATGAGGTCAAAACCGGCGAGATCGTGGAGATCCTCACCACCTCGGTGCAGGGGCACGGTCCCAGCCGGGATTGGCTGAATATGGTCAAGACCGGCGAGGCCCGCAACAAGATCCGTGCCTGGTATAAAAAAGAGCGCCGGGAGGAAAACATCGAGCAGGGCCGGGAGGAGCTGGAACGGGAGCTTTCCCGCAACGGTATCCGGCTGTCCGAGGACAGGATGGACCGGTTTTTGCAGGAGCAGGTCAAGAAACAGCACTGTGCGAACCTGGAGGACTTCTACGCCGCCATCGGCTATGGCGGGGTGCTGCTCTCCCGCATCATGCCCCGCATGAAGGAGGATTACCTCAAGCTGGTCAAGGCGGAGGAGATTCTCCTGCCGGAACAGGTGGTCAACGCGCCGCGGAAGCATCGGAACAGCGGCGGCGTCGTTATCGACGGGATGGACAACTGCCTGGTCAAGTTCGCCCGCTGCTGCAACCCGGTCCCGGGGGATGAGATCGTCGGGTTCGTCACCCGCGGCTTCGGGGTGTCGATACACAAAAAGGACTGTGTCAACGTCCCGAAGGACCTGGCCGGGGCGCCTGAGCCGGAACGGTGGGTCCGGGTGTCCTGGGAGGACTCCGTCAAAGACGAGTTCAAGGCGACGCTGCACGTGGAGGCGGCCGACCGGATGGAACTGCTTGCCGATATCACTACCCAGCTCGCCTCCATGCATGTGATGATCCACGCCATCAACGCCAGAGAGCCCCGGGACGGCCATACGGTGATGACCCTGACGGTCGGGGTGAACAGCCTCGAGCATCTGCAGGGGGTCATCACCCGCCTGGGACGGATCCAGGGTGTGACCAAGATCGAGCGCAGCGGCGTGTAAACCGGAGGAGGACCAGTCGGATGAAAGCGGTGTTTCAGCGGGTAGACTCCGCCCGGGTGACGGCGGAGGGGAAAACCACCGGCGAGATCGGGCCGGGTGCCCTGATCCTCCTGGGGGTAGAAGCGGACGATACGCCGGCGCATGCCGCCCTCATGGCGAAGAAAGCGGCGGAGCTGCGGGTGTTCTGCGACGAACACGGAAAAATGAACCGGTCCCTGCTCGATACGGGCGGGGAAGTGCTCGCGGTATCCAATTTCACCTTGTGCGCCAACTGCCGCCACGGCCGGCGGCCCGAGTTCCTCGGGGCGGCCCGGCCCGAAACCGCCCGGCCTTTGTACGAGCTCTTTATGCAGGAGCTGCGGCGCCTGGGCGTGGCCAGGGTGGAGGCCGGCCTGTTCGGCGCCCATATGCAGATATCCATGATGGGGAACGGTCCGGTCACGATCCCGCTGGATACGAGGGACTGGCTGCGTACCGCACCCTGAACGACCACACGCCTGACGGAAAAGGAGGAGTTCCATGACGATTCGCTGTCTGCCCCTGGGGGCGCTGCAGGCCAACTGTTACCTGCTCTCCGATGAGGAGGGGGCAACCGCGGTGATCGATCCCGGGGACGAGGCCGGGACGATACTCGAAACAGTCCGGGCGGGGGAGCTCGCCGTCGAGGCCATTCTCCTCACCCACGCGCATTTCGACCACATCCTGGCGGCGGACGAGCTCCGGCGGGAAACCGGCGCGCCGGTGTATGTGTATGAGACGGACGCGCCCGCCCTGGCCGACCCGCGCCGGAGCCTCACGGTGCTGGCAAAGGGCGGGGCCGGGCCTTTGCGGGCCGACCATCTGCTGAAAGACGGCGAGGAGCTGCGGGTGGGGCGGCTGGCCGTCTCCGTCCTGCACACGCCGGGGCATACGCCGGGCAGCTGCTGTTTCCTGTGCGGCGACGCCTTGTTCTCGGGGGATACCCTTTTCGCGGGGTCCATCGGCCGCACGGATTTCCCGGGAGGGGACGATCAGGCCATGGCCGCGTCCCTGCGGATGCTGGCGGCGCTGGAACCGGGCATCCGCGTGTTTCCCGGGCATGGGGAGAGCACGACCCTCTCCAAAGAACGGATGGAGAACCCCTATTTGTAAAGGGCGGCCCCCTCGCGCCGTCCGATTCTGAGAAAAGGTGGAGCAACCGTATGCGGCTGATCATGCAGGGACATCGGAACCGGTTTGAACTCGAGAACGTCGTCCGGCTGTTTTTGCCGCAGGAAAAGGTCCGGACGGAGGGGGAGCGCCTCTTTGCCGATGAGCCGGACGTCCTGGCCGGGCTGGAAAAAGGGCCTTCCGCCACCCGCGTGACCGTCCGCCTGCAGGCGGACGGCTTCGACCGGACACGGGAGGCGGAGGTGGGGAACGATCATCCGTCTTATGAGGCGGAATGCGAGTTCCGCCTGGCCGACGCCCTCTATCGCCTGCTGGAGGCATGGACAGGCACCCGGCCTCCCTGGGGGCTGGTGACGGGGGTGCGCCCTGTCAAGCTTCTCCGCCGCCTTACCCGGGAGCTGGGAGAGGACAGGGCGGTCGGAGAGATGCGGGACCGGCTGCTGGTCAGCCCGGAAAAGCTGGAGCTCTGCCGCCGGACGCTGCACAACGAGGACCGGCTGCTGGCATTGTCCCGGCCGGAATCCTTCAGCCTCTATGTGTCCGTGCCGTTCTGCCCCACCCGCTGCGCGTATTGCTCCTTTGTCTCCCATACGGTCGAGCGGGCGGGAAAGCTGGTCGAGCCGTATGTGGAGCGGCTCGCCGAAGAGCTGGAGGCAACCGGGCGGATCGCCCGGGAGCTGGGCTTGCGGCTGGAGACGGTCTATTTCGGGGGCGGCACCCCCACCTCGCTGACGGCGGAACAGCTCGAGGTGCTGTTCCGTGCGGTGGAGGCGCATTTCGACTTGTCGGCTCTGCGGGAATATACGGTCGAGGCGGGACGGCCCGATACCGTGACGGCGGACAAGCTCCGGACGATCAAGGACGCCGGGGCCACCCGTATCAGTATCAATCCCCAGACCCTGCGGGAGGACGTGCTGCAGGCCATCGGGCGGCGGCACACCGTCGCCCAGTTTTATGAGGCCTTTGATCTGGCGCGCCGCTGCGGACATGAGAACATCAACACCGATCTTATCGCGGGCCTGACTGGTGACGATCCTGCGGGCTTCGCCGGAACGCTCGAGGGGATTCTCGCTCTGTCTCCGGAGAGCGTGACGGTACATACCCTGTCGATGAAGCGGGCCTCCCGGCTGGTAACGGAAAAAGAAACCGGATCGGCGGGCCGCGGCGCGGCTGATATGGTGGCTTTCGCGGCCGGGCGGCTGCCCGAGGCCGGATACCGGCCGTATTACCTCTACCGGCAAAGCCGCACAGCGGACAACCAAGAAAACGTGGGCTGGGCGAAGCCCGGCCGGGAGGGGCTCTATAACGTCTATATCATGGACGAGACCCACACCATCCTCGCCTGCGGCGCCGGGGCGGTCACCAAGCTCAAAGAGCCGGGCGGCGAGTATCTCGAGAGGATTTTCAATTATAAGTTTCCCTATGAATACAACGCCCGCTTCGGCGACATGCTCCGCCGCAAAGAGGGGATCGCCGCTTTTTATGATCGGTACGCCAGAAAGCCGAATGCGTGAACCGCCCGGCCGTCCTTTGGGACGGCCACTTTTTTTATTCACAATTCTGTGGTAAGATATGGTAGAACCCGATGCCGATTTTGTATCAAGACAAGGGATATCCCCATAGGTATAGAATATCGGTGAAACGGAAATGCTGGAAGAAGGCGGGCGTCCGGCAGGCCCGCGCCGGTGTCAAATCCGGGAAAGGATAAAGCCATGAAAGCGTTTATGGAACGGCGGCAGCTGCAGCTGCAGGAGATCAACCGGCGTGTGCGCACCGACGCGCCGCGCTTTATGGAAGAGGAGGACGCCCGCTATGCGGGAGAGGTCGGCCGGCTGGCGCGCCACCTCGCTGCCGGTCTGAACGGGCGGCGGATCGTGATGCTGTGCGGACCGACCTCGTCGGGCAAGACGACAACGGCCCTGCTGCTGCGGGATTCGCTGCGGGAGATGGCGGTGGATGCCCATACCGTGTCCCTGGATGATTTTTACAGAGGGCGGGAACTGGCCCCTGTGCTCGAGGACGGGAGCTTCGATTACGAGGCGCTCGAGGCGCTCGACCTCACCAGGCTCCAGACCTGCATGCAGGAGATCATTGAAAACGGTTCCACCAGCCTGCCGCTGTTCGATTTTATGGCGGGACGTCCCGCGGCCGAGACCGTCCCCTGCGCATCGGGCCGGAATCGGTCGTGATATTCGAAGGGATCCACGCGCTGAATCCGGTGTTTGAAGAGCATCTGTCGGGGGACAGCCTGTTCAAGGTATTCATCAACACCATTACCCCGGTTTACAGCGGCAGCGATAAATGGCTCAAGCGGCGGGATATCCGCCTGATCCGACGGATGCTGCGGGATTATCAGTTCCGGAACAGCTCCCTGGAAAACACCCTGCAAATGTGGCCGCAGGTGGTGCGGGGGGAGAATCTGTATATGTTCCCCTACGTGGATACGGCCGACGCGGTGATCGATACCACCCACGCTTATGAGCCCTGTGTGCTGGGCGCCGCGCTGCTGCCCCTGCTGCGCCAGGTACCGGCCGGCTGTCCGGGACGGGAAACCGTCGACCGCCTAGCCGACGCGCTGCCGGCATTTCTCCCGCTGCCGGCGGAGAGCGTGCCGGAGACCTCCCTTCTGCGGGAGTTCTTAGGCGGATGGCTCTATGCCTAAACGGCCGGACGGCGGGGCTTGTTCACATATTGTTTATTGAATTTCCCTTCTGTATCGTCTATAATAAAGCTATCACAGAGCGAAAGGAGCCTGAGATCGATGGGAACGTTTGAAGATGTGCTGTGCAAGGCCCGGAATGTCGCGGAATCGGCGGGGAAGAAGACGACGGATTTTGTAGAAGTGACCAAGCTGAAAATGGAAATGGCGGATACCGAGCGGGAAATCTCGTCCATTCTGGAGGGCCTCGGCCGGCTGGTATACGATGGAAAGAAGGCGGGCGAGGACGTGTCCTCCATGGTGGACGAATGCGTCGCCAAGGTGGATGAGCAGTACGCGAAGCTCGAGGCGCTGCGCGCCAAGGTGCTCGAGTACAAGAACGCTGTGTGCTGCAAGGTCTGCAACACGATCAATACCGACGATTCGGTTTTCTGCAAAAAGTGCGGCGCCAAGCTGGAACAGCCGCCCAAAGCGCAGGAAGAACAGTCGTAACCAAAGCAGGGGTTCCGGTGCGGACCCCTTTTCCTTTTGGAAGGGTGTGGAGACAGTATGTCTATTCCGTTTGAACGGTATGAAAAGGCGGCGGCATTTATTCGGGAGCGGCTGGGGAAATCCGTCTCTCCCATGCCGGAGGTCTGTCTGGTCCTGGGTTCCGGCCTGGGCCGGCTCGCTGGAGAGGTGACGGATCCGGTGGAGATCCCGTATGAGGAAATCCCCGGCTTCCCCTGCTCGACAGTCAAATCCCATGCGGGCAAGCTCGTGGCCGGCCGCCTTTCGGGGCGCCCGGTGGCCGTGATGGCCGGCCGCTTCCATTATTATGAAGGGTACGATATGGAGACCCTCACCTTTTACGTGCGGGTGATGCGCCTGCTGGGGGTGGGGAAGCTGGTACTCACCAACGCGGCCGGAGGGGTCAACGAATCGTTCCGTGTCGGGGATCTGATGCTCATCACGGACCATATCAAACTCTGCGCCGAGAGTCCTGCGCGCGGCGAAACCGATCCCCGGTTCGGCGACCGGTTTTTCGACATGACCTATACCTACTCGCCGGCCTTGGCGGCGAAAGCCCGCCGCGCGAAGGGGTGTATTTTTTTATGGCGGGCCCGCAGTTTGAAACCCCGGCTGAGATCCGCGCTGTTCGCCGGCTGGGCGGGGACGCGGTGGGGATGTCCACTGTGGCCGAAGCGATCGCGGCCCGTCAGTGCGGTATGGAGGTGCTTGGCCTGTCCTGCATTACCAACCTGGCTGCCGGTATGCAGCCTGAGACCGAGGTGAGCGACCAGGAAGTGACGCAGAACGCCGCGGCAGCCGCCGATACCTTCTGTTCGCTGATGCGGAAAATCGCCGGGGTGATTTGAAAGGGGGATTGGCGGATGTGGTTTGACGACATAACGGTGGCGAAGGCCGACGGTACGGTCCTGCCGCATCAAACCGTGGTGGTCCGGGATACCCGGATCGCTTATGTAGGCCCCGACAGGCCGGCACAGGACGAAGGGGAGCGGGTGGAGGGATCCGGCCGCCTTCTCATGCCGGGCCTGGTCAACGCCCATACCCATGTGGCGATGACCCTGATGAGGGGGTATGGGGACGACCTGCCTCTCGATACCTGGCTGACAGGGCGCATTTTCCCTTTTGAGGACAAACTGACGGGGGAGGATGTCTACTGGGGCAGCCTGCTCGGGATGGCGGAGATGATTGCCACCGGGACCACCTCCTTCACCGATATGTATTATTTCTGCGACCGGATCGCCGAGGCG
>ERZ825896.3369-NODE-3369-length-13642-cov-3.648856_pt1 | contig 13642 bp, 25 predicted proteins | sample MGYA00519858_ERZ825896 | MGnify/ENA primary metagenome ERZ825896 (study PRJEB31778, sample SAMEA3449214) | human gut metagenome | biome: human gut; feature: human-associated habitat; material: faeces | place: United Kingdom | collected 2010/2012 ... | reverse complement strand
TGGGAATGGCGCGCTATTCTTTGCCCCGCCGAATTTCAATCGTCCCGAAAGAAACCGAATCTCAGCCCGGCGGTAAATCCACCTGTGGAACCATCTGGTATCCGTCCTCGCTGGAAGCAGCATAACCACTATGGCCCCAGCCAAGGCGCTCAGAGCTGCTTTTTGTACCCAAGCACCCACGCCCCTGCCATAGGGTGGATTGCACCACACGATGCCCTCCCAGGGCTGGGACAGCCCGTCCTGCTCCGGGGTGTAATAGCGTAGACATTTTGCGTTATCTGCTGTGGCGCATACGTCCAGCGTGAAACGAAATTCGGCATTCAACTTGTCAAACAAATCCTGCGGAGTCTCCCACAGGTCGCTTTTGCTGGAAAACATTAACTCGGTGTTCATCTGCCCCTCCTTGGCTGTCCGGGCGGAATCCCGTATTTTTTACGGCATTGGAACACTGTAAATATGCTAAATCCAAGCGCCTTGGATATTGCGGGATCGCTCCATCCCCGGCCCGCTAATTTGCGGACTTCATCACGATTTATCTTTTCCTTGGGGCCTCTGCGCTTCTGCCGCATCACGTACCCTGCGCGGTCTATCGACACATATTCCACGCCGTCTCTCGGCACTGTGGACTTGACGGTGCATTTCTCTCTCGGCGGGCAGATTTTAAGCCTGCTGCGGCGGTTATGCTCACTGTAACCACAGCGATAGCCATCTACCCCGTTTATATCCTTTACAGCGTCCACACACCCCTCGCATGGATGCTTACCCATCTTGGATTACCTCCGGCAGTTGCGAACTAAGATGCATCCTCCCGTCAAGTGCGAGACTTAGTGCATCGGCAGCTTCTAAGGTGCGTTCTTTGATGTACTTGGTATGTGCGGCTTCGATATTTTTTCTCAAATCTACATGCCACCGACACATAATTTCTTGATAATTCCTTAAATTGCACTCGACATTATATTTTCTATACAACCGCTTCTTTTCTTCTTTTCCTTGTTCTTGAGAAATAGCTTTTTGAAAAAATCTAAAATACAGCGCTGCTAGCGATTGAAACATCCAACAATCGATAAAGTTCAATTCTTCCGGCATCGGTTCCCCACGCATTGCAGCACGTTCATACCACAATTCTTTCATAGCGGCAGTTCACCTTCCATCTCCTCATAACCGCCAGATAATTCCCATCCATAATGTCTATCACCGTCTACAGAGAAAATTCGTTTTGTTTTTTCGCTATACATCAGTTTTATAGCATCATCTTTCGCAGCGTATTTGCCAAACAGACGGTTTTTTGTGATTTGGAGCCGACTGTTGCAATCATCAGTCAAGGATCTCTGATAAGACATAACCACATCGACCTTGTTTGTGATATCGGCGGAACCAGAAACATCGTCATTGCTGAAATCGTCCTTGCTTTTACGCGGGTGGGCAACCAGGATAATAACTACATCAAACTTAGCTGCAATTCGCTTTAGCTGCCCCACAAAATTGCTCTGGGCCAGGTTCAGTTGCGAGTTATCTGACACGGTTTCCATAGCTGTCATCAGATTGTCGATACAAACCATTCGCACACCGTACTGCCGAATGACTTTCTCGATTGTTTCCGGCAGCGTCTCCATTTCGCTCATATCGTCCGGCATCCAACTATTGTCATAGATATAAGCCCGGCCTTTATACCATCCAGAAATCCTATCCAACGTCGATTTTGCGATGCTATATTCATAGTCACCGTATGGATTTAAACGGGACTGCACATTTGCCGTTCCGGCCAATTGATAATCAAGCCAGCGCTTGAAATGATAATCCGCTAACTCGCCGGAATAGATAAACACGCTCTCTCCCTGATCCAACGCTTCACACACCAGCTGGCTCATAAACGTGGACTTACCTTCACCACGCTTACCCGTCAGCAACACCACTTGACTCATAACCAGCCCACCGATAACCCTGTCAATCTCCGGAATATTGGTTTTGATTTTTTGCAGGCTGTTTAAATCAACACTTTCCACGGTGGACAGGTCCTTGACGTTTTCCAGTCTCGGAACCTCTGCATTATTAACGGCGGTTTTTACTGCCTCCCGGCCATATTTGCAAAGAATCGCGTTGGCGTCCTTTTCACCCAGATAGTCTTTCCGGCGTACAACTTTGATTGTCTGCGTCAACCGTGCCCGCAATGTATCAGCCAGTGTAATTTTGCCGTGCTCGTTGTCACCGAAAACTACAATTTCCTGAAACCGGGTAATCCAGTCCCAGCAGTTGGAAAGCCATGTAAACCCCAGCGCCCCTGTTGGCACCGAAACCGCATTATCAAAACCACACTCAGTCACCGAAAGGCTGTCAATCTGCCCCTCCGTGATAATCAGCCGGTCAAAACCATTGCACTGCTTCATCCCGAACAGAATGGGCATAGCGTCCGCCTCAGACCATTCCTTGTTCTTGTCGAACTCTCTCCGAAACTTCATGTTTCGGTATTTCACGAATTGCAGCGTCCCGGCCTCATCGTAAAACGGGAAAACCAAAATATCCTTGTTGTCCGTTCGGGTTGTCAGCTTATACCGCCTGCATATTTCGGCACTGATCCCACGGCTAGCCATGTATTCAATCGCTCCGTCTCGTACAACCACAGGCTTCTGCGGCAGCTTCCTGTAAACCCGTCTTTCGCCGAAACCAAGGTCATAATCAAAATCCCTAGCCAGTTCAACAAAATGCCCATGATAATCGCAGCTGGCCCGGAAGCACTTGAACACGCCCCTTTTCAGGTTAATAGAAAACGTGTCCTTGTCCCTGCTCTCTCCGCCGTGGCACTTCGGACAAAACCGAAAAAACAATTCATCGCCATGTTCGTGCGTGTCCGCTCCAATTGCCCGAGCCAATCCAAATGCATCCTCTGCCTTAAACACATAGCTCATTGATGCCGCCACCTCACATACTGCTCAATCATCCAGCCTTTTTCTTCCGCCAGACGATACCAGCTTTTCGGGAACCGGTGATTCTCTCCGTCCAGCTCAATCAAGCAGTCTCCCTCTCCTATGGCGGGGACGCGCTCGCCCGTCAAGGGCGAAGCGTCGGACGCGCCTATATATTCTTCTTTTCTTCTATTTCTTCTTATTCCTTCTTTATTATGTCGGCCCGCTGTCGGTTCGTTGTCTCGTTTTTCGTTCTTTCGTTGCCTTGTCTGTTGCTTCTGAATTTGATAAAACTCCCAGTTCTCAATGATTATCGTTGTACCGTCCGTTGTATTGCTGGTTGTCTTGACCATACTATTGTTTTCAAGGCATGCTAAAAACCTTGTAACCTTGTCCCGGCTCCACTTCCAGCGTTTAGATAATTGGAGGATACTTTTGTATACCGTTCCAGGCCGAAATTCCAAAAATTTTCCGTTTTTAAAAATTGTATTCTCTGTCCCTTGGGCCATAAGGAGCAGATCAACCCAGGCTTGTCCTTTGGTAAATGGCTCCGAAACCCACAGCGGATCATCTGCGAATTTTCTCCAGAGTTTGATCCACCCTGCTTTTTCGTCCATAATTCACTCCCATGTCGAGGCGATTCTGGCATACACCTGCTCATATCCGTTTCTGAAATAAACGTCCATAAGACAGGTAAGTTCATCCATCGTTAGGTCATATAGGGTAAATGGTTTCCCGTTTGCTACAACCCTAAAGTCATAGCGGCATGGAAGATAGTCGGTTTTAATCCGGCGCTTTTCGTATTTCATTTTTGAACACCTCCGATACGATTACCTGATATCCATTATTCAGTTCCATATACGCTGCGTCTTCCAGGTTATCTGTGAGATAGGTTTTGGCCAGTTCCACCGGTTCGATGCCGTTGAAGAAGTCCTGCGGATTGTGTGTGCAGGTGATTCTAAATTGCTTCTTCATCCGGTAATTCCTCCAATCTCTCCTTCAGCTCCCTGTACAACACATCGTGGATGACCTGGCCACTGTTTTCCGAATTGCAGAATAGGATTTGGCAGTTGTACCGGGCCAGCCAGGCGAGCATAGAGGCCGTCAGTGATGATGGATGTACTCTTGCCCTGTAATGGCCGCTGTAAGCCGCGTCAAGGCTCCCGTTCTCCACCAGGAGATATAACTTGGCTCCTGCCTCTTTGGCCCGCTCAAACTCTCGTATAAAGCGCTTGCGGTCTTGGCAGTAGCAGTGGGCCAGTTCGGTCAGATCCATCTTGCGCTCAATTGCTACCCGGTCTCTCAAATCCAAAACGTCGCACTTGACGGAGTAATCCCCGAAAGAGAGGGCAACCCTCTCAATCGGGACTCCAATCAGATCCATGCGCCGCCTGGCTCTTGGCGTGTCCTGCTCTCTTGTGTCCCATAAAACGGACATCGAAGAAAGCGCCCGTTTGACCGAAAAATGGTCCATCAGAAAGGCAGATCTCCGGAATTGTCAGAAGCGGGCATGAAATTGGAATTGGACGCGCCGGAGGTCTTCAGCGGCTTGTCCTTTGGCTGGCGATACTTCCCCTGCCGAATGTCATTGACGCTGGCCAGTGCGCAGCACTCTGTGGTCCAGCCAGTATTGCCGTTCATCTCCCACTCTCGATTGCGGAACAGGACGCCAACAATCTTTTCTTTCAAACCAACCTCGTTCCAGTCCCAGTGATATCCTGGATTGCTTTCCTCAACAGACCAGATTGCATTTCCAAATGTTCGTTTAGTCCAGCCGTCTTTCTCGCTGCCGTCATCTTTCGGCTCAGACAGGCGGTATGTACCGCGCCATTTCTTGTCCTCCCTGTCCTGCTCCTTGTAGTCCTTAGCAAAAAAGTCTTTATACTGGCCCTCCATGATATCAAAGGAGATTAAAAGAACGGATCCCCAGTCATAAGAAATTTCTTCTGCATTCAGAATTTTTGCCACGTACCCGCCGGCCGGAAGAGGATCGCGGGCCGCTGATTTCTTGGCTTCAAAACCGCCGAATTGTTTCATCTTGTCATTCCTCCGTATTTTCTTCAATTTTCAAAGGGCACCAAAGCCCTCTGTATCGTGTGTCTACCAGATATTCACCGGTCCTCCGGCACTGATTCCTGGCATAGGTCTCTAGCAATGGACAGTGTGCGCAGCATACATAGCCATCTGGAAAGAAGAGCTCCACTGTGGCTCTCGTGTAGCTGGTTACGCCATCACTCTTTGGTTTTCCCATCAGTAGTCCTCCAATGCCTTGAGCACAGAGGCCATATCGTTATCAATTTCAAAGGTATCAAAAGCTCCCATTGGACTCTTGGCAGTACTGTTCTTTGCCTGTGTCTCAAATACATAGCGGTCATCGTCTGTCTTTTTGGCCAACAGCACCGTGCCGAAAAGGCTTTCCGGGACCAGCTTTTCCAGCTTGCGCCCATTGGTCTTGACTCTGGTAAAACTGTAACCGAAATCATCCCGTATGGTCTCGCTGTGCATTACAAAAATTACTGTCAGACTGTCTCGCTGCCTCCCGGCCGTCTCAATGCAGTCCCACACAAACTGTGTCAAATCAATCCATTTACCATAGCCATTCTCTTTCATCCCCTTTACTTCCTTGTCCACCATACAGGTATTCAGGGTATCAACGATGATGGTCTTGGTCTCAGGCTTCTTCTCGCTGATATTAACGATTAGCTTTGTGATGCTAGGTATATCTCTGGACACGCAGAAGTTTTTGGCCTCCTGGCTATACTGCTTCCGCCAGCCCTTCCAAGCCAGCCCCTTTCCGTCACAGTCAATGTAGTATGTTGTGTTTGGATCCAGCGTTCGCATAGCTGTGGTTTTTCCCGCCCCAGACTCTCCCATTACGCAAATTAGCTTAGACATATCTTTCTACCTCCAGCCCCAACTCCAGCGCCACTTGTTCAGGGCACTCGTTTAGAGCCTTGTTGACCGCAGCCCGAAAGCAGTCCGGGCATAACCAGCGCCCCTCCCATTGATATCGCGCATCTCCTCGATAAACTTCCTGGCGGCATTTATCACACCAGGAAACAGGCGCTTCGTTTTGCATATCTCGTAAGGGATTTGGATTTATCATTGACTTTTCTCCCTTTCTGCCCTACAATAAGGGCGGATAGTTTTTGGATTGCCGCCTCTCCGGTCTCGCTCACCGGGTGGCGGCGCTTTTTATTCTGCAGAAATGTAGATCGAAATTTGTGTTTTGCCCTGCTGCTTTTCCCGGCCAATACATACTTGATATCCAATCTTAGCCAACAAAGAAACAAGCTGAACGCGCTCTGCTTCAGTCCAAGAAAACCCTTTCTTTGGTTCTATGCGCAAATTTATTACCTCCAATTCTCTGCCGCCTCCAGGACGGCGCTTGCATACTCTGTTTTGCCGGGAGAGCCGGTGTTGTAGGCGCTCAGGGCGTCCCTTGTATTGCCGTATTTCCCGGACAAATAGGACATAATGGCGCAGCCAGTCCTGAAATTATCCTGCGGGTCCGTCAGATCTTCCGCTCCAATCTCCGCCATCAACCAGCCCCACCAGCGCTCCTGAATCTGGCAGTAGCCCATGCTGTCTCCCCCATCCCCGGCTACATTCTGGAACCGGGTCTCCCGTTCAATCAGCGCCAGCATGAGGGGATACTCCACGCCGAACTCTTCACAGGCAGATTGCAAAAAATCTTGTTCCTGGTATGTAAGCGGTACGTCCTCCCGGAAATACCCCTGCGCCACCAGCGCTTCCGTTATGTATTCGCCCTCGTTTGGGTCTTCGCCTGATCCATACCCCGTATCCATTGCGCTGCAATCAGTCTGCAGGTTTTCAGCGGTAAAAACGGGCGGTTTTGTCCAAAGTTGATCACCAATTGGTTCAGCCGGTTCCGTCACCGCCGCGCCTGCCACAAGCTCGACGCATACCGCCCACGCAGACACCGTTAAGCGTATCAGCTTGTCCATCATTCGCCCCAGTTAACTGCCTCGGCGCGGGTAATAAAATGGTGAATCCCTGTCGAGCACTCATTCCAGCGATCGGTATCAAAATCAGGGACTTCCACTATCCCCCCAACCGCATAGACAAAATCATCGTCATGGTTACTCGCCACACTGCCTCCCGCCGGATTGCCCTCTGTGTCCATGATACTGATAACCTTGGCTTTGCTGGCCCGGCACTTTCGGCTTGTAGCACTGGAGCGGAGTGCGTCTGCCGGTATCTCCAGCTCAACAATGAGGCCGTGCGCTTTCTTCCAGCCTGTGTATGCGCCCGTCTCCGGACATTGCAGTGCGAAAAATATGGTCTGCTCGTTGTAGCGCACGGTATCTAGGTTTTTGGCCCCGCTCAGGTTGGCCCCGCTCAGGTTGGCCTGTTCTCCGTCGTCAATCCCCTGCATCCACAGGTCATGCTTCTTCAGGATTTCCTTTAGTTCTTCCGGTGTAACCGTCATCATATCTCTTTACTCCAAATCTATCACTGCACCAAACTGGGCAGCCCCAGGACGATAAGTACGCACACTGTGAATACGGCGCTGTCCAGCTTTATGCGACGCGCACGACGGCACTCTGCTCTGGTTTTCATTTGTACCTCCTAATTGAGAAATTCCTGCCGTAGAGTCTGGATTTGCGACACTACAACTTCGGTGACAACATCCTTGATCATCGCCATCAGTGTCTCATAGCTGATCACCGGCACTCCCTCCCGCTTATAGCGAACCAGGCCGCCAGGGGCGACTTTGTATGTAAGGGACTTGTCCTTGATGGCCACTCCAAACGGTGCTCGACCTTCTCTCAATGCCAGTCGGACATTTTTCTCTGTCCAGTCAAGATACCGGGCCGCTACATCAACCGGGACGTTGTCATACGCCCATATTTCCTCGTCGGTCGGAACCGGAAGACGTTCCTTCGTCCGTGGTCTCATCCTTATCCTCCTTCCTGTGTAATCTCTCGTGCTCATCCCACGTCATGCCGTAATAAGCCCGGCACAGATCGTCCATGACGTGGCGCGCATTGTTAAAGCGGTTTTCAATTTCTCTTTTGGTGCTATTCTCGTTTAACATGATTTTTCCTCCTACCTCTTGACAGGCTTGAAGGAAAGTAGTACACTTGTTCTATCAAGCCTAGTCGGTATGGGCGATTAGGTCTGTAGCCTCGGTCGGTGTTCCAGCACTGGCCGGGGCGCTTTTTGTTGTGGTCCCTTCCTTGCCGTGGTATACTGGCAAGAGAAAGGGGGTGAAATTGTGGATATTCTGAGTACGATTGTCGTTCTCATTCCAAGCGTACTGTCTTTATGCGTGTCCGGGATTTATGCTTATATTGCTCTAAAGAAAGCGAAAGAACCGCAGAAAGACGAAATATGGGAAACAGCTACTCGTATCATGTGTGCGTCTGGTCAAAGCACATACGCCGATGATTTCATAGAACTCTATGTTCAACTGAAATTTTTCAAAGACCATCCGGATTTATTCCCAAATATCAAGCCTATCTCTGGCCTTATGGACGAATACGAAGAACAGAAGAAAGTAATCAGTAAGGACGTCGGCCCTCATTGATTTTCCAGAGATCCACTGCAATATCTAACATGACCTTTGAAATTTCTGCCAAATTGTTTTCAGACAATGTTCCCACAGAACGCTCGGAAAGTAGTTGCAGCTGCTTTTCGAGCATTTCTTTTATCTGCTGATTGTCCATCCCTTTCACCCCCCCTCCCTTATTCACCGTCCGTTTTATTGGACAGCTTCGGTGCTATCCTGATTGCAATCACCTGAAGTTAATCGGTAAAGTGCAGCGTTTAGCTTTTCCTCCGCCCCTTTCGGCTCCTTGTGGCCATTGAGCACAACACTGAGATACTTGGGGTTCCAGCCAACCTCTGCGGCAAGCTGCTTTGCCGTCACCCCGGCAAGGTGCATCTCGCCCAGCAGGTCAGCAGTCCACTTTGCAGGCATACAATTCCTCCCTCTTTGATTACTATGGTTGATTTTGGTATAATCACCGTTGAGGTGATTGCCATGCTGACAGAATCGCAATACAGGGAATTGCTCCGGTATCGCTATGAAGATGTTCAAGATGATGGGGCTTCTAACGAAGTTATAAAATTCCTATGCCGGAAAAAATACATCGTAAAATATCACCCGTTAAAGCCTGATGGGAATTGCTACGAAACTGTCATGCGATCTATCACACAACTGGGGCAAGACGCATTAGAGAAATTTGAGTATTCCGCCAATAAGGTGCACCAGGAAAGCGCCGAAAAGAAAGCCGAAAAGAAATCTGACCGCCGATTCCAACTTCTTGATACGCTTTTCGGTGCGGTTATCGGCTCTTTGCTCACATTGCTGGCAGAGCACCATGACTGTGTGATTAACTTCTTTTTGAATCTCTTTTCGTAGATCTGGCTCAAACTCTTCCCAAAACCGAAGAAACCCTGTATCGTCCCATTCACCATCGACTTCTGGAAGAAGTCCGGCATCTACAGCCGCTATTACTGCCCTGCCTTTGAGCGTGATTTTCAGAGCAGTCCCATCTCCTGCCTTTTTCAATAATCCTAACCCCCATCCCTTGCCATCTTTTTTCGACATAAACCGCTATATTTAGACCACCTCCAAAACCCGTCCCTGCTTTTTGGGCAAGAATACGAAAGTTATCTTGCCGGAAGAAAAATAGTTGACTTTGGTATACTCCTTATGTATTATATAGTTGTCAACAATAATTAATAGGGGTATACTTTTTTCAACCTTGTAGCATTATCATAGCACAACAAAAGTTAACTTTCAATATGGCGAGTTGAAAAAAGTACACTTCTGCTTTTTGCACAATTTTTGAGGTGAGCAGTTGTGTTTTATGACAATTTTATAGTTCTTTGCAAAAAGAAAAGCGTTGCGCCAACAAGGGTAGCGCTTGATATTGGGTTAAGCAAATCAGCTCCGATTAAGTGGCGTTCTGGGGCAATCCCTAACGGTGATGGCCTTCAAAAACTTGCCGATTATTTTGGCGTCACTACTGATTACCTCTTGACCGGAGCAGAAACAAAAAAAGCGCCCACCGATGGTGCGCGCCAAGCCAGCGACGACGATATTAAATTTGCCCTTTTTGGGGGTGATGGTGAAATTACAGACGCCATGTATGATGAAGTAAAACGCTTCGCCCAGATGGTCAAACTCCGGGAGGAGGCGGAAAGGGAGAAGAAATAATGGAGACTGCCAAGCTGTTTCAAGAAGCGCAGGATTCCGACATTCCGATCATGTATCTAAGCATCCCAGAGAACGGCTCCATGTGTGTCCAGACTGACGTACGTTGTTATATCGGCATGGACTGCGGCGTGTTGGAGGACGAGGCCAGCAAGCGTGTCCATTTAGCCCATGAGCTGGGGCATTGCAAGACCGGATCTTTCTACAACCGCTGGGCGGCCCGCGATGTCCGGCAAAAGCATGAGCATCGAGCGGACAAGTGGGCAATCGAGAGAATGATCCCGGTGGATGCTCTGGATAAAGCCGTAGCTGAAGGTCACACGGATCTGTGGGAACTGGCGGAACGGTTCAATGTTACAGAAGAATTTATGCGAAAGGCTGTCTGCTGGTACACTTATGGTAATTTAGCGACAGAGCTATACTTTTAACAAAAGAGGCCCAACCGCCGGAGGGCGGGAAAAAATAAAGGAGGAATTTAAATGAAGGGTAATTTTAGAAGTTTTATTTCTGGATGCTTAGTTACTGTAGCTATTATAGGTCTTATTGGGACAGCAACTGCTACTGTAGGCCAGAAAACAGCAACACTTGATTACAATGATATTAAAGTAACTTTAGATGGACAGCAGGTGACACTTGTAGATGCGAACGGTCAAACTGTGGAGCCGTTTGCAATTGATGGTACGACATATCTCCCTGTTCGCGCTGTTTCTAATGCTCTTGGACTTGATGTTGGCTGGGATGGCACTACCTCTACTGTTACTCTGACTACTCCTGAAGATGAAAGCCCTGTATATATTACCAGAACTGGCGAAAAGTATCACTATGATAGTAATTGCAACGGTGGGACTTATTTTGAAGTGCCGATGCAGACTGCTATTGATATGGGACTTACTCCCTGTGATAAGTGCGCTGAAGACGTGACTGCATCTATTGATACGAGTGCAGATGATGTCATTACTACGTATAAAATTGTTAATGATAATCAACCTTTTTTTCAAGCGATGAATTAAGGGGGGATGTATTCGAGACATACAGTGATTTAGATGATTTAGGTCGTTGCGGCGTCGCCTATGCCTGTATAGGTACCGAGCTAATGCCAACCGAAGAACGTGAGAGTATTAGTTCTGTTGAACCTACTGGATGGATTAACGTAGAGTATGATGGCGGATATTTATATAATCGTTGTCATTTGATAGGATTTCAACTTACAGGGGAAAATGCAAACGAAAAAAACCTGATTACCGGAACTAGATTTATGAACGTTGAAGGAATGTTGCCTTTTGAGAATTTGGTGGCTGACTATATCAATGAGACATTAAATCATGTTTTGTATAGGGTGACCCCCGATTTCCAAGGCGATGAACTTGTTGCACGCGGCGTTCAAATGGAAGCATACTCTATTGAAGATAACGGCGAAGGAGTTTGCTTTAATATTTATGTGTACAACATCCAGCCCGGAGTGGGTATAGACTACTCTACTGGGGAAAGCTGGGCGTTAGGAGAATACCAAAAAGCAGCATAAAAAATCCCCGCCCTGGTGTTGGCGCACCACGGCAGGGAAAGGGGCAGATGGTTTAGGGACTCTCTGCCCCTCTATTGTATCAGAATGGAGGGAAAAGTCAATGAGAAGAGCAAACGGAACCGGTAATATATTGGATCTTGGGCCAAACCGAAGAAACAGATATGCTGTGCGGGTATCTTATCTTGAACGTCCCGGTTTGTGGAAGCAGAAATATTTATCATACCACAGGACGGCCAGAGAGGCCCAAGTAGCACTCGAAAAATATTTGGCGTCTCATATATCGGCTAAGTCCTTGGCTGTGACATGGGGAGATATATACAATCAATGGTCTACCAAGAAATACGCCAAAGCTGGGGAGGCATCAATTAACAGCTACAAAGCGTCATGGGCACGTCTGGAAACGCTGGCCGATAAAGAGATGTGTAAAGTTACAATAGATGATTTACAGGCAATCATTGACCGGGACGAAGAAGCGGGCTTGTCAAAGTCAAGTATCAGTAACGATAAGATGCTGATGAAAGCATTATTTAAACACGCTATGGAGCGGGATATAGTATCTAAAAACTATTCGGATTTTGTTGAGCTGCCAAGTGTGCCATCGAAGAAACAGAAGGGAGCTTTTACCGACATTCAGATGAAGAAACTGGAGCAGATGGCCGCTAACGACTTCCCTTGGGCCGACACAGTGCTCATACTATGCTATACCGGATTCCGCATATCTGAATTTTTGAATTTAACCAAATTTGCTTATCACGCAGAAGGGGATTACCTGAAAGGTGGGATGAAAACGGAGGCAGGTCGTGATCGTATAGTTCCGGTTCATCCTAAAATAAAACCCTATCTTTTAAAATGGATAAAGAAAGCCGGAGAATACATCATCTGCAATGAATCCGGAGGACGTATCCAGTATAAGACATATTGCAAATATTTTTCTGCGGTAATAACCGAAATTGGGGTTCCGCAGGCTACGCCTCACTGGTGCAGATACACGGCAGCATCCAAAATGCGTATGGCGGGAGTAGATAATTTAGCTGTAAAACGGATCCTCGGTCACTCAGATCAGGATATAACCGACCACTATACAAAAGTAGATATTAGTTATCTGCGCAAAGAGCTACAAAAAGTTTCTTGAGTTTTTGTAACTTGCAACTTAAATATGTGCAAAAACAACATATTAGTTTTTGTTTCTATAATTGATATTTTCCAACAATAAATCGCATTTTTAGTACAATTTTTGTTATTATATTAAAAAAGTTTTTAATCTTTTCTTAAAATTAAGACTGTTTGAAGGACACCTGCACTCTATCATAATTCTTATTTTTTAAGAAGTCAATTATTTTTCTTAATTATAAGGAAAAATACCCCTGTTTCTCAATTCTAAACTACAATAATGTAGCTAGGCAAGGAGGGACAGGCTGCATGAATGATTTTGGCTTTTTGCTGCGTTTAGCCAGGGAGAAGCGCGGCCTGACGCAGCTGCAGGTCATGCGGCAAACCGGCATCAACAACAAGACGTTGTCAGGGTATGAAAACGGCATTTCTGAGCCTGACCTGCAAACGCTCACTGTTCTGCTTCGTCTGTATGATGTATCGGCGGACAAGATGCTGGGTTTGGAGCCGCTCGATAGGGCCGGGGCGGAGACTCCTTTGGAGTGCGAACTCCTGCAGCTGTTCCGCCGCCTTCCAGAGGACGAGAGAGAGCTGTGTGTCCTTCTTTTAAAAACACTGCTCCAGCACCGAAAAAAATAGGCTGGCGCGGTTGGCTGAGAGAAAATTTTTATCTTCCATGTATAACCATCCCCGGGGCTGTCCAAAATAGCCTCGGAGGTGCTATACGGAACAATGAAAAAGTCAATGAAACATCGCATCGGCGACTTTCTGGCGGGAAAGGGCTTCTACATAGTCCTGTTCCTCTGCGTCGCCGCAATTGGAATTTCGGGCTATTATCTCTTTTCCTCTCTTGATATGGGGGACGGGGACGCCGCCGTGGCGGCCCCCACCCAGGTGGTGGTCATGCCCACCGTGCAGCCG
>ERZ825896.3363-NODE-3363-length-13675-cov-4.135169_pt1 | contig 13675 bp, 8 predicted proteins | sample MGYA00519858_ERZ825896 | MGnify/ENA primary metagenome ERZ825896 (study PRJEB31778, sample SAMEA3449214) | human gut metagenome | biome: human gut; feature: human-associated habitat; material: faeces | place: United Kingdom | collected 2010/2012 ... | reverse complement strand
TAAGACATATTCTTTGGCAAAGCAAGCTCACTGCCTTAATTTAGGAGTGAAAGAGTCTAAAGGATCTGCCCTCGCTGGATCTTTTTCCATAACTTTGGTTGCTGAGTCGGTTTCTGCCATAGATGATCAAACTGCTTTCGCCGGAGCAGATGATGTCCAAAGGGAGTTGTGCTCTTCCCATTTTTGACTTTTAGGTTGAGGGCTGCCAGAGTATCCGTCTCTTATCTTAATAAAGTAAAATCATCCGCAGTCAGTGGCGGATGTTAACGTGAAACTGAAATAGTCGGGGCCTACCCAGACCTACCTATCAAAATATGGAGAAGAGTATGTATCTAGCTTAGAGGAGAAATTAGGGGTAATCCCCAGCCTGTAGAATAAGACCACTCGCCTTTCACTAGCGAAGCGGATCTTTCGGTATCTTACCTTAAGGGTACCTTGCCTCATGGTTGATTGTTCACTCCCGCACATGATGTCTCTCTTAGTGCTTAGGCAGATCATATTGGGCAGGTTGCCCGGATCCCCGAAAGTGGGCGCTCCACCACTGTTTTTGCAATTTGTAGGGACCCCATTCCCGGAAAGCCAATAAAAAGCCTACGGGTTTCCCAGAGAAAGAAAAGAGACTCCCTAAGGGCTGAAGGGCTTGACCCGCTATAGATCTAGCAGAGTGGAAAACTAGAAGATGAATATTTCGCAGGTCTTTTTGGAGGCCCTGGCCTCTCCTCTCAATAAATAGGCTTTTTTAGTTTCGCTTCATCATAAGCTGTCACTGAAGAGGCTGATGCCGCCAATCGGCTTTTCCTGAATTTGACATTTTTGGGTTCACGAGTGATCAATAGTAATAGTAGAGTAGTTGGCGAACGGTCTTTTAGTTTGAATGACTTCTGGGCACAAGTGCCATTCTCGTCTACTCTTCTATGGGAGGACTGAGAGGCTTTCCCCGAGCAAAGAAGGTGAAAGGGGCTTCAACCGAGTCTGAATGTCAGCGTCTTCCTTTTTCCCTCACATTCTAGCATTATAGAAAACTATCCTTGATAGCGGCTGGGTAGGCTGACTCTCCTAGTTCTAACTCCTCGGCAGGGAAGGAAAGCCTTCCAGTGAAAGCAATAAACAATAAAAAAACCGGTGCCAATTTATATTATATATTCTAGGCGATTCCTCGTCACGCCTATCTACTGAAGAACTCAGAGGTTGAGGAGTTTCTTTTTGTCCTTCAGTCCGCGTACGCGTAGGGTAATAGGTCCGTCCACGAGCCTCCCAGTTCGTATAGAGCAAAAAATGGGCATTTTCGCCAGGTTATGTATAAGGAGTTCCCTGGGAGTTGACCCGCTGGAGTTTAGGACTCTGCAAATACATCAGCTTAGTTAGGTAGGAACTTCAGGATAATAGTGAACACTAGAAGGGTAATCCGCCGAGAGCAGATTCTATCTATCAATAGGCTCTGCCACTTCCTCGGAGGGTGGAAAAAAAGAGTCTTCTATCGCAGAAGCCGAGTCGGATGCTTTCACTCAAGAAGATGTTGTCGGCCTCGTTGGACCGATTGGTATCACACGATACCCGACCACCCATAGCCCAACAGTACCCATTCCTTGGAAAAGAGAAAGACGGCAGAACGTATTTCGCGATAAAATCAACTTCCAAAAAAGGAGCCAGAAGGCCGGGGACAATACCTTATACTGCCGCTCGCTCTTGGCAGGACAAAGCATCTGCGTAACACAAGTAGTTTGGTATAATACCATATGCTCTAAAAAGCAATCCGTATGATGAACTGAATCACCCATTGAATTACCCCAAGGTTGGTAAGGAAAAAGAAGGATGAAAGCTGCAAATAGGCTTCACTAGAGGGATAACTTATGCTACCAAATCAGTTTCTGTTGCTGAAAGACCGTCTGCTACCACTTCACTTATTAAGATGCTCTCGCTATTAAGAGAAGAGGACATCTCCTAACTGTGGTAATTGCCGCGTAATAGGATGTGTTGATAATAGAGTCTTTTGCCACAAAACCTTATACCGTAGTAGTTGATGTAGCCCCAAGCCCCTCTTCTCTCTAGCCTTTTCTTTTTTTATAGAGACCGATCTGCTTTTGTTGGCAAGTTCGGAAGAAGGCTTTTGCGCCCACCTCCTTCTCTTCAGAGATATGGAACTCCAAGCCATCAACATTTGGGAAAACAACATACCTTGATGCAAACCTATATTCCCCTTAAACCTGCCCACCACCCATGAAAAGAAAGACTACATAGGGCCTCCTCCGCCCGCCCCCGCCCTGGTTCAAATACCATTCTTTTTCACTTTATCCTACCCCGCTCACTGCCCCTCAGGCTTAAAAAAACGCCTTTTCGTTGTCACCACTTACCTAGATCGATATGGCTAGTTTTCTAGCGATATTTCTAGCTTGAATTAAGTAAGGCTTCGAAGCCCCTCTCCTCTCTCTGTAACTAGAGAGGTAGGCAAACCTGAGTTTAGAGCCACCTCGATTCGGGATGTCGGAACACCAACCGGATAGGAAACCGAATCCTAAACTGACTTCGGAACAGGTTCGAGAGCTTCGATCGAAACCCTTTCCTATCTAGTGTCAGCTGATCCTTCAGCGTCTGCACCAACTAAATCGGAAGCTTAATTCGAAAGACGAGAGTAGGCTCGAGGAGGATCAAAAGACTGATTCTCGGTCCCCTAAAGTTAGAAGGTTAGACTGCAATGTATGCCTATGGAAAGAAAAGTCACGAAAAGCGATCCATATGATCATAAAGAAAGGCTTGCCTATACGTCTTTCTAGCGTACGCGCGGTTCCTTTCGATTGGAGCCTGTCGCTACCTGGATCAATCAGCCTATTCTAGTTCGCCTTGTGTCATCCGATTTGAGGGAATGAATTGGATCGTGAACTCTTTCAGACCCTGGCCTTTGATCTTTCGCTAGGAGCGAGGTTGTCCTTAGAAAGAATGGTTGGAACCGAGCCCCTGGTCAGACCTATGAGACTACTCGAATGGGGGCTTTTCATTAAGGGAAGGGGGTGTCTGAAGCGACACCTTTTATACTATACTAACAATTTTGTGTACGAATTGACTCTGGTGATGGATCGGGGTTAGAACTAGTCTGAAGCTTGTCAAAAGGCTTTTGACGGTTTGAAGATGGCGATGGTGATTGAGCCGGTGCTGAAGTTGCCTGAGTTTGATAAGCCATTTTCGGTTGAAACTTTCGCTTCTGGCAGAGACCTTGACGGGCGGAGCACTTGACCAGTTGGTGATGCAATTGGCAAGTGAACAACGAGTCTTGGTTGAAGACTCAAGCTTGGTAGAAGCAAACGAGTTGGCTATGACAGATTGGGCATGTTGTCGCTTACGACTTGGGATGGTATGGGACATTCCCTCATGATGGAATAGCTACCTTGTTTGTGTTGTCTACTCAAGGGAAGAGCGGGATACTTAGCGGAAAGGGTGGACAAGGCCGAGCGCGTTCAAACGTTGCTCCATAGTGCCCTCCTGGGGAGCAACCGAGAACAAGGGCGGTGGATGGGACATTGATCCAAAGGTCGAGTACGGTACGAAGAAGCCCATTTCCTTGAAAGGCAGTTTAACGCAATGATAAGCCCCGCCTATTTATTTGCATAGTTGAAAGTCAAACTTTAGAGCTCGGCGATAGGAGATGTTGGAAAGCAAGTGTGGGTTGTAGGGGTACGCGTAGTTGAATAAGGACTTTCGGATCTGACCAGACTCCTATACGAGCACCTGACTTCCCTTATATTTACTGGAAAATCCCTTTCCTTTCCGGCTAGACCAAGGAACCGAACCGGCGTCCTCTAGGTGTACAAACTATACTCTCGCTCGATGGACATACTACAGAAAAGAGGCAAGCGTTCTAACTGATGTTATTTCCCCGTCAAGGACTTTATGGCGTGCTTCCAACGACTCAATTACCTGAAGACCTTCGAGGCAATGGGGAATACGATCGCTTTCTCCGGCACTGTCTATTGGTGCTGGAACGTTAACTAGCTAGAGAAAAACTATCTTTACAGGGCCTTACTTTCTATCTCACACTCGGGAAAGAAAGACTCTTTGGCACTTGCTTACGAAGTAGCTTATCTAATAAAACTGTTGGAGCTACTTGAACTCTCAAGGGACTGAGAAAACAAGGCTTTACTATAGGCATCTGGAAGAAAGGCGGGATTTCGAGCAAGCATTCAACATCCTGACTTGTAAGCATCCCTTATCTATATTTTCGGGTGTCTTAACAGAATAAGATAAAAGAGAACTCTTCACTCATCGACCCTTCATTTTCTTTCTAACATACGAGCAAAAAGAAGGAACCTTGAAAGTACCACTTTCACGTTAACTGGCATAGCACATGCTTTTGGCATTTGCGATGGGAACTTACGTTCTTCCCTGTCCTGCCCACTCGTTCCCTATCTATTGAGCCTGCCCCTTACCTCCTTTTCAATGTAATCCAAACCTTCATTCTTGAAACGTTAGCTCTTCATTAAGTATATATGGACTGTGAAAAGACTCTCCTTACGTTCTTGACCCGAAAGAAAGAACCCCTATCGTTTCAAGCTTCCTCTTCGCGCCCGATTTCGGAGGCTAGGGTATAGCATGGTTAAAGGCCTCTTCGTACCCCGTAAAGTCAGAAGAGTTCGGGTAAGGGCTCTTTAAGGTCTTCACAAGAGCTAACGCTTCCAACAGGGTCTCAGTTGATTGAGTAAGGCTTACCGCAACGAATTTCTTTCTATGAGATGAGCGAGCTGCCCGGACTATACCGACACCCGGGAAGCAAGCTACTTTGCTAATTCAATCCAATATAAACTAAATAAAGGGTGGTCTACGCTAAAGGAAGCGCGATTACCGGTAAGCATCAAAGTCTTCAGTGTCCCCTCGATCCGGTCTTTCAATGTACCCCGTTATCTAAGTCCTAGGAGTTATCAAAGGTGGATGCCCCAGTTCAAGTGGGAAGCTCTCTTGCAAGCCAGTCGCAAGCAAGCGACCTATATTATGTCCCGAGCAGAAGTATTCATTCGTAGGGATGCCTAAGACAGCTTCAGCCCTCTTGGTTGTGCCCTATCCAAAATTTCCCACAAATAAGCCCAGCCCTACTAATCATCTAAAAAAACCTGGAAGCCTGCGCCCCCTTAGTTTTCCATGCCCTGAGAGTGATGAGTCCTTAGCCAGTAACGCCAGTGCTTCTTTTCTTGCTTCCACTGAAGATACTCTTTCTTCGCTCCTCTCCGACTCGCTTACTCGCATAAGGGTCGATGCAATTGAGTCCTTTTACTACTCTAAATGAATGCTCTCGTTACTTTTATGGAACTCGTCCTTTTGACTTTCTCTTATTAGCTTAATAACAATTGAATATCGCTTTCTTACTCTATGTTTATGTTCGCTGTGTAGCTCCAGTACTTGATTTTCGCTCTATAAGGTCTGATCGTTCAAGTTTCAAGCGCCAGAAGTAGGAATGCTACAGCCTATCTACTGCTGCAGAAGCTTTCTTATTGGGTTAAGCTACTGGGTTAGCCGACATAGCGTACAAGGTTCGATGCTTTTTTATTATTAGTTAAAAATGCAAAAGAAGGCTTTCAACGATTGGGTGGTTTACATCGACTGAATAGGATAGGGGAAATGAAAGAAATCGTCTTCTTTCATATATGAATTGGAAAACTAAAGCATCAAAGGGCCCGGAAATCCAAGTATGATGGAGCAGAAGTTCTCTACCCTACCCTATCCGTTATAGTCGACTTATTGAAGACCTAACCCTCTTACCATTGCCTAACAAGTTTAGCGTTCCGTTCGGGCGGCTAGTCTAGGGTGAAAAGTCTGTCTAAAAAGTCTGTTCATTAGCCCGTGCCCGTATGTCTTTCATAAGCCCCGCCCCGAAAAAGTATGCCCGAGAACTATAACTATATATAAACATCTCAATGAAAAGCATCCAACCCTTTGCCCGCTGCAAGTGCTTTCGACCGAATGTAAGGAAGCCCGGGTGCTCAACTAAAATAAAAGCAAGTTGAAAGCTAGGTTTTTCGCTGCCTCTTCCCAAAGGCCTGCCTTACCGACACGCCACCCAAAAGAATCAAACAAGAACGCGGCGAGGGAGTATCTTCTTTGAGAAATGGTTAAGTTTCCGAGTCTGTTTCCGTTCTCATCCTCCCTGGAACCATGGTCTTGTTGCTTGGCTTGCTTTCATGTCAGTACTTATTCTCTGAACTTTCAGACTGAAGCTTAAGACATGGGATTGCCTGGAAAGAAGGGGCACCTTACGCCTTGGCTCAGGGGAGATCCCCGGAAAGAAACAAAAGAATCTATTGGCAAGCTGGTATGAGAGGAATGCGAGCTTCATTTTCTTTCATTATAGTTTTCTCCTATTCTCAAGTGAAGCGAAGAAAGCTCGGCGCCATCCCGCTACTGTCTAGCTGCCATACCGCTTTCAAGAGCGAGGGCAATAACTTTAGTAAAGCAAAGACTAAGACCTTCGTCGAAAAGAGTCATTCCCTTCTTCCGGCGAGGGAAAAAGAGGTCGAGCTGGAGGGAGCCTTCTTCATATGTGGGATTGATTTGGAGAATATAAGCCCGTCCACTGCCCTGCTATGAGTTGACAGTCTCAGAGGCAGTCTTCCTCGCATTTACTCGACTTACAGACTCGGGCTTTGAAACAGGACTTGAAGTGGAAGATGGGGCAAGCCGGGAAAACGTCAAAAGTTCGATTCTCCATGCCAAAAATCAGGGGGCTAAATAGCTTTATCTTTGTTTGGGACTGGACTGCCCCACCCGCTGCTCTGGATCGTCGGGTTTTTCCTCTGATGACTTAGCGGATGAAAGAGTGTATCTTTATTCCTACCATTCGGCAGAGGAGTTGGGACCTCCCTCTGCGAATGCGACTGTATCCGCGTCGTCTGTTCGTGTGTCTGCTTATGCGTATGAAACGGCAAAATCTTTTTTCTCAGGTGAGGGAGAAACTAACTGGATATATGGTTTCGAAAGCGGCTTCAGTTCTTTTCTCCGAACCCCCTATCCTCCCTATGCTATGCTCCCCCTAACCATTCTTGCCTCAAGGTCTTTGGGAGTACTTGTTCTATTCTACTTGAAATGAGCACGCCTCGGAAATGGCTTTTTGATTTCGAGAGTTGGCTTTCTGAAGCTGAAAATCACACGGGTTATCGTTGCTATGACCCCCCCTTCTAGTCAAGGCTTGTTCCACCCCCTATTCCTCAGACATACTCTCGCAGCGAAGATGGAGATTGGCCTCTTCCTGTTCTTGACAGGCTAGTGACTCCACTGCTACCCACCCGGAGTCGACTATTGATCCGTCGCCCGAGCCCGTTGGCCTTTCGTCCTTGCCTGAGGTACGTTGTTATTATTTGTGACACCCATATGGTTTGTGTCTGACCCAGCATAGTGCTTTTCTTGCCATTGTTCATTCTTCTTTGAAGCCGCAAAATGATAGTGAGGCAGCAAGGATCCCTCAGTGACAGCAGGCCCGGTCTATATTGCTGAGGAATTGCCAGTCTTGCAGAAGACGTCGTTCATTACCATATAAGATAGAGAGGGGTTCCAAACCTCTTCCTGACGGAAAGACCACTATTGAGGGAAATTCAGACTCACTCTTGGTATCGATTCTGAGAAGACTTTTGCCCCACTGGCAAAGGTTACTTTTGTAGGGCTCTGATTGCAGTTGCCACGGTGAGAAAGTAGCCTTCGTTCCAGTGAGATGTGGGGAATGCTTTCATGTTATTTTAATGGTTGAAAACTACATTAGGAGGTTTACATGCCACCTTCGCCGGGGCGATCAGTTTCTTCACATCTAGTTAGTCGACTCAGGAAGGCGTTGTATGGACTAAAACAAGCAAACTCCGGCTCGAAAGCAAGATTGACAGCGGACTCGTAGCGTGGAAAGAATCCATAGACAGAAGATGTTGCAGAAAGGCTTCAACGACTACATTTTGACCAAACTTCGTCCCGGCTTTGAAATCAACCTTTAGGTTGAAAAAGGATTGGTGGATCACCTCTCAGAAAGGGAGGGACAGAGAAGCACCATCCATCCAACGGGCAGGGTAGAGTCTCAGACGGAGGCACGCCACCCTGCGAGAAGGAACAGAGCTTCCTTAGAGCTTCCTGGTATCTCTTCCCTCTTACGAAGAAGTTGAAAGAGGAGACTAAGTACCCTCCAGTCACGATCAACAGAGAGAGATTCATGGTCGGGGAGGAGAAGGCTTTCTCCGTTGAAAAAAAAAAACTTCACAACCAGAAAATACACTGCTTAGAAACAGTGTCCGGTCCATACACTGCTTAGAAACACTGTCCAGTCCTTCCTTAGAAACACTGTCCGATCCTTCCTCTACTTTTCTTCTTCTGCTTTCTTCTTCTATTCTCTCTGTCTTCACCGATACAGATAAATGGCTTCAAGTTCATCCTCTCCTCTCTTTGCCTTCCCAATAGGAAACATCACAAATCACATCTCCATCAAACTTGATTCAGAAAATGACTTGATATGGCGAGATCAATTCATGCCTCTTCTTATATGCAATGACCTTCTCGGATATGTTGATGGCTCTGTACTTCCTCCTCCACGGACTATCCTTGATTCTGAATCACAAAAAGAAATTCTCAATCCAAAATACAAGGATTGGGTTAAGATGGACCAGTTTCTGCTCAGCTGTTTGAAAGCTACTCTGTCCCCAAGTACTAGTGCCCATGTCTTGGGTCTACAGACTTCAAAAGCAGTGTGGGAAACCTTAGAAACTCTTTTTCAACAACAATCCCAAGCACGGTTGGATCTTCTTCGTGATCGCCTTCAGAATGTCAAGAAAGGAAATTCAACAGCAGAACAATATCTTGCTTAGATTAAAGGCTGACAAACTTGCTGCGATTAATCATCCTGTGCCTGAGTCTGAAATTGTTACTCGTATGCTGAATGGGCTTCAAAATGATCCGGACTCGTATAGGTCGCACATTCTTCCTATACGAGTCCGGGTCAAGTCGTTGTACCGTCACCGCGGTGACTTCCCTCTGAGTAATTGCTAGCTAACTTTAGCCTCTTATCCTCCTCGCAGCCCACCCACCGCCCTTCTCGCGTAAGGGCTGAGCTTCTTTCATTCGTCAGTATGGGTAGGTAGAGTCCTTTGCTCGTATGCTTGGCATTACTATAGTAGCACCAGTCTTTATTTTTCGTGCACATGAAACGGAAACCCTAACTGATACTACCCACACGGTGATCAAAACTCTTCCTTCTCTGCTTCACTGTCAATTGATTGGCACATGAACGAAGCTGTAACGGAGCATGTACACGACGATCAAACATGGCTCAGCTGCCTGTGATAGGAAAAAACAAGTTGATCAGATAGTTCGTGCGAGGCATTTCCCGCCTCGTGTTTGATCTTTTCCCTTGCCGTGTAGGTCAAGCTAGAAGAGCATCATTGGACCGACAGCTGACAAGCAAACCTTCCATTCTTATGTCTACATCGCTTCTCTCTTTCTCGCATTGACCGGACAAAGGTTTCGAATGAGCATCCCATGGGACAGCCATAGCTTGAACCTTCCTTCTCGCAGTCAGCTATGTAACTCAGGCAGCAAAGGTTCGAGCAGGATGGCGGTTAGTCTTCCTCCTCTCTTTCGGGTGGGCGGCGGGAATAGCTCTTCTAGCATCAGCATGGATTGACCAGAGACTGGGAGTAGTCGTCATGTTTGTCCATAGTAGTCATCCAGCCAGCAAGGGAAAGACCACTTAGCGCAGTGGAATAGGAAAGAGAGCGTCGAGCACAGCTTTCGCAGCAATCCTTTTTCGTTTGTTGGGAGACTGAAAAGGCTTTGTCAAGCAGGCATGATTGTCACGTCGATCGAAAGTTGAGAAATCCTATCTCTTGTAATGAATGCCTTGTTCTTGGTGTCTTATAAGCGTATAGTAGGTGTTCAATTCCGTGATTTAGCAGTTGTAGTAGGGGTTGGTTCCATTAGGTTCTTCTTCCTAGCTGTAGCTTTTTCGTAGCTCTAGCTGATGCAAAAGGGTTTTGATATCTGTCGAAATCTCTATTTCGGAAGAATGTCCACTCAAAAACACAAGAGTCATAAAAAAAGCGAAGAACGCTATTAACATAGCCCCCTTTGCTTCCGTTTTGTTCAACCCAAGCGGGTCGTTTTCCAAACCATAGAATGCTTCATCCTCCTTTACCAAGTCAGCTACTTTCTCGTGTAGTTTGTCGGGGCACACACATGCGTCTCCCGGGACCACATTGGAGCAAACTCGTTCGACCATGGTCTCCCGGACGAAATCAACCCACACAGGGTCGATTAGGCTCCTTAAGTCGGATATGATCATCGTGTTTGAAACGTGGACCCACCATACTGAAAAGCAAATTATAAGGCAACAAATAAACCGGAATGAGCGTCGGTCCAATTTCAACTCGGGTTTCAGCCAATCTTTAAAGGACAACTCCTCTACCGCGTCAAAAAAGAGTTCCACCTGTTTGCGCTCCTTAATCCGGGAGCCTTCCATTGTAGCATTCAATAACCCCGCGGTTCTATCGGGGGAGGCTCTTGAAAAAGGAGTTCTATCTGTTATTAAAGTTGTTGTAGCAGCACCAGTTTCTGTCGAACAAATTGGATTTCGGTGTAAAGAATCCCGCACCAGTACTCTTGCCTGAAAGTTCTCAAAGCTCATGGCCCCGATCGGCGGTATCGTCCCATGTAGGTTCTTCCCAATCTTCAACCTTTGTAATAGGGCACTTCGCCCAGATGAAGCTGAAAGTCTTAGAAGCTGAGGCCTAGTACTGCCCCGATTCCTTTCGTGACTTCCTTCATTGTTCCTTAGAATGTTTACCGAGGAAGATCTTTGGATGCTCATGACGGATTGCTTCAACAAATGTATCATAATTTTCTTAGTTTCACTATAGCTCATGTCTCCTTTATAGGCAAGGGAGACTTACGGATTCTTAAAAGGAGGTGTAGTTGGAGGTTTTCCAACGAACAAATGGGAGTGAGGGACGGATTCGATCCAGCCCGGGGCGTTCCCCTGCGACTACCTTTTCTGACGTACTCTTCGGAGTGGGGCGTTCCGTCAGTCTACCCGAAGGCATGTTATGACAGGAGTAGGGTCAGCTCCTGCCGGGACGCGGTAGCTAATTCGCCCTTACCTCGGGTCGCCTGGATTCCGATGAGGTTCCCGAGGCCCAGAAGCTTGGAGCAATTCGACAGTGATAGAGTGCTCCTAAACTAGTTGAGCAAGAGTAGGCGCTGCAAGCCGTATCGCGCAAGGCGCTCACTTTGTCACCTGCGCGCTTCGGCCTGACGGAACGGAACGTGACGGTACGGAATTAGAACGGGGGAGTCGGCGCGGTTCGTTACCAGCAGTCTAAGTTTGATAGTTGAGATCCTCCCGCTTCTAGCTGATCACCCCCTTGTCTGTATAGATTGACAACCTATACAGGCCAGGAAGCCCCAAGATTATGGGAGCCTTACCGGCGGGTAGGCGGATACGAGTGACCATAAGACTGACGGTGCAACTGAGCACTCAAGTCGGCGACTTAAACCGGCCCTAGGTCGGGGGGTGTCGTCGCACTAGAATCGTCAGTACGGATTCGCAACCCCATCGGTCAATATGCGTTCAACCCCCAAAAGCACTCCTATGATCACAAGGCAGGAGGGAGGCCTATCAATAAAATAGGAAATCCTACTATCTATAGTAATGCCAATAAATACAATCCTTGTCTCTAGTGCTCCCTCAAAAAAGCCTGGCCCACCTGTAAAATCCACCTATGCCGGCAGGGAATTGCTCTACTATTATCGGTGCTTACTCCGGTCACCTTCAGGGGAAGGGCTGTTCGAGACAGCCTATTATAGTAGATTATTGCATGACGATTCCTTGGGGGTGGGCGGAAGGCAAACGGAAGGCGACCAGAAAGAAATGCCTTCTCAGGTGCATTTTTCAGCACCTCCGGGGGAATAAACCTGTTGATGCATTCTAGTTCAATCTCCTATAAAGGTCTTCCTCTCCTAAAGCACCTCCTTAGTCGACTTATAATCTACCCTAGATTTAGAATTCCGTTCCGTCAGGTCTCCGGTCGGAGATAGGATAGCCTGCCAACTATTCAATAGGTTTCATTCCCTCCTCGACAGTTGACTCATCTTTAGGCACCCCAGATGGGACCCCCTAGCTTACGCCTCCCCCTATTGTCCCTCTGTAGGCTTGGGGAGCAATTCCATTCAAGGCTTAAGCTCGATGAAATAAGTAAAAAAAGATCCGCATCCCTGTTACACACCGGGCACAAATGGTCGGCCCGACCACTCCTTTGGATTGAAATCGCCAGTAGCTGGTTTCCCATGTCAAAACCAGGAATGTCTTTGCTCTCTAGTTTCCTTGGGTTGTCCAGATTGATCCTGTCCCCGCTTTGATCGTTGACCACCAGTGGAAACCTTTCTTGAGAAAGGGGTTAGTTCCTCGTGAGCCGCCCAGACCGAGCTATCTCCTTCTTGCCATCAGCTCTCTTCCAGAGTGTTTGAAAGTTCCCGCTCCCTTGCTCATGCCCATTTTGGCCCACCTAGCCTGGTTGTTCGATAGGGCTGCTCGACGCCTGCGTCTCTTATCTCAGTAAGCTTGCCTTCTTGCCCGAAAAATAGCCTGCTCTTGCAGTTCATGCACTCAACTCCTACTTGCTTTCAGTGCAGGACGGAGAGAGAAATCCCCTTGCTGTACTAGATCGGTGGTTCACTAACTATATCATAGTTGAGGTTCTTGTTCTGCTAGCGAGTTTCATGTCGACTTGCCGGGAACAAGAACATCTTATACGTGAATCTTCTTTCTCAACAGGAAGCGGCCGGCACTTTTTCTTTAACAGGAAGCGTTGAACCGGGCAAAAACAACAGGAACCCACGCCTAGAGAAATGGCGGGTGGCATTTTGGCTAAAGAATCTATCATTGAATTCACCAGCTCCGGCTGAATGAAGGGGGAGCAAGCTCAAGCTCTAGCTCACGGAAAGACTCCTCCCACTCACGAAGCACCGGTGCCTCTTCAAACCATCATCATAAACCCCTAAAATGCATTCTCTGCGGTGGATCTCACAAGACCTACCAATGTCCTCAGAAGGCCGCCTTAAACGCATTGTTGGCTGCTCAACGTGAGTCAAGCCAAGATAACTCGGACAAGAGTGAGACCGAGGATACTCACATGGGAGCTCTCCATTTGCTTAATGCCATTCATTAAAGGCCATGCCGATAGCAAGGCAACCAAACAAGCAACGGCTTTCGCGCGCTAGTCTAGTAGTAGTACGCTCACCCTTTATTAGTTTAGTAAAGGCGTTAGCGCATACGTTTTCTTGCTGGTATCACTGGTACATGTGCTTGCTGCTCCCTCCTGGGCCATATCAGTGGAGCTTGGATCAGCCTTAGCTGATACTCGTTTTACCTCCACTCTAGACGTCGGAGAGAATCTAGGCCTATGTCCGTCCGATGCTCAACCGATAGCCGGTGTAGCTAGGGCCGGGGATGAAGCTAATCTCTCCGGTGGATAGGCACGCTAATCTATTCAGATCAGCTAGAAGCTTAATATGAACTATTCTTTTTATACCTACTTCTAGCCGGGGAAGGTTGGGCCGATCAACGACAATATCCGCTGCTGGTTATTCCTTCCATGCCACTATCTAACCGATAGAGGGAAGGCCCAACCCAATATGAGGAGTTTTTAATGGTTCTGGCTTGAGCGAGGGAAGG
>ERZ825896.3360-NODE-3360-length-13685-cov-3.129640_pt1 | contig 13685 bp, 18 predicted proteins | sample MGYA00519858_ERZ825896 | MGnify/ENA primary metagenome ERZ825896 (study PRJEB31778, sample SAMEA3449214) | human gut metagenome | biome: human gut; feature: human-associated habitat; material: faeces | place: United Kingdom | collected 2010/2012 ... | reverse complement strand
TACCTTTTAAAATTTGAGTTACTGTTGCGCCTGCCGGAAAAGACATGTCAACGAGAATGTTTGCGACTAAATCGGCGTTACATGCCATAACAAGGTCATACACTCTAAAATCAAGCCCTGTATATCCACTGTCTAACATCTGTTGGTTTAAAGACAAAATATTTCCTGCAAAAATAATTGTGTCCTCATCGTAAATCTGTACATAGTCATATACTGCCAGATTATCGGAAACGATTGGAACTCTAACTGATATATTGGATTCCGTTGTGTGCTCCTCTGTTTGCTCTAGTGTTCCCCCCGCCTGAATCCAAACGTCCTCACGCAATTCTCCGTTTATATATAGCTTTATCATTTGTATCGTTTCACCGCCGTATTTACATATTGATGCTTTGTACTGTTTTTTGAGATAGTCTTTCCATCAAGTGAAACGGGGGATTCCACGACAATGGTTATTGGAGCTTGATTTACTCCCACATTGTACGCAAGATTTCTAGTCATAGACTGTTCAAGTCCGGTTAATCCTCCCAAGGCGTTAAATCTCGCGTTTTCCTCTCTTGTAAGTACGCGTTCCCCTGCATCAAGAAACGCGGGGAAAAAATCATTTGGTACAAAATCAATACCGGCCTTAAATCGTGGGATTTGAGCATGCGGAATTTTTGGGATTGCTGGCAATCCAGCCCATGTCCACGCACTGGAGATGCCTCCTGTGATACCGTTTATAATATCAACGATGGCGTTCACTATCCATTCAAAAGCTGCCGGCAAAATATTAAGTGCATTTTTGAATAAGTTTACAATCCCGTTCCATGCTTTTTCCCAGTCTCCTGTAAAAACTCCCGTGATAAAGTCAAGGACACCACGAAACGCCCCAATCAATGGGTCAAGTAAGTCTTTCACGCCCTTGATTGCATTGCCCAGAGTAGCAGAAAACATATCTGCCAGCTTCTGTATAATTGGCATTAGCTTATCAATAATTGGCATCAATACTCCTTGAAGTAAGTCAATAATGGGTTGAATCGCCATATTTATTAAGTCGAGTAATGGCTGCAAAATTGTTGTTAATATATCCTGTAAAGGTGCAAGTATTGCCTCAAGTAGCTGTGTTAGCATCGGAAGAACGATGTTTAACAAATCCATTATAGGTTGCAATGCTAACAATAAAATATTGGTTAACAACGTCATTATCGGTTCCAATACTGTTGTTAATAGAGGCAAAATTAAGTCCGTTAGCTGTGTAAGCAGAGGAATTAACATGTTTCCAAGAGGTTCAATCAGAAGTTCTAGAGAACGCTTTAGTTGGTCTAAAGTTGCGTTCAATCCGTCCATTTTTTGGTCTTTCATTTCCTCTAGTGATTCCGATGTTGCATATGCCCCTTCTTCTATGCTGGCAAGCTGCGTTACAACCTCGGGACCCAAATCCTCCCACATAGTACCGAAAAGGTCTACACCCGCCGTATTTTGCTCCAGAGGGTCTTCCATTGCGGATAAGGCATCTATCGTTTGATTAAACGCCTCTTTAGCACTTTCTCCACCGGCGGCAAATTTAGCCGACATTTCATCAGCATTTAGACCGATTAGCTCAAAACCTTGCTTGGTTGTGTTTGACCCATCGACAACGCGAATAGACATTTCTTTTATGGCATCACCGACTTTATCAAGGTTAAAAGCTCCCGTTTCGGCTCCTTTTTGCATGATTTTGAACATATCATCAGCATCAAGCCCAACTTTTGCAAATTGTACGGAGTACTCGCTGATACTGTCTAGTAACTCTCCTGAGTAGTCCAATCCATTTTGAGCCCCTTTAGCAATAAGGGCCATTGCGGTATCACCGTCAATTCCAAATTGGGTCATCATGGTGCTTGCAGCTCTTACTGATTCGTTGATGTCATAACCAAACGTATCTCTGAGCAAAAATGCTGATTCAGTAATATTTTGCAAGCTGGCTTGGTCGAGGTCACCCATTTGCTGGGTTACCATTGCCATTGCATCAGATATATCTGTAAAAGATTCTCCGTAGCCCCCTGCATAAATATCTTTCAGTGTTCCTTCATAGTCTCCCAATGCTTCTCCACTTTTCCCCGTGGAGGCAGCAAACTGAGCCATAGCAGAATCGAGGTCAGCAGCTACATTAATTGCCATTCCACCAACTGCAACCGCTGCCGTTCCTATCCCTGCAAATGCTGCCGCACCGGTAAGCCCTGCGGATGAAATCGTGCTTGTCATTCCTGACACAGCCGTTCCCAGTTGTCCGGTTGAATTCACCACAGTTGTAGATATATCCGAAGCAATATTACCCAAAGAATCCTTGACAGTGGTTGACATTTTAGATGATTTCTTTTCAACATTTGCGGTTGCCGAACCTATGTTTTTGTCAATAGCTTCTCCTGCTTTCTTGCTGCCGCTTGAAAGCTCTGATTCCATCTTTTTTTCAGCCTTATCAAGGTCTTTTGATACTTTGGAGTCGTCTGCCCTGATTTCATATGTAACTTGTCCTTCTGCCACTTATTCTCTCCCTTTCTTTGCCATACTTTGTAGCATTTCTGCGAGTTTCCATAGTCCTGTGGCAAGCTGACGCTCTCTTTCTTCTTCCGAAATTTCAAGCCTGTAAATAGCTTTTAATCTCATAAGCTGCTGGCGTTCTTCCGCATTGTATTTTGTTGGTTTTGGTAGTGGCTTTGCCCTTATACTGATAATTTGCATGATTCGAGTTTCTTCCGGCAAACCAGAAAAAAGAGCCATAAAAGTATGCCAATGCATACGTCTCCACTTTCTCTTGTGCAAATCTATCCCATAAGCCTGTAAAAAACCTGCGTAAATTAAAGCTGCATCCTGCTCAAAATCAAAAACTTTCTGTCTCTCTTCTTTTTGGCTGTCCCCTTGTAAAAATTTGAAGATTTCTTCCAAAAGCTTTTCTTTTTTTGGTATGCAGCTGTGCCAATGACTAACCAGAACTTTTATACATAAATCCATTTTGTCGGCATTTGACAAAACGGAATCGTTTAAAACTTCAAGACAAAAAAGAACATTCCTTATATACGGCTTTATCCTGATTTTTCGCCCTTCAAAATAAAGATATTTTGGGGGTGAATTAGTGAAACTTAGCGCCATTTTTTAGAAAACATTTTCTTTCTGTCTTTTGCTAACTTTTCGATTTCCGGTACGATGACCTGCTGTATGTAAGGAAAAATGTCGTAAAGCATTTGGGTGTAATTGTTTTCATAAAATGAGATAATTTTTTCTGTATTGGTTTTTCCAAGTAAAAGCCCCATAATATCAACGATGCATGCTCCAATGGCGGTTACATCCGGTTGGGGTTGCTTTTGTAATTCAGCCAGTCGAAGCGATAGTGTGCGATACTGAGGTATCAAGCTAGGATTTATTTCAAGATGAATATTAAGTAAAAGCTCCCTGTTCTCATCTGTGATTTTCAGTTCGTCATCAAATGTTCTGCTTTTTTCAATCGTGTACATATATCCTCCTAATAAAAAAGGCTGGAAGTATCCCCCAGCCTCCATTTTTCCTTTAATCTCCACTACTAATGGAGGGTTTTCCATCAAAACGAATTTCAAATGAAATCGCACTGTCGTCTGTTGATGCCCCTGAGAATTCCTGAATGTTGCAAATCGTACATGGACATGTGATTGTTTGAGTAGCCGTTCCGTTATTAAACGACAACTTAAAAGTTGTTTGCCTGTCCGCTCCAAGACCATACTTTTTTGTGAAAATAAAATCTTGTGCGGTATCTCCCATAATTCGGCGGCCTGTCAAGGTATAAGACGGGGCCATACCTGTTACGTGGTTACGTGCAAATCCTTTGTCACAAAGAAAAAAGTATTGTTGTACGACTTCGTTCAATGCTTCCGCGAGGTTATCAATACCATTGCACAAAGGTGAATACGTTTCGGATGGTTTCGAAGCCGTTAGAATGCTCGCCTCAATCCCATAGACAGTAAAAAGATTTCCAGCCATGCTTTAGTCTCCTTTCAGATAAAATCGTATAGCCAGTGACGACCCATACAGCCACTGCCTATTTTCTTCCCGCCCTAAATAGGAAGGTGGGGAAGTTGTCAAAATGTTTACTATTTGAAAATTATTTGCCTGCGGATACGTGTTCCGCATGTTCAAATAAGTATGGATTTTTCCCAGTGTGTCCAGAACAGTTTGTTGATTATCATGTTTTCCATTTAGGACTACCGACATTGTAACTGCGGCTTTTTTATTCAGATAAGTCTCAAGAGAACCGCTTGAATACGCCATCGAGATTCCATTTTCAGGGGGCATACTGCCAATAGCTATGGTTGAGTATGGTTGTGTTTCTTGCGCCAGATTTACTACTGCCAGTAAAACATCGTCATATGCACTCACTGTTTACCAAGTCCTTTCTCAAAAGCGTTTTGAGCCACTTTATCCAGCTCTTTTTTATAGGTGTTTACACCTTTTTCAGCCCACATCAGAGATGCATCCGGATTTACGTCTTTTGAGGGGCTCCCTGTGTAGTAAACTTTTTTAGCATAGTCAGTATCCCAGACAGCAAGCCCTTTTTGTGGTTGGCTGGATGTTAATGCGCTATCTTTAAGAGTTCCTTGGTCTTCCCGTACAAAAATGTTTCCATATTCAATCACGGATTCTGTCACAGCTATTTTCATTGACTGTGCTCCCGCATTGATTTTTGCAGTTATCGCACCAAGATTACGTTTGATTTTTACATTTGCCATTACACCAACCCCAATTCAATATGATGGATTCGCGTTGCAGGTACGTCCGGTACAGGGTCAACTGTTAGTACTTCGTATTCTCCATACTTTTGTCCCCGAGAGTTGAAAACTACGCACCGTAGCGGTTTCCCCGCTTTCTGCGATTGCTCTGCTAGGGAATCATAATCCAGTGAAGGTGTTGACCTTCTGCTATCAATAAAAAGAATTGACCGAAGCACAACCTCGGTATTTTCTTTTGTTTTTTTAACTTCGTTTGTGTTCTGGATATGAACATTTTGTACGGTATACTTTTGCCAGCTTGGATTTTGCCACGCATCCATACCAACACAAACTTTTAGCGTCATCATATCCCCCAAAAGGGATTGAGGAATCGGTCTGAGCATACTTGTACACCTCTTTCCATGAGTGGTGTTTGTTCCAGCAACGCGGCCGTAAGAGGACTTATCATAAGATTGCCTACTTTCTGTCCTGTGCTTGATAATGCACCTCCTGACACAGAAACCTTTCCAACCGTAAATGATTGACCTGCCTGACCTGTTAAAGCCGTTTCCAGCCCTACTTGCGTAAAGTACAGCACCTGCGCGGCACACGCTTTTTCTATCAATGTTTGTATCCATGTTGGCTGAGAAGCAATCCCGCCTGAACGTTTAATCCTGTATGCAGTGATGCTGTCGATTAAATCGGTTGCTTGCTCTGCATATATGGGGAATTCCTCTGTCGAAATAGAGGGGATTCCATATATTTCCGTGTATTTTTCATATGTGATATATGCCATGCTTAGCTACCTAAAATGCCGGCAGTACGCAGTTTTGCCAAAAGATTGTTAAAATCTTGCTGAGTTGGGGCCGCCGACAAATCCTCAATCGCTTCCATTTGCTTCACAACGCCTGCTTTGGTTGTCGTAGCATTCCCTGGGGTTGTTCCTGCTGCTCCTGTATCGCCTTTGTCTCCTTTGGGAATGACAAAATCTAAAACGGCCGCGTTTGCTGTGCCGGAATTTGTAACTTGTGCATCAGTGCCCGCATTGCCTGTTGTGACGCTTCCAATGGTAACTGTAGCCGCAGCGCCGTCCTTTCCGGCCGGACCTATTTGCTCATTTTGAACGCCTTGCTCCAGCTTGTTCAGTTTTTCCGCGGTTATAAGCTGTCCGTTTTCCCATACGGTCGGTTCATATGCCATAGTGTATCCCCCTTTCAGGATGTTCCAAGTTTTGCTTTACCAACTACCCCCGTACCGACTAAAGCGGTATCGGTCGGGGGAGTTACCCCCCCACTACGGCAGCAGCAGAGCCTACAGCAGTGGCAATATTTCCTTTTGTTTTGTTTACAAGTGCAACGGTTACTGTTTGACCGCTTGCAGTTGTAAAACTTGTTCCGTCAACTACTTCTGTCCATCCAGATGTTAAAGTATCCCCGTAGTTAACAGAAGTTTCGCTGGCACCAGATTTTGCCACATAAGCCATACCGAATGGAGCCTGCTCCGGAATGTGCAGAATTGTATGTGTACTATCTGCTCCGGCAGTGGTTGTGATTGTGAGAGCACCGATTGTTGGTTCAGCGGCTACATGTGCAAAAATGCCAGGCAATCTTTGGTTCAGAGCAAAAACATCATAGTAGTATCTCTCGTAATAAAGCCATTTGCCTTTTGATTGTGCTGTCGGAGCTGTCATCATTGATGTTTCATAGACAACGGGCGCTGCGATTGCAATGGGGTCAAACAAAAGCATATTGATTTGTTTTGCAGATGCATCCGCAACCCAACCTTCGGTAAAATCGTATGCAGTCATCATTAAATCGTCCGGTACTTCCATGATAGAAACGCCGTCCAATTTTCCGACATTTCTGTCAATATTTCTGATACCTGTATCAGCTTCAACAAAGCGTGTGATTCCTGCTGCCTCTTTAAGCAGCTTGTATGTGTCAGGGCGCATTTTTGCTCTGATTCTATCTCTGGGCACTCTCTGATTTACCATATAAGCCAGGTATGTATCCCACTGAGATAAGATGTTATCAGCGGTCAACGCTGTTGTATCAATACTGCCAAAATCGCTTGATGCTTTGAATAAAGCAGATGCCGCGTATGCATCCATCTCGGGAACTTTTTGAAACTCATTAAAAGTTTTTGTAATATTTGCAATGTTCACGATTGGGTCTTCCTGCATGTCCATAGGGTCAACAAGGGTATCCCATTCTCTGTCCATTCGCATGGTTAAAACTTGCTCTTTGGTGTTGAAATTCCTTGTAAAATTTCCTGAAATATTGTTGCGGTCAACAGCTTTAGCTCCGCTTACTGTCATGCTTTGTACTGCTACAGCATTACCTGATACAGGTTTATAGGTTGCGCTGTTAGGGCTTCCATACAAGTCCGAAAAGTGCGACCAGTACGGATAAGCGTTTGCCATCGCTTTTGAGTATTCCGTTGCGTAGTTTAGTGATTGCTGAGTAAATGCCATTTTTTAACCTCCTATTTAGACGGAAGACCCCAAATGCTTTCAATTGTTTTTCCTGTGTTTCCACTCGGCATTTGTCCTTTGACCTGCGCCCCAAACTGTGGAGTTTGCGCAGGTGCCTTGTCTTCCGTCGGCATAAAATATTCTTCATATTGCTGCTTGATAGTTTCGAGTTGCTCCAAAGGTTCTTTTCCTTCCTCCAAGAGCGAGTAAACATTGTCAAGGAATTTTTCTTTTACTCCACCCTCTTTAAGCTGGGAAGAAATTTCAATTTTCTTTTTGTATGAATCAAAATCCCTTTGAAGTGCTTTGTAGTCTTCACTATCTTTTACATTTGGAGCAGAAATGTTTTTTTGTGCGTCTGTTACAGCTTCATCAATCTTTGTTTTTAACTCAGATTTAGGAATAAAGTCTGACATGCTGGTACCATGCAGTGTCATGACTTTTTCCGCCATTTCTTCGCTAAGTCCAAGACCTGCTAAAGCTTTTCTTGTAAATGCCATATAAAATCATCCTTTCTTTTTAACGCCTGAAAGATAGCAGGCGAGCTGCGGCGTAGTTTAACGCCATACCACAGGGGCGAATTGCGATGCAGTTTAACGCCGTGCCACGAGGGCGAAATAAAAAAGAGCCGACACCACTATTTTTTAGTGGTTATCGGCTCATAGGCTCTCAATATTTATTTGTATTATATTTTTGCATGACTTACATTTTATAGATAGTCCATGTGCAATAGCTTTTTCACTTACCCTGAAAAGTTTCTTGCCACATTTAGGACAGCAAAACCATCCGTCTCTAATCATCTTCGTAAATCTCTTTCTTTTGAAGATTATCCCCTAAAACACGAGCAAGCTTATAATCTGCAATTTTGTTCCATTTGTATTCCATCTCTTGCAGCTTGTTTGCTACTGATGCAGGAACATCCTTTTCGGCCGCCTGCATCATCCCCGCAATGCTTCGCATAATCCCTTGCGCAATTCGGAATGTTTCATTTGAACCTCGGTACTCAGGTGAGATTTCCTCCCCACCAAACGCAAGAAGCGCATCCTTTAAACTCGGTTCTGTATATCCAAGCGCCTGTGCTTCCTCGCATACTTCATCAATCTGCTTTGCAATACATACTTTCCAATCGTCAATTTCTTCATGGTTTTCAAACCAGCCGAAATCACCTGATAAATACCGATGAAGAATACCCATATTGTGGTATTGAATCTTTAAGAACATGATTAATCGTTGAAATTCATTCATCTTTCTTTACCTTCTTTCTCGTAGGGGCTTTTTTGTTTTCGTTATTTTCATATTTCTTTTGTTGCCCGCAAAATTTACAAAAAATACCTCGTTCGGTGCCTATGTACTCATGTTTACATATCATATCCATAAACTTTCTCCCTGTCCTTTCTTCTGGTTCGTCCTGTTTCTTTTAAAAATGCTCTGAGTTTATCCTCTTTAGCCGATATTTCCTGTAACGTTTTTTCATTGGACACACCAGCCGCTTTTTCCATTGCCGCTTTTTGCTTTGAGTATCTTATATTCCTCTCTAGGGCTCTTTGTTGTTGTGATAGCTGATAAGCTTTGTCGTTTTCTTCTTTGTTTTGCTCTGTTCTATCCCTTGGTATAGACACACCTGGGATAACAGTTATCGGGTGATGTCCGCAGTTAATACCAAAAAGTCCCGCAGGCTTTCCGTAGCTGGTTGATAATATGGGATAGTATCGATGTTGTTTACCTTCCCCATCAGTAAACGTCCCACTTGAGTTGTCCCAAGAAAAATAGCGTCCTTGGTATGGATAGCACAAGGGACGTGCCCCGCTATGTCTCGATACTCTGAAAATCTCTACGCCATAGTCTTGCTGTCTTAATTTTACTGTTTCAATTGCGGTATTATGGACTGTCGTGCGAATATCCATGTTGACATATGCCTCAGGAGACCATTTTCGCCCTGCTTTATCAAAAAATCCTGTGATTCCATTCTTATGTATTTGTTCAAGTGTCGTTTTTAATGCAGTTCTTCGGCTTTCAACGCCTACCGCTACTCTTGCAGTCCCCTCATTTAAAGCCTGCTGTATCGCCGCCATTTGGTTGTCTATATTGGCAGTGTTAACAACAACCTGTCTATATAAGGCAAGAGAGCTTTCCAACATTGTGGTGTTTACAAGGTTTGTCTTTTCTATCGCCTGAGAGGCATATGCTCTTAATGTTGCGATAACGCTTTCACTTGCAATTACATTATCTGTCGCCGCCGCTTCTATCTTTCCCAGCTTTGCAGCCTTTTTCAATTCCGGTTCTACATCTTTTGTTGCTTCTAACGCCGCACTTTCAAGCGCAGTATATATCATCTCCGGTACTTGTCCCGTTAGCTTTGTGATAATTTCCAAGCACTCTTTGTTTAGCTGACCGAGTTCTGAAAGTTTTTGCAGCTCCCACACAGACGTAGAGAGCTTATGTCCACTATTAAAATGCTCGGCTATTTTTATCAGCAAAGCATCTACAGCGCTTGCATACACTTGTTCGATTGGCTCTGATAACGCAATGATTTCTTCCGGAGTTAATCGTGCCATTAGCTTTCATCCTCTGCCGCTTCCTCTTGACCTTCTCTTGCTTCGGGCTCTTTATTTGGAGTATCCGCTATACTTTCTTGTGAGGCCGTTTCCATTGTATCCCACATGGATGTAGTCACCCTGGATTCCTCTTTTATCGCTTGCATTTCTTGCAAAGCTTCCTCTTCGGTATATCCCAATATTTCAGTCATAAATCGCTTTGTACTTATTAATCCATTGGATTTAAGCAAAATGCCTTCATTTATATTAGTTTGTCTATCTTGTAAAATAGAGTCATCAAAGACAACCTTTGTTTCCCATCCATGTTCTGCAAGCTCTTTGATTCGGTGCCCTTTCCACGTCATATCATATAGAGACGCTACTTGAATGATTGCATCGACAATTTGGTCGATTGCCGCTTTTACTTGCATTTGATGACTTTTTATTGTTTTGTATGTCTTGCTGTTTTCGCTGATAACCTCTGTTGCAGTCTTTATTCCGCTGGCTTTGTCAAATGTGAATGTTCCTGCTGAAAAACCGACTTGCAAGCATAACATGGAAAGAAAAGCGTTGATTGCTTGTTCATGCTCCGTTACTCTCAACGAAACTGTATTATCCTGTATTTTTAACGCATCAGTATCATCTGTTTTAAAAGCAACATATGCTTCGTCAGTCGAATCAAAATAACGATGCATATTTCCGTGTTCGTCAACAACTGTGCGCAAGCATTGCGCTGGGACAATGATTCGTTTCTTTCCCAGCGTAAACTCGCGAATAAAGCTGTCATAACAAACATCAAGGGCTTTTAATGTTGAAAGTGCATTGGCATATATGGATACCCCAAGAGGTGAATTGTCATCAATATTGTTCGCAATCGCCGGTCTGTAGTAGGCAAAAAGAGATGTATCAAGCCCTTGCAGTTCAGTCTCCGCGTTAAGAAATGGGTAAATTTCATCGAGAGGATACCTAAAGCCCAATATATCCTGCGATTCTATCTGTGAACCGCTTTTGATTTCTGACCGAAAAAGTTCATTTGAAATGTAGTAGCTGAACCCGTTCCATTTGTGCCACTCAAGCCTAGTGTAATAATACCCGTCTTTTGCTTCTCTACTGATGAAAACTCCGTCCGTAACCTTTGCGTTATCCCATGCAGTTGGTACAAACTGGTCTGCCATGCAAAATCCAATCGAGATATGTCCTGTGTCTGGGATTTCATCCCCCTTTGCATCTCTCTTTGTTTCATACCAGCACTTCATCGCACCACCGCCAAGGGCAAGAGCTTGTTCAATGTGCTCCTGCATTTTTGTCCAAAATGCGTTTTTGGTAAGGGTATCAATAACGAATTCCTCCAGCAATTGCCTTTCGGTATTTTCTTGACTAACATGGATTTCGCACTGTTCCGACCATATCAATCCCGCCAGTTCAGCACATATCGCCTTTGCAGTGTCCATTCTATCCATATCTCTATAGTGGTTTGTGTCATCTATTGTTGGAGCTAAAATCCTGTGCCACGGGCGATAAAATCCTTTGTATAAATACTTCCAAATAAATATTCCGAAATAGTAAAATTGATTAAAAGCAGGGACACCGCCCAGCTCAAAAATATCTTTAAATTCTTTCGCAATCCCTGTATCCGCTTTTGCTTTTTCCATCCAGTTTCTCACCTTCTTTGACAATCCATTGAACATTGCTTACACCTACAATACATAGTTTTTATAAAAATAATTGTGCGCATATCTCGTTTCATCCATTGCGTGATTATATGCATCAATAGGTTTTCCGTTGCTATCCACGCAATACATGCCAATCTCTCGTAGAAAATCTAAATGTCCAAACCTTTCATTTTCCACTAATGAAAAATTTTCATCCGCTATACTGCTTTGAAGATACTCGATACCTACCGCAATCCCTTTACTGCTGCCCTTTATATCCTTTGCATTATTATCCGCTTTGTCAGTATAAAAACCTAGCAAATCAAACTCGGCCCTTAACGCCTTACATGCAGGGTCTATTTTGATACACGTTTCTCGCATCCCTGTAACTTGCCGACAGTAAGGTATAAACACGCTGCATATTTCTCTTGCTTGTACGGACATTGCTTTCGTTATCCCCGTTTCACTTCCGGAGTAATACCAACCCGCAATCCTCCGCAACTTATATTTTCCTTGTAGTGTTTTGGTTATCATATAGCACCCTATCGATGTTGCATCAGACAAGCCACCATCACCGGAAAAAAACATTTCAATTTTTGTTTCGCTTGCAGGTATTTCTGATAAAATATGTTTTTGAGTGTCAAACATAGCGTATATCACACCTTGCGGAATACAGCGCTCTCCAAGCCAATCACGCTTGTATAGATACGGATTCTTTGAACAGATGGCTTCAATTTCTTTTTTTCTTGCTTCCGTTATAATGGGGTTGTCGTCTATCGTCCAATGTGTCCACTGAGTATCTTGCACTTCAAACACATCTGATATAACGGGGTGATTCGGTGCCGGCGGGTTCAGGTCTGCTATGTGCCATCTGTGTTTGGCAGCAAAAGTCCTTCGGAAACACTCTTGAATCATATCTTGGTTTAACAAATTTATTTCTGCAAAGTAAATACTTCCCAGCGACATACCGGTTATACTTTTATGGCTGTCTGCTTTGCCCCCACCTTTAAAGTATACTTTTCTTTCACCTTTAGACGTGTATACCTGCAAGTAATCTCCCGAATCATCGTGTTTTATCTTTGAACCCTTAAAGTAATGAATAAGCCCATGTCCATCACCCTCAATGATTAATCTGTATGCCTGTTCTTGATTATATCCGACAATTAAATGATTGATGTCGTCGCTCCCTCTTAGATGCAATGCAAAACGTCTTGTAGATGCGTGCGTTTTTCCACTTCTTGGAGTTCCTTCTGCAACATCTAAGCAGTGAGAAAATGGTCGATATATAAAATCAATTTGTTTCTGACTTAGAATCTTTATCACCACTTTCAAACAGACGTTTCAATAGCTCATTATCTTCTGCCATGTCTTGACTAATAGTATTCGGGGTTGCATTCGCCGTGAATTTGTCAATAACGATTCCCAGAGAAGTTGCGATGGCTTGCAGTCCTGTCCTTTTGATTTTCTCTTCATCTTGCATCTCAAGTAAAAGTAAATCTATAACCCTGCACGCTTCAACTTTTTTCCCCTCCATATACTCCAATACATCTTGTGTATTTTCACTCTTTTTTTGTTCGCACTTTCCCGCAGTACTCGGGTCTTTTTTCACAATGGCTTTTACAGTGTTGGGTGATACTCCGTGAGCTCTTCCGACCTCAGAATAATTTTGGCATTGGATATAATCAGCAATAATTTTCTTTTTTTGCTTGTCCGTTAAACGTTTGGACATTTTCTCCCCCTCGGCTCTATGGATATTATTGATAATATGAAAAACAGCATTCAAACGAGAATGCTATCTTTCATACTGCCAATAAAGGCAGTTTTTTAGAAAGGAGTATTATAGAAAATGAAAAAGAAGCGGTTAGCTATCTCCCACTTCTAGTTTACTTTATAAAATCGTGACTTCAAATTCTTTTTTATTACATATACTCTAACCCGTTTTTATCCGCTTTCTCGTAAAACTTGTAAGCTTTTTTGCATACGGTCGCATGAGAATAAAAGAGTTGCTCCGCCACTTCAACGTAAGATACCCCACCTATGAAATGCAAGCGAACTATATCGCGCATCAATGGTTCCTTAATTTTCTCTACACTTTTTCTTATCCTATCCATTTCCTCTTTAGAAACTTTTGCAACTGATGTGTCTGGAAAAAGTTCCAGTTCTTGCTCCAACCAACGATAACGTTCAAAGTATTTTTCTGTTTTTGTCTTTTTTCTTCGCATTCTTCTTTTCCCTTCCTATCAAACTACTTGCATACAAAATTACACACAAAATCAGTACACTACCTGAAAGTATCGTACCTATCAAAAAGGCCCACCAGTAATGTAAAACT
>ERZ825896.3352-NODE-3352-length-13716-cov-2.517898_pt1 | contig 13716 bp, 11 predicted proteins | sample MGYA00519858_ERZ825896 | MGnify/ENA primary metagenome ERZ825896 (study PRJEB31778, sample SAMEA3449214) | human gut metagenome | biome: human gut; feature: human-associated habitat; material: faeces | place: United Kingdom | collected 2010/2012 ... | reverse complement strand
ATTTGGTTTTGACATATTTGCATATTTATGGCAATATTTATGTTTTATGACAATAAAACTGTAACACGTGTTGTTATGTTGCAAACTGGTATTTAAAAATATTTGTTAACTGGCTATTGATATTGATTTCCGGTTTGATATAATAATATCATAAAATATAAATTATAGTTTTGAGGAGGAGAAACGGAATGAAACAAAGACGGTGGGTAAGTTTGGTTGTGTCAGTAGTGATGCTTTTGACAATGATGCCAGGAATCACAGTGTTATCTGCAAATCAGACAGATGAACAGGTGAATACGGCGGCGTCTGAGAAATATAAAACATCTGATTTTGATTTGGGAAATGCAAATGTAAAATCTGCTGATATAAAATCCCACATCGATGGTCAATGTTTTGAGCTCAGGGTCAGGGTAGCAAGTGTCCGTCAGCTGTGACTGAAACAGATTGACGAGCTCTGTGTCCTCTTTGAGGGCAAGGCTGATTTCGTTATAGAGCCGCAGAAAGTTGCGGATATTGTCTGCGTAAGCACCCTTTTTGAAGCGGTAATCAGTCTCAAGCTCGTTTGCAACATTTTTCACCTCGCCGAACTTATAGATGTAATACTTATCCGGGTAGCGCAACCAAAGATAAGTGCTGATAGCATTTTCATATTGGTAGTGCTGTGCGGCACCGTTTCCATATCTCTCCAACAAGATGGAAGCCTGCAATTTGAAGGCATTCATGCGCTCATACACATCCTTGTTCTCGTCAAACAAGGCAATAAACATTGCCCGGACCTCTTCCGGTGCCGCTTTGGAAAAACTTACAATCATGCGTCTCGGGAAATTGTTGATGGAAGCCAGCAAATTGAAGGTTTTATCGAGGGAACGGCTCAGCATTTCAGGAAAATTTTGAGCGTTCACGTCCCAATTGTCCTGAAACCATTTGACAGCTTCCCATTTGTATTTTTCGTTGCCCCACTGCGTGGAGACAAAATTCTGCTTGTAGTGCGCCAGTACATCTTTCAATCGAAACTTGTCAAACATGATGCTACCCCTTTATGCCTCTCTCAGGCTTTTATAAATCTCGTCTGTAAAGATACCAAGGACCTGTCGCTTGATCTCATCGTTGCTGAGAAGAAGCGAAAAGAAATCCTGGTTCTGCTCCAACCCCTCAATCAGCGCATCGTCAATGTCATCGAAATACGAAAACTCAAAATCCTTGACGGTATTGTTCCGTGCGCTTGTCTTTAGCTTGTCGGACTTCAGCAGAATATCCCGAATCTGCAGCATAGCTTTGACCGCAACATCGTTGTCGTAGGCTTTTCCCGTCCGACTGTTGATTTCGGCTATGATCTGGGAAAGCCGCTCTTCTTTCGCCTCGGTCAGGCCAAAGCTCTCGGCTGTCGGCAGCTTTACCACAGGCTGTGCGACAAGGTTTGGAGTCGTATGTTCCTCCGCCTTTTTCTGAACAAAATTGGTGGCCTTGATTTTACCGTCCAGATTATATCCGCCGCCCGGATGCTTGATATTGATATAAGCCAGTAGATAAGTGATGAAGTTATATTTCTTATGCAGGTCGGTATCCTCGAAACAGGACACCTGCAGCAGAAACTCATAAAACCGGACGAAATGGCGCATCATGGACACGATCTCATGCTGTTTGATTAGTTCGTATTGCTCGATCCTATTCTTTGCCCGCTTGAAGTAGAAAGTCAGCTTCTGCTTATCCTTGGAGGAGATATTTCCCTTGTAGAGCAGTTCGTTGGCTTTTTCAATATCATCAGGGTCAAGAACAGTGTACGCATCGATCTGTGCCTCCAAATCGTAGATCGCCGTCGGCGTTACGGAAGTGGAGAGCAGCGTAGTCGTATAGTACGGTGAAAATGCCGCTTTGATATCTTCGTATGTATTTGCAAAGTCCAGCACGAAGGTTTTCTTCTCAAACGGCGGGCAGATACGGTTCAGGCGGGAGAGCGTCTGAACGGCAGATACGCCCTTCAGCTTTTTGAGAACATACATAGCGCAGAGTTTCGGCTGGTCAAACCCGGTCTGATACTTATTCGCAACCAGAAGTACCTGATATTCGTCCTTATCAAATTCTTTTGTCAGACGATCCTCCGGGAAGCCGTTCATAGAAGACTCGGAGTATTCGGTTTCATCGTCCGGGAGCTTTACCTTGCCGGAAAAAGCCACCAGTGCCTTAATATCCGTGTAGCCTTTCTTCTTGGTATAGTCCTCAAAAGCCTGACGGTACTTCACGGCGCTCTGTCTGGATGCGGTGATGACCATTGCCTTTGCCATGCCGCCGAGTTCGGGCATTACGGTTGTGCGGAAATGCTCCACGATGACCTCCACCCGTTGGGCAATGTTCGTTTCATGCAGCTCCACAAAACGGGCGATCTGCCTCTTTGCATCGACTGTTTTGCAACGTGGGTCTTCTTCGATTTCCTTATTGATCTGGTAAAAGGTGTCGTAAGTCGTATAGTTCTGAAGGACATCGAGAATAAAGCCTTCCTCAATGGCCTGCTTCATGGAGTAGATATGGAATGCCTCACGCTGTCCCTTGGTGTTCAGCCGACCGAACAACTGAATCGTTGTGGGCTTGGGCGTGGCGGTGAATGCAAACATGGAAACATTGGCTTGTTTGCCATTGCGACGGATCTCGTCAGTGATCATATCCTCCACATCACCGCTTTCCTGCTCACCGGAGCCCAACGACATGGTGACTGCTGCCATGTCCTTACCAGCTGTGGAAGAATGCGCCTCGTCGATGATAACGGCGAATCGCTTGCCTTTCAGCCCTGCAACGCTGTCCACGATGTACGGGAACTTTTGAATCGTGGTTGCAATAATTTTTGTGTTGCCGTTCAGGGCACTTGCAAGGTCTGCAGAGTTGCATTTATCGTCCATCACACGGATGAGTCCGGCTTTGTGCTCCATGCCCATAATGGCTTTCTGAAGCTGGCGGTCGACCACAACGCGATCGGTGACGATGACGACATTATCGAAAATGATCTTATTATCCACATCATGCAGCGAAGTAAGCCGATGCGCCAGCCATGCGATAGAATTCGTTTTGCCAGAGCCTGCGCTGTGCTGGATCAAATAGTTTTGCGTAGAGCCATTCTCCCGCACATCCGCCAGCAGCTTGCGGATCACGTCAAGCTGGTGATACCGGGGAAAGATAATGTTTTCGGACTTCTTCGTTTTCCCGGTCAGTTCGTCCTTGCTTTCCTTGGTTTCGATAAAGATGAACTTGCTGATGAGGTCGAGGACAGTGTCCTTTTTCAGAATGTCCTCCCACATATAGGAGACACTGTACTTGTCTTTGAAGGTGGGGTTACCCGCACCGGCATTGACGCCTTCGCCGTTGCCCATGTTGAAGGGCAGGAAAAAGGTAGAGTTCCCGGCGAGTTTGGTGGTCATATAGACCTGTTCCAGATCCATTGCAAAGTTCACCAGACATCCGGCTTTGAACCAAAACAGCCGGGTCTTCGGGTCACGGTCAACCCGGTACTGATAGATGGCGTCCTGGTACGACTGACCGGCGGCATTGCATTTCAGTTCAAAAGACATGATGGCAATGCCGTTCAGGAAAATGACCAGGTCAACACGCTCATCATCGCTTGCCCAGACCTCCTCCATAACGGAGAAAATATTCTTCTCGTACCTTGCCAACAGTTCCCGGTTAAAGGTGGTAGCGGGTTTGGCGTACATGAGCTCCAGCTTCATGTTGGAGATCTCAATGCCATGCTTCAGCACATCCAGCAAGCTACCGCGCACTTTTGTGACCTCGGCATTGATGAAGCTGACGAGGGTGTCCTCCAAATCGGATTTGTAGATTTTGCGGAGCGCCTCCATTTCCTCCGGCTGGGTATCGTTCAGAAACTGAAACAGCAACTCCCGGTCCATAGCAAAGAGACGGTCATAGCTTGTTGCTTTGCGGACAATGTAACTGTTGTCCTGCGAGAGCCTGTCCATGATGAAATGCTGATATTCTTTTTCGGAGAGAATATTATTCATGCGAATCAGCCTCCCGTTCTTGCCGGATTTTGTTCATGTGGCGCTTTGTTTTGCTCGAATAGTTAATATCAAAATGGTTTCCGTCCTTGCTGGTGATAACAGGGATGATTTCACCATCCGTAACTACATAAACCTCACACCATGCAATCTCACCGTCCGTTTTTGTCACGAGCACAATAGTGCCGACTTTTTTAATGTGTCGGTAGGCTTCTTCCAAATCCCTGCTTCTAATCGCATTTACGCTTTGATTTGCTTGCGCATAAGAGCGTATTGCAAACATTAGGTTAGGATTATCACTCCATCCTTCCTCGCTATTGATGCGCTTGTACTCAGCAGCAGAAATATGAAGTTCGGTGCCTTTGCCAATGGTTGATGTTACGTATTCAGCTTTCATGACGCAGGCACCTCCTTCTTGCCGGTTACATACTCGAAAATCAGAGATTTTTTGTATTCGTCGAGTGTTGCAAGCTGTGCTTTTTTATCAGCGATAACAGCGTCTGCTTTTGAAAGCACAGAATCGATGTGCTTTACGATGGCGTTCTGCTCATCCAGCGGCGGTACCGGATAAGAAAGCTCCGCCAGCTTGTTCCACCGAAGGTCACAGGAGCGCACACGAATGCCGGTCGCCAAAGCAAGAAACACATCACTGTAAGCCATGCTGCGCAGATAATACATGATGTACCGTTTGTTTTGGTCGGTCTCCAAAACATTAAGGACAGGTGACGCCTTGCCCCTTGAATCAGAAATACCGATAGAGCCAGCAAAGCCATCCATACCATGTACAACTAAATCACCGACATCAATGCCTTGATAGCCGATTTCCTTGTCGGACATCGTAAAGCCGTCCTCACGGCGGTTACTTCTAAGAGTAACCTCACCATCACGGAAACAAGTGATTACACCGTCATCCTCACGCACGGGCTTCTGCATATAGCGAAGAATGTACTTACCACGGATAACATCCCAGTGTGCGGGCATATTGCCAATCCACTGGACTCCGCTATCCTTCATCTCCGCATTCGGGTTCAGTCCCTTGGTGACAGTTTCGGTGATGACAGACCGCTTGTACTGCTCCAATGTGTCAATCTGCGTCTGAATATCTGAAATAATTTTATCCACTTCAGCTGTTGCTGTATCAAGATATTGTGTGACTTTATCTTGTATTTCTATCGGCGGCTCGAACACCGTAAGGCGAGAAAACTCCGAAAAGTTCAGCCCTTGTCGCACACCATTCCCCATGTTATAAAAGACCTTGGAGATGTCATAGGCGTGTAGTAGATATCTAAAGAATCCACTATTGAGTCTTCTAATCGGACGCAAAGCAATATATGCAGAAGTAATGATACCTCTTTCCAGGCACAAGCCAGTACGCAGGCTTTTCTTGTCGTTTTGGAGATCTGTAGGACGAATAATTATATCGCCCGCTTCAACGATATTGTAGGTATTAAAACTTTCCGGAAGCAGTCCACCATTGGTGTTGATATCTTTCCTGATGACACGGCCATAACTTAGTGAAAGCAAATTATCCTCTTGTCCGAAGATGTTTTTATTTTTCCTCTCACCAAAGTAGTAGTAAACGGGATGTGCCACCCAATCTGAGGGAATTTCTCCTACCCAAGATAGGCCGCTATCTTTCATCGTTCTCATATCATCACCGCCTTACTCAAACAGTTTTGCGACATAATCCGAAACCGAACGCTCCAAATCCATGAATCTTACTTCCAGTTCCTCACTGGCTGTCGGTTGCTGATATTTGTAGAAATATCGTGTGAACGGGATCTCCGCGCCGGTTTTGATAACAGGCTTCTTTGCACCGAGGTTCTCCTCGAAGAATGCGGCGGCATCCGGGATGTGCGGCAGAACCTCTCTTGCCATATAATCCTCGATGCTTTCTTCCCATTTCACCAGTTCGATGTCCTTGGTTTCCTTGTCATAAATGATGTTGCCCTTGCGGTCGCGCTGGATCTCGGCACTCTTGTCCATGACGGAAAGACCGTCTGCAATCTTTTCCAGCAGCTTCTTGTCGACAGTCACAGCGGAGAGTGCCTTGGTCAGTACCGGCATGAATGCTGCTGGTGAGTTATAGGTCTGCTCGGAAACGGTTGCATTCAGCGCAGCGATAATGGCCTCATAGACAGGCTGATTCGCCTGGTAAGCCTCCAGCTTTTTCTGGTCTTTGCCGGTCAGTTCCTCGGCGTTTTCCAGTTCGTCCACCTTGGACTGGTCATACAGAGAGGAGAGCGATCCCTTGGAAAGCATGGATTCAATGCGTTCCGCCGTAATGGCATAGCTACGCTGGAGAGGCTGCATGACCGTGTACTCACGGTAAATGAACTCCTCATTGTTGTAAATCTTACAATATTCATTCTCTGTAAAGTCTGCATAGAGCCTCGTTACAGCACTGCGGTCTTCAGGAGAAATCTCATTTTTCTTATCGCCCAAGGCTTTACGCAGCTTTTTAAAGAAAGTAGATGCATCAATCAACTGAATCTTGCCCTTGCGCTCCGGACGCTTATTCTTGGAGAGGACCCAGATGTATGTAGCGATGCCGGTGTTATAAAACAGGTCTGTAGGCAGCGCTATGATGGCTTCGATCAAATCGCTTTCCAACATCCAGAGACGAATCTGGCTCTCGCCGGATGCCGTTCCGCCAGAAAAGAGTGGGCTGCCGTTTTCGATGATCGCAGCACGGCCGAAGTTATCGTCCATTTTATCGATGGCAGACTGAAGGAACAGCATCTGCATATCGCCGGAGCCGGGCAGACCCGCACCCCAGCGACCGTCAAAGCCTTTCTGATATTCTGCGTTGACAGCATCTTCGACCCCTTCGGCAGCGTCCTTGCCGCCCCAGGCGGTGCCGAACGGTGGATTTTCCAGCACGAAGCGCATCTTCGTGCCCTTAAATCGGTCGGCTTTCATGGTGTCCTGATAGCAGATGTTTTCGGCGTTCTGTCCTTTGATGAGCATCTCGGCAAGGCACATGGCATAAGACTCTGGGTTGATCTCCTGTCCGAACAGGCGCACATCGGCAGAAGGATTATAACGCTTGATGAAATTATAGCCGGTGGAGAGCATACCGCCCGTGCCGCATGCCTGATCCAATATGGTGATGACCTTGCCGTCATCAAAGATATCGTCACAGCCTTCGGCAAGCAGAATATTGACCATCAGTTTAATAATGTCGCGGCCGGTATAGTGGTCGCCGGCTTCGGCATTTTCAGAGAACTTACGGATCAGTTCTTCGAAAATATATCCCATCTTCACATTATCAATGGTGCGAGGGTCAAGGTCGAGCTCAGAGAACGCCTTGATGACGGAGAGCAGGCGGTTGTTCTTGTCCATCTTGTCAATTTCTTCGCCGAAGTTCAGACCGCGCTCCTTGGACATCAGAATTTCCAACACATTTGCAGAGAATCCCTGCAGATAGCTCTTAAAATTGGCGGCAATATGGTCTGCGTCATTTACAAGCTCTGCAAGGTCAAATTCACTGGTGTTATAAAACTGGAAGCCGGAAATGCGATACATCGCCTTTGCCGGGAAATTCGGGTTTGCTTTGAATTGCTCAACGACTTTCTGCTTGGTAGGCGCAAGAGCACACTCAAAGCGGCGGATAATCGTCATCGGAATGATAACATCCTTGTATTTGTCGCTGCGGTATGGTCCGCGCAGTTTATTTGCGATGGACCAGATAAAATTTACTTCGGTGGATACATCAACGGGAGAATCGTCCCACATTGCGTCTATAATCTGCTTATCAGCCATTTGCCGTTTACCTCACTTTTCGTTCTTGTAGTGCCATACCACCTTTATTTTACACCCGTTACTGTCCCATAATCAGGACTTTGTGCGCTGCCCGGTCATCATTTTATAATGCTGACTCTAAAAATCTGTGCTGTTTAACGCTATTAAAAACTAGATTTTAGCGTTATCGTCCCTAAGGAATTCCATTATATCGCCAACATCACAATTTAATGCATCACAGATTTTAAGCAACACTTCTGTGTTAACGTTTTTTCCGTGTCCAAGCTTTGCTACTGATGTAGCACTTATTTCAGCCATCTCGCAGAGTTCCTTTTTCTTTATTCCTCTATCGATTAGCAACTTAAAAAGCTTGTTGTAACTAAAACGCAAACTTTCTTCTTTCGTAGTACTCATCAGTTGTTCTCAACCTCCACATCGTTCCAAGTGCGTCCAAATAACGCCCCTTCATCAGCATTAAGCTGTAACACCTTGTTATCTTCCATAATTTTTTGTGCTTTCGGAGTATAGGAGCCTTCCTTATCCATAGCTATAAATACTTGCTTTGGCGTACTTGCATACAGCTCCATGATTTTTTCTATTGCATCATCCTCAATATTTTTTAGCATCAAAGAATCATGGGCAATCACTGGCAATCTGGTCAGTTTCAACATTGCTAAATCAAAAACTACTAACCCCTTATATTGAGCTCCTGTGCCACCGTCTCTCGGCGTGAAGAACGTGTATTTAGATGCGTCTATTATGTTGAGAGTTGGAGCGGTCTTTCGCCCATTGTATATTACATCGTTTATTTCTGCCATTTCTGTGTTGATTTTTTGCTGCATTATTGCCATCTGCTCAACTACAAGGCGGTTTAATTCTGCTTCGTAGTCATTTGCTATTACAGACAGTTCTTTCTTTTTCGTGTAATTTTCGTTTGCAGCTTGAAGTTCCTTTAGCTCATTATCGACAGTTGCATACTGGTCTAGTACAGCTTTAGATAAATCGGTTGTTTTAGCTATTTGTGTGATAGAGAATTCTATTTGTGCAATTTCATTCTCAACTAATGAAAGAGTAGCTTGTATATTTTCTTCAGCCTCAGAAAATTCGTTTTTCAAAATATTAGTCAATTGCTTATGAAATCCCTCAATTGCCTCGATTTTTTTCAAATCTACTTCAGGAAAAAAGTGAAGCAAATCATCGTAGTTTTTCTTAAACCCCTTCTTTCCAAGGCCCTGATCGACGTGAAGTGCTCTAAGCTGTGAAAGTAATTGCGAACGTTGTCTTTTAAATTTTGATAGATTTCCTTTCAAAATAGAAAGTTGTTCTGCTTGCATTGAGTCCAAATCTAGCAAGCCACCTGAACTTTTTCGAGCGAGTTCCTCAATCTGATTAGCTAATTCATTGATGCGATTTTGGTTTTTGTTAAATTCAGACTGCTTTGTGACAAATGGAATATACCGATATTTCTGAGCCTTTTTAAAGGTTGAATATCTATCTTTAGCATCCGCAGTGATTTTTGATTGAGCCTCTATCCCAGAATACAAATCTGTCAGTTTCAGCAATCCTTCAATTGCCACTTTTGCCGTCTCTTGTTTTGATTGGTGTAGTGGGCGTTCTTCATCAAGCGATTCTCTTTTGTAAATGCGCATAAAACGTCCTATAGCATTCCTAAAAGTTAGCCCAATCAAATCCATATTATAATTTACTTGCAAAAAGGACAGATATTGCGTTAATGAAATCAATCCATTATTAAGCGGGTGGTAATTATTGTCGCATTTTTGGATGTTTTTATAATCTACATTAGAGCGCGAGAAAAAATGCATTCCATCTTTAAAATGAAAAGCAAAACAAATTCTATGCTCACCAACCTCTGTTTGCACATCGGTTAATTTTTCAACATAATCATCGCCGCCAAAAGCAAAGTCGATGATCATAAGGAATGTGGATTTACCTATTGAATTTGAGCCATTCGAACTTCCCATAACTGTATTTAATCCAGCGTGGAGCGAAATACGACCACGAGGAATGCCATGATTTATGAACTTGTCACACATAATTTCAACCAACATAATGGAGTACCAGCCCTTCTTCATATAATTCAATCTTACCCAGAGCATATAAGCAGTCTAGTATTTCTAAAAATTCCCCAACATCTGAAACTTTGGATTTAACATTTTTATATAAGGCACTTGGAGTTAAATCCTCATTTTCCAAATATGACAAGATTATTGGAAACTTAGCCAAAATACTAACTTGATAAGGAGTTACTTTACTTGGAAATTTCACGGAACACCTCGCAGTTCTGTATAAAAAACGCAACCACAATATGACAGGCACGCATATTTTTACTTCCAACACCTGATTTATTTTTTATCCATTCAGCCAACCCGTTTACGATTTCATCTTGTGAAAGAAGTCCGTTGTCCAATTTTTGGTATGCCAGCTTAACCTCAGATGCAATCAAATTAAAATCACCGGTACCATCTCTATCCATTGTTGAAAAAATATTGTTTATGTAATTGTAGTATCGTAAGACTCGTGTTATCTCATCATTCTTTAAAAGATGATTTTCTGGAAGAATCTTCTGATCGAGATGTAGCGCTTCGAGTGGAAGTTCACTTAGTTTTGCATCGTCTGTTATTCCTGCAAGTCCATATAGAACATCCTGTATTTCATCTTCAAGTGCAATGTCATTTATATCTAGAAGTAAATGATGTGTCGAGGCTAGTTGGTCTTTAAGGGTTTTTAATTTTGTATAATCTTCAACAGTTGGTTCAGTAGCGTACTCTTCAGCGTGATCGCAGCATAAAGCAATTTTATTACTGGGAGCATCGACTTTTTGGGGCTTTTTTATCAAAGAAAATTCTGAATTACTTTCAGAAAAATTGTCTGGGTAAATGTTTACGACTTTATATTTCTTTACTGGTGTATTCTTTACATATTTTATAAGCGGTTGATGACAAATAGGACATTCATAATTTGATTCAGCTAATAACGGAATATCGTCACTGACGAGCGGCATATCAGACAAACGGTTTTCGCGATTTATTACATACAAAAGTAAATTACCAAGGAACTCGGACTCTTTGCCTGAGTCGAGAAGAGCTAATAGTTCCTTTTTCTTTTTTGCAGCAATCACGTCATCTGAGTCAATCGCTCTTCGCATTGCTTCAAACATATCATCGCTGGTGATTGCATTCATATAAGGGATTATCTTTGTTTCACAGTGTTTCTGAGCATCAGCGATGATTTGCTTTGTGGTGCAGGCATTCTTTATTGCCTTAGGAACATCTACTTTTCGCTTAAGAAGGTCACTGATTAGTGATGGCGCAATATTTATAGAATTGCCTTTTCTGTCAACAACACTTGCCTTTTCAGTGATCCAACCTAATAAAAGTTCAACAATGTCTTTGTCATCATTTGGGGGCTGCATAGCACTTTGAAGGCATCTAACAAATTCAGCAAAACAAAGTTCAGTCATTGTAACTTTCCTTTCTATCTTGAATTTTACTCTAATTTCACTCGAAATTCTCACTAAATACTTTTGGGCTGAATTCTTCTATAATAGAAGAGTAAGAAAGCTTCGCACAGTTAGAACTGAAGCTCAAGACTTTTTTACATATATTATACCACAAATCTTCGCAAAAGTCCATATTATTTTGCAAACACAAAAGAAAGTTTGATATTACTGAAAATCTTGTAAATGCAAAGTGGTGGAACCTAAAAATGTCAGACCAATGAATACAAGTTTTAAAAATGTGAAAAAAGACGTTTATAGAACAAAGCGGATTACACTATGGATTTTTGTAAACTGTAAATTTCTTATCTTTACAATAAAAATCTGCAGTTTTTTGCAGTCAGCCTTGACTTACTATATTTTTGCAGTAAATTGCAGTCCGCTGCGATTTATAATATATCTTTTATCTGATGTAAAAATCAGATAAACGGCTCAATCGGAAAGTTCCGTAGAGCCTACAAATATCAAATCATGCCAGAGTGCGCAATCTTGGCAGGATATCTCATAGGACAGTTCGTCGTGATAAAGACGACGAACGTCCTGCGACGAGATACCCTTACCTTGCTGCGCTCTTTTTGGCTTTGCGGGTCTGCGTGTATCTTAAACGCAGACCTATTTTTATTCTGCCAAGATTGCCCTCCGGCGCAGGAGGCAAATCATGAAAATCAAAATGCGTTACGACAACACCTATCAGACTCTTGAAGTCGATGCCGAGAAAATGTGGGTCAGCCTGTCGCTTGAGGCTGGTTCGAACATTTCGCAGGAGGAAAAGGAACAGCTTATTCAGGATAAGGTTGAGGAGATATACAACAAACCGGAATACAATAGCTGGCATAAGTTGGACAGGCATCGAGGTGAACCTAAAAGAACATTTAGAAAAGACGATGAAGATGCAGATAACAGCGATGGGCTCGACCTCATTCCCGATTATTCCGACGAGGAGCGGCGTGAACGAAAGGAAAATTACGAAGAGGTGTGTCAGAAATTGCGTTCTCTGTTGAAACCCGAATACGCAGATGTCATTATTTCAGTCGTTCTCGATGGCAACACTCCCGAAGAATACGCTTCTGAAATAGGGGTACATAGGGATACAGTCTACAAGCGCCTTCAGCGTGCAAAAAAGAAATGCGCAAAAGTCTGGTGAACTGTCCAATCCGGCAGTTTGCCGTGGCTATTAGGCAGAGGGTAACCTCAATATTTTTTATTAGGAGGTCATTTTTATGTATGACATGAAGATTTATGAGAATTCGGAATTTGGCTCTGTGCGTACTCTTTCCTTAGATGGCATACCTTATTTCGTTGGGAAGGACGTAGCTGAAATTCTAGGCTACAGTAATACCAAGGACGCTATTTCAGTTCATGTCGATGAGGAGGACAAGCGTGTAATTCAAAGGTCGGAAAATACGACCTTTGAAATTCCGAATCGAGGTTTAACTGTTATCAACGAAAGCGGTATGTACAGCTTAGTTCTTTCCAGCAAGCTTCCGAATGCGAGAAAGTTTAAGCGCTGGATAACAAATGAGGTACTCCCGGCAATCCGTAAGCACGGCGTATACGCTGTGGACGAGCTTCTTGAAAACCCAGATATGCTGATAGCCGCCCTTACCGAACTGAAAGCGGAGCGTGAACATAGAGAACTTCTTGAGCACACGGTAGCTGTGCAGAATCAGCAGATTTCCGAGATGAAGCCCAAGGCATCATACTACGATGTCGTACTTAACTGCAAGGATCTTGTCGCAATTTCAACTATCGCAAAGGACTACGGCTGGAGTGCAAATCGAATGAACCGTTATCTTTACGAAAAGGGTGTTCAGTTTAAGCAGGGTAATAAAATCTGGCTGCTTTATCAGAAGTACGCCGAAAAAGGGTACACAAGCACAAAGACTCATAGTTATCTTGGTAATGATGGAACTGTACATACCAGGGTACACACCTATTGGACACAGCAGGGCCGACTGTTTATTTACGGACTTCTCAAGGAGAATGGCATACTGCCAATTATGGAACGGGAGGTCAGCGTTGAAGATTGACATTTACAATTCCGAACGCTATTATGATCCGACGCCGTATGCAGCACTAACCAGCATTCTGAACCAAGAGGAGGCTGCTCTCAGGGCAGCCGCTCCGGGCGGCGATGGGTTTAGACCTGTTATTTATGCAGCCCTTATTCAGGAAATATTGAAGAGAATGTATGTAACGCAAGACGGTATTGCCGTTTTGCGTTGGAAAACCGGTCTATTCCGATTGCACCGCATTTGCTATATCCGCAGTTCATGAATGATAGCGACCCCGCGGAGCGGTATCTCGCAACTCACACGATAAATTATGTCCTGCTCGGTAAATGCCGTGAGCTGTGGGTGTTCGGCGAAGTTATCACAGAGGGAATGGAGTCTGAAATAAGGCTTGCAAAGCGCTGGGATAAGACTATTCGCTATTTCACAAGTGAACTAAAGG
>ERZ825896.3350-NODE-3350-length-13719-cov-9.343238_pt1 | contig 13719 bp, 7 predicted proteins | sample MGYA00519858_ERZ825896 | MGnify/ENA primary metagenome ERZ825896 (study PRJEB31778, sample SAMEA3449214) | human gut metagenome | biome: human gut; feature: human-associated habitat; material: faeces | place: United Kingdom | collected 2010/2012 ... | reverse complement strand
CCACATAGTTGAGCATGATGGAGATGATCATCTCGTTCTGCCCGCGCGTGATCTTCAATACGCCCGGGATCATGCCCCAGAAGCCGCCGGCCACCGCGCCGGCCAGCAGCGCCAGCAAAATACCGCCGAAGCCGGTCAGGCCCGTAAAGTAGCAGGTCAGAAACGCCGCGATGGAGCCCATCAGAAACTGGCCCTCACCGCCGAGGTTGAATACGCCGCAGCGGTACGCGAAGCACGCGCACAGCGCCGTGAACATCAGGGGCGTCGCCTTGGCCAGCGTCGTGCCGATGCCGGCCTTAGAGCCGAACGCGCCCTGGAACAGGTATTTGACTGCGAGGAACGGATCCGCGCCCAGCGCGGCCATGATGATCCCGCCAATGACAAATGCCAGCAGGATCGAAAGCAGCGGGACAAGGAAGGCCCCGAGTGATTTTTTGAATTTCATACGCGCGCTCCCCTCACTTTCCGGTCATGGCAAGGCTGATCTCTTCGATCGGCGGGTTCTTGCCGGAATATTCGCCCATGATCTGACCTTCAAAGATGACAAGGATCCGGTCGGACATCTCAAGGATCTCATCGAAGTCCGCGCTGATGAGCAGAATGCCCACGCCGCGGTCGCGCGCGGCGATCATCTGATCGTGGACGAAGCGCGTCGCGCCGATATCCAGTCCGCGCGTCGGGTGTACGGCGATCAGCACATCCGGATCGGATTCCAGCTCGCGGGCGAGAATGACCTTCTGCTGGTTGCCGCCGGAGAGATTCCGGACCTCCTGGTCGGAGGACTGGCAGCGGATGTCGTATTTGCCGATCATCTCCCGGGCATAGGCCGAGATGGTCTTCTTTTTCATATGCAGGCCGTGCAGCGAGGAAAACTGCGGCTCGTCGGTCTGCTTGAGCACGAGATTGTCCGCGATCGACATGTTGCCGATCAGGCCCTGCAGATTCCGGTCCTCCGGGATGAGCGCCACGTCGTCCTCGATCGAGGCCCGCGGGCTGAAGACCGCGATCTTCTGTCCCTTGCGCTGGAACTCGCCGCTCTCCGGCGAGAGCACGCCCGTCAGCAGCTGCGCGAGCTGCGTCTGCCCGTTGCCGTCCACACCGGCAATGCCGACGATCTCGCCCCGGCCGATGCTGAGGCTGACGTCATTGAGGCCCGCGTGCTTGGACTCCTTATGATAATCGATGTTCTGCAGGGAGATGACCGCTCCGGCCTCCACGTCCTTCTTTTCGTACTGCGACTGCTGCAGCTCGCGGCCGATCATCATGTTGGCCAGCTCCTGCCCGGTGACGCCGTGCGCGTCCACCGTCGTGACGACCTCGCCCGCGCGCAGGATGGTGATGCGGTCGGAGATGTGCAGCACCTCACGCATCTTGTGGCTGATAAAGATGATGGATTTTCCTTCGCTGACGAGCTTTTTCATGATGGCGAACAGACCCTCGACCTCGATGTCCGTCAGCGCCGCGGACGGCTCGTCCAAAATCAGCAGCTCCGCGCCGTGGTAGAGCGCCTTCAGGATCTCCACGCGCTGCTGCGCGCCGACGGAGATCTCCGTGATCAGCTTGTCCAGCTCCACGTCCAGCCCGTATTTTTCCGACAGCGCGAGGATCTCCTTCCGCCGCGCCTCCCGGTCGATAAAGATACCCTTGGAATTCCGGTCGCCGAGGATCATGTTTTCAAACACGGTCATCGCCTCGACCAGCATGAAGTGCTGATGCACCATGCCGATGCCGAGCTTGACCGCCTGGCTGGGCGACTCGATCCGCACCTGCCTGCCGTTGAGAAAAATCGACCCCTCCGTCGGCTGGTAAAGACCGATCAGAATGTTCATCAGCGTCGATTTGCCCGCACCGTTTTCGCCGAGCAGGGTATGGACCTCGCCCTTGGCTACGGACAGATTAACATCGTGGTTCGCATAGAAGTCACCGAATCGTTTGCTGATGTGCTCCATGCGCAGCAGTTCTTCCAACTAAATCACGCTCCTCTGTATTCACTTTCCGGCTCTTCTTGATAACGCCTTCTCTCTTCGAGCCGTCCATCACGCCGGCTGACCATCTGTCCGGGCCGGCGGTTATCTTAATTTTCAATATACACGAATTTACTCGAGATTTCAAACCTTTTCTGCCCGCCCCGCATTTTTCTATAAACTTCACAAAACCATTGGAAAAACCTGCAGGATCAAGGCAATCCTGCCACCTCGCAGCAGCTTCCGAGGGGCGGAGATCGCGGCGGATTTGGACGGCTTTCCGCCGTGCCGGAAAGCTGGACGCTTTGCCAGCATGCCGGTATTTACCAAAAGAAACCATTTCCGTGTCCTTTTGGTGGGAGGTGGCTTTGGATATGCAGATAGAGAAAAATATTGCAGCCATGCTACAAAGCAAAATGAAGGAAACAGGAAAAACAAAACTGGAATTTTCAAAGGAGCTTGGGATCCCGCGCTCGACCCTGCAGGGGTATCTGAAAGGGGACAAGTGTCTGCGCTCGGATTCGATCGAGGAGATCGCAAAACGCCTGGATCTCTCACCGGCGCAGCTGATCTCCGGGCCGGTGTACGCGGAGGAATTCGGGCTGTTCAGCATGGACGCGCGTCAGGAGGAACTCCGGATGCTGCACCCGCAGGCGCAGGGACTCGCGCGGGAGGCTGCCGCGCTCCTGCACGCAGCATTCCGGCTCTCGGCGGAATGGAACCGCCTGGATGTGCACCCCACCGCAGCCAAGACAGAGGATTCAGAAGGTCTTACTTACCGGCATATTCCTTATGAAGCGCACGGCGAGGCGCGGATGCTCTATGCCTACGGAATTCTTGTGCAGAAATATCTGCAGACGCATTGGACGACGATCTTCTTTGTCGTGCCCTTTTCCAATGACCGCCCCGGCGTCACTCGCCTGGCAAAGCTCTGCACCGAGCACCAGCTGGATCCCATCCATCTTTTCGATGTGATCCACGATTTCATGAATACGGAGACGCGGAGCTTCTAACCAAAGCGGCGGCCGGATGACCCGGCCGCCGCTTTGCGCCTGCCGGGCAGCACCTCTGCATACGCATGGGGCGCAGGGCAGAAAACAGGGCTGCCCCCTTTGGGGGCAGCCCTGTGCGGGAAAGGATCAGGCGGTGGTCTTTGCAACATTCTCCACAAAGCGGTGGAGGATGGCGGCGACCTGTGCCCTTGTGGCGTTGCCGGTGGGCAGGAGGCGGCCTTCGGAGCCGTTGACCAGCTTCTCGGCGACGGCCCAGCTGAGCGGGGCTTTGGCGTAAGTGGAGACCTTCGCGGCATCGGAGAAGCCGTTCAGGCCTGCGCTGGCGGTGGTGCCATACTGCTTGTACTGCGCGTAGCGGTAGAGGATCGCAGCCATCTGCTCGCGGGTGACGTTGGTGTTCGGGCTGAACGTCGTGGCGCCGGTGCCGTTGACGATACCGTTGTCGGCGGCCCAGGTGACGGCGTCCTCATAGTAGCTGTTCAGCTTGACATCCGAGAAGCCGCTGCGGCCGGAGACAGTGGGCTGGCCCTCGAGGCGGTAGAGGACCGTGACGAGCATGGCGCGGGTCATGGAAGCGTTCGGGCTGAACGTCGTGTCGCTGGTGCCGGAGAACAGGCCGTTCTCATAGGCGTAGACGACATCGTCATAGAACCAGTCGGCTTCGCGCACGTCGGTGAACGGGAGCACGCCGTTGGTGAACTCGACTTCGATCCTCGTCGAGACGGTCAGCTTGTCCACGGTGTAGGTCGTGACCGCGCCGACGGACTTGCCGTCGACCTTGACGTCCTTGACGTGGTAGCCCTTGTCGGGTTTGAAGGTGAAGGTGACGGATCTGCCGATGTGCGAGAGCGTCAGTTTCGGCTCGACGGTGCCGTTCTTGCCGACCTTCAGGATCTTGCCGAGCAGCTGCTGCACATACTGCTCCGGGCTGATGTCCGCCGCGCGGAGCCAGCCGTTGTAGTAAGTGCCGTCGCCGAGGGCGGGATAATCCGGGTCGTCGAACCAGTCGGCCGCTTCGTGCGCGTAGTCATTGATGTAGTGCCAGACGACCACGTCGCCGTCCTTGAGCTTCCAGTTCTTCAGACCGCGGTCCGGATGCGTGCCGTTGACCGTGTACATCCAGCCGGAGCGCGCGCCGTTGGTGAACTCGCTCAGGGCGTAGCCGCCGAGGCAGGACGGGGCGTAGATCGTGCGGACATAGTCGTTCTCCTCGCCGATGGAGCGCAGACCAGCCTCGCCGATGGCCTTGGTGTAAAGATCGTAGACTGTGGCATCCTCCTGCAGGTTGTAGGAGGTGGTGGGGATCCAGGTCACGTATTCGGGCAGGTAGCTGTCCTTCGTCAGGTTGACGTCCTGCGTGGCCTGCAGCGCGCCGATGAGGCGGAAGGTGACCGTGATATCCTTGCCGTTGAGCTTGTTGATCTTCTCCGCGGCTGCGTTGAAGCTGCTTTCGACCAGCTTGCAGTCGTCGGCGTTGTTGATGTTCCGGACGCCCTCTTCATAGGCCTCCTTGAGCTTCTGCAGGCCCCTGGCGGTGAAGTCCTTGGTGTCCTTCGCGTCGTAGATCTTCTTGAGATCGTCGAGCGCGGTCTGGCGCTTGTTGGTCAGGCGCTGCTGATACTCGGCTTCGGCCCGTTCGAGCGAGGTAAGGTTGGTGACCTCGCTCTTCTTGTCGCCGAGGGCTTCGTAGTAGCGGCGTGCCTGCTTGATGGCAGTGAGACTGTCGTCGGTGATCGGGAAGAGCGCGTCGATCATGTCCTCGACCTTGCTCACGTCGGTCTCGATGACCTCGCGGGCAAGGGCGGTGAGGTAACCGGAGTCGTTCTTGAAGTAGAGCGTGCCGCGGGCGTCGCAGATCAGGCTGCAGAGATTATACTGCTTTTCTGCGCCCGTCGGCGTGTAGAGCTCCTTCGTCACGCCGGTGTCGAAGGTGTGGTTCGCGACGTCGTACTTGAAGAAGTTGATGGTGCCGTTCTCCTCGTTGCAGGAGCCGTAGATGTAGAGCTTGCCTTCGTCCGCCTTGTAGGCGTCGGAGACGAGGAGGCTGGACTGGATGTAGCCGGTCGTTGCAGCACGATCATACACCGACATGGTCTCCGCGTCAGCTTTGATCGCGTAGATCTTGCCGGGGCTCTGGAACTGGGTCTGGCCGGAGCAGGTGACGAAGACGGTATCGCCGCAGACGACGGGCGTGCCGGTGATCATGCCGTCGAGCTTGAGCGCCTCAGGCGTGCCCAGCTGTCCGGCGTTGCTCACCGCTGCGCGGTAGAGGTAACCGGCCTTGGAGGTGAAGTAGACGTAGCTGCCGGACTTCACGACGGCGGAGCGGAGGTCGCCGATGAGGTTCGTCTCGGTGTCGATGACGGCGCCGGTCTTCGCGTTGACGCTGTAGAGCGTGGAGCCGTACTCGGTGTAGCCGCCCTTGCCATTGTCGGAGCCGAAGATGACGTAATTGTCCGTCGCGTAGGCGCCGACCCAGTAGAAGCCGCCTTGCTTCGAGATGCGCCAGCTGGTGTACTTGGTCTCGATGGTGCTGCCCGGATCCTCGTCGGTGGTGGAGAGGCAGAAATAGGTGCCGGCCTTCTCCTCCTGCTGCCACGTGCCGGTGTAGATGTAGCCGTTGTGGTAGGTGATGGGCGAGATGAGCTGGCCTTCAAAGCCCTCGGAGACCCAGACGCTCTTGAGCGTCGCGGCGTCGATGGCCTGCACGTGGGCCTTCTCGTCGGACGTGTTCGCGTCGAGCTGGATGTAGAACTTGCCGTCGCCGTAGGCGATGGGGTTCGTGCCGAACTGGCTGGAGCCGACGAGCGTTTCGGAGGTCGCGGTGACCGTGCCGGTCTTCGGGTCGATGGCCTTGACGGTGCTGCCGGAGAGGACGTAGAGCTTGCCGCTGACCATCAGCGGCGGGGTCGGGGTGCCGCCGACCTGGACAGCCCAGGACTTGACAGTCGCGTCGGCGGAGACGGGCGTTTTTGTGGAGGTGACGCCGTTGTTGCTCACATTTCCGCGGAAGCTGGGCCATTCGCCGGTGACGGGCTCGCTCGGGTCGACGGGGGTGACGGTGCTGCCCGCGGGAGCGAGGCTGACGTCGATGAGGAGCGAACCGCCTCTGAGCTGCACCTGTGTCAGCGAGCTGGTCTTGGTGACGTAGCCGCTGCTGGAGACACGGTAGGTGTAGGTGTAGCCTGCGCCGCCGAGGAGGGTATAGACGCCCTCGGAGTCGGGCAGGACGGGGGTCCCGGCCTGATCGATGACGGTGACGGCGGCGTCGGCGGGGGTGGTGGTGAAGGTGACGGAGGTGGTCTTGACGCGGTTGATGGCGACTGTGAGGGTCTTGCCGCTGACCACGATGTCGAAGCTGGTCTTCCCTGTCACGTCGACGTCTGCCGTCGTGTTCGCTGTGCCGCTGATCGTCACGGTGTCCGACGTGAGGGCCGGGACGGCGGTGACGGAGACGGTGGAGGCGGAGTCGGGCAGGTCGAGCTTGTAGCCGGTCTCGGTCTTCGTGACGCGCTGGGCGGCATCCGCGATCTTGACGGAGAGGCTGGAAAGCTCGGGGACGATGACGATGTCGACCAGCTGCTTCTCGCCGCCGAAGGTCATCGTCAGCGTCTTTGTGCCGCTGGTGAGGGTGGCGGTGGAGAAGGGCCAGCTGAGGGCGTCATACGCGCCGGAGGTGGTCTGCGTCAGGGCCGTACCGCCGATGGTGCCGGTGGCCTTCTCGCCGGAATTCGTCCGGTAGAGGAAGGTCAGGGCGGACTCGGCGTTGGAGGCAAGGACGGAGGCCGGGATGGTGACGGTCTTCCTGCCGTCTTCCTTGGTCGTGACGGGGTAGGCGGTGCTGCCCTGCTTCACGGCGAAGGAACCGAGGCCGCTGGCCTCCGAGGCGGCGGTGACGGTGACCTGATACTCCGCGGTGGCGGACTTGTCTTCCGAGGTGACGGTGTAGGTCACGGGAGACGTGAAGTCCTGCGCGCCTGCGGGCGTATAGGTCGCGCGGGAGCTGACGGTGAGGGTCGGGGTGAGGCTCGTCAGGGCCGTGCCGTTGGGCAGGACGAGGGTGACGGTCTTCGCCGCCTCGTCGATCTCCGCCTGACGGCCATCGATGGCAAAGCCGAGGAGCTTGGCCTCATAACCCTTGGCGGTCTCAGCTTTGCCGGGGATGTAGTTGCCGCCCGCCCAGGTCTCCTCCGCGGTCGGGGCGCGGAAGGTGATCTTGAGGAGGGACTTGGGCTTTTCGTAGGCGTTCAGCTCGTCGATGTGGGTCTGCGAGTTGACGTCGGAGGCGGCGATGAACTTCGTCTCGACCGCGCCGGAGTAGCTGACGCCGTTGGCCTGACCGCCGACGACGCTGTCGGCGTTGGCGACGAAGCAGCGGCTGATGACGGAGTTCTCGCGGCGGAGATAGCCGACGATCGCGCCGCGGTAGGCGCTGGCGGCGGTGGTCTCGCCGGTGATGGTACCGGCGGAGTCGCAGTTGTAGATCTCGGCGTAGCCGCAGCCGAGGATGCCGCCGACGTTCTGCACGTCCGCGGTGTTGGTGGCGTGGACATTGCCGAGATTGCGGCAGGACTCGATCAGCAGGGAGCCGCCCTTGCTGTTGATCATGCCCGCCACGCCGCCGACGTTGCAGCCGCCGGTGACCTTGCCGGTGTTGACGCAGCCGATGATCTCGGTCTTCACGCCGAGCGCGCCAGTGGGGTCGATCTGGCCGACGATACCGCCGGTGTAGTTGCCGTCAGTCCCGTAGTAGGACGGCCTTGATTTTGCATTGGAGACATTGCCGGAGTTGACGCACTGCGTGATCTTTACGTTGGCCGGGCCGCCGACGAGGCCGCCCGCGCTGGCAAAGCTGCCATTCGCCACATCCGCCGGGTCGACGGTCACGCTGCCGTCATTGCGGCAGTTTGTGATCTGGTTCTGTGCTACGTTGCGCCAACTGCTGTCTGTACGGGCCACGATACCGCCCGCGAAGCAGTTGAGCGTGTAATCGGAACCGCCTTGCATTTTATCCGACGGCTTGCAGGTGACCGAAGCCTCGTTGACGCAGTTTTCGAGTGTACCACCGTCCTTCAGATACAGGGCGAAGGAACCGACCCACTGGCGGGCGGTGAAGCTGCATGAGCTGTCGATGGTCAGGTTCTTGACCGTACCGGAGATGGTATGGAACAGGGCCGCACAGCCGGTGATATTTTCATTCTTCAGCTGCAGGCCGGTGATCTTGTGGCCGCCGCCATCATAAATGCCCTTGAACGGGTCACCCTGAACGTTGACGATCGCGCCGCCGGTCTGGGCTTTGAAGCCGCTCAGATTCAGATCACACGTCTGCTTGTAGGAACCAGCCGGGTGCATTTGGACGAATTTCCTGAAATCGTCGACGCTCTCGATCAGGAACGGGTCTGCTTCCGTGCCGGAGCCGGTCAGCTCCATCTGATAGGGCGTTATCCAATAGTACTGCACATGCTTGCCGTCTTCGGCGCGGACGATCACCCTCGTTTGGCTGCCGTTTGTGAATGTCAGGCTGTCCGCATTATCGACGGTCGCGCCCTTGCTGAGAGTAAAGACCGGTGTGAACTTAGACAGGTCATCCTGTGCGGTGAAGCCCTCGATCTTGAAGCTATTACTGCCGGAGACCACACCCTCGTGGCCGCCGAGCGAGATACCGAGCAGCCGCGCGGCGTTCGATTTATCGCTCGGGCCAAGCGGTACGAACTCTGCAGAAACTGTGACCTCTCCATAAGGCGCAGTAAAGGTGCAGACCGTATCACCGTTCGCATTTATGCTTGTCGTGTAATCGGTTATGAGCTGCCCAAACGCATTTTTGATCGTAAAGGTGCTTACCTTATAGCCATCATCGGCTATCGCCGTCCAACTCAGTGGATTCCCTGAGAGGGCGAGTGTATCGTTTGAGGAAACGCTGCCATTCGTGCAGCTGCCTTTGATCTGGTTCAGTGCGCGCGAATCGGTGATGGTGATGGCCTGGCTTTTGATGCCGCATTCAACAGGATAGTTTCCAAGCGTCAGCTCGATCGTGCCGTTTGCCTGATACCAGTTGACGATGGCAGATGCTTTGTCTTCGCAGATCGTAACAGCGCCATCGGGCTTTGCATCTGTTATTTCACCAAGGAACTGAGTCAGCGTCAGCTTTGATGCTTTTGCCGTATCATCCGGCCTATCCCCGGCTGCAGTCTTCGTTTTATAGGTCGTTACGCCGGGCTGTACATCAATGAAATACGACAGTATTTCCTTTCGGGGGTTCTCTTTTGTGCCTGAGATTATTGTCGCATATGGATATTTGATTGCTTTGCATACTTTCCCAGCCGTAAGAAAATAGCCAAGATAGGTTTCTGTATTTCCGTCTTTATCTGTTACTTTAAATGTCAGGGGATCCGTTGGCTCGTGTCCGCCAGCCCCATACAAACCATCAAACGTTCCTTCACAGGTTATCGTGAGGTCCGGATTATCGGTTTCACACGTATAATTTGTTTTTGCTGTACCATCTGGTTCAAACCAGTCGTTGTCGGTTAAGGCTTCGTATCGAATCAGTGTTTTTGTCCGATGGTTTGGATAAAAATAATATGTTGCTTCCGTCAGCAACGCATCAGGATCGTTATTCGTAGTATGTAGTGTTACTTTTGAGAAACTTCCCGTCTCTGCATTAGCTGCAAGCACAAACAGGCCAAACATAACTGCTGCCGCAAGGAGCAGTACAAGGATTCTCTTCGTTTTCTTCATATAAAAAAATGCCGGGGGGAGCGAACAAAGGTCCGCTTCCCCCGGGCTTTATCCGAATTATGTTCCTATTCTATCAATAACCTACGCAGAACCAACGGACCACGTCGCCGTCAGTCAGCACATAGCTGCCAGCGCCGACCATCGGGACTGCGCCGTTCACGGAGTACATCCAGCCCGCGGAGCCGCCAGCAGCGATGCCGCCGATGGCATTGACGTAGACGCCGTAGCTGCTCTGCTGCGCACCGATGGTGATGCCAGCCTTCGCGCCAACAGCGACCAGCGCGTCATAGACGGTCGCGCCGCTGTCCAGCTCCATGCGGACAAGGCCGCTGCCGTCGCCGGAAGCCGTCGACATCTTGGTGTTGATGTCCGAAACCGCATCGGGGTATCTCGTCGAAGCGTTGTTCGGGTCGATCGTGAAGCTGATGTTCACCTTGCTGCTGCCAGCCACAGTCGCTGCAACATAGTAGTTTCTGGTCTCGCCGCCGTAGGTGACGGAGATCATCTTGTCGGTGCCGTTCAGGTTCAGCGTGTAGGAACCATCGGTGTTAGCAGTGACAGCCGTGCCGGTGATGGTCGCAGCCGCATTGTTCTTCACAACGCTCATCGACAGCGAAGAAAGGTTCGAGCCGGAAGGCAGCGTGCCGCGCACGGTGTAGGCGATACCGGTCCAGCCGTCTTCCTCCCCAGAGGTGCCGATGTTCGGGTTCTGGACATTATAGGCGTTGTTGGTGAAAGCCACACCGCCGATCGTAAAATCGACCTTCCACGGGTCGTTGGCGTCAATGTCAACGTCACCGCTCTTGAGGCCAGCCGCGAAGCGGTAGACCGTACCGTCGACCGTCACGTCCAGGCACTTGTTGAACAGGTCAACGCCTGTCGCTGTGTAGTTTCCGCCACGGCCGGAGAAGGTGACGCCAGTCGCCGTCGGTTTCGCGCTTGCTGCAACAGTAAGCGTTGCATTCCGCAGGGAGTACTCGGATGCTGTGTAATTGGTTGTGCCATTCAAGGTCGATCTGACGTAGTTTACGCCGTTGATGGTTGTGATCGTTGCGGTCTCGCCGTTGATGGTCGCGCTGGTGATCGAGCCTCCATCGCGTGCAAATACTGCGATGCTCAGGCTGAGCACCATGACCACTGCGAGCAGCAGGGCCGTCAATTTGCGCATGTTTTTCATGTGTATTTCCTCCTGAAAAATATTTATCTTCACGGCTTTCGCCGTCAGATATGAAAAGAAATGCTGTCCACTGCGGTCAGTCTGTCTTCCTGTGCTCTCGTCCGCCTCGACGAAGACCACGTTGGCAGCCCCTTGACCGGCTCGTCTCGTCGCCGATTTCCCCGGGGTCTGTATGCTTTCCTGCCGCAGCTATTCAGTTGTTGACGCGGATCATCTATGAGACGGGCGAAGGCCCGATGGGTACGTGTTTTTCCGCCGGCGGGCAATGAAAAAAGCAGCGACAAAGATCGCTGCTTTTGTGCACACCGGCCAGACCCCAGAGGAGCGCACGCTCCCCTGCGGTCTTTTGCTCGCGTAGGTCTTCTGACTGATGCGTTCAGGGGGGCATCCCCCAACGCGCTCGTCCGGCCTTCTCTCCCCGCCATTACAGCAGTTCCAATGACCCGCTTTCGCAACGCGCGTCTCCGCGCGCGAACAAGCGCTCCGCAATCACAGCTACGAAACCGAAAGCCTGCCGGCTCCGGTCCCATGTCCGGGACTTGCACCCGATTCCCTTGTTCAGCAGAACAAGATCTGCGTGTCCGGGTCTCCCCGGGTCGCGCAGTTGCCACAAAAGCTGCGTATTGAATTTTCGTATGTATCAGCACCGGCAGAATGCCGGGGAGCTGCTCTATTGTCCGGCCTTGCGCCGGAGCTTGTCCTGCTTCGCCTGTTCCAGATTGGCCTTTTTCCGCTCGGCCTTGGTCCGCTTGTCCAGCTGGCGCTGGGCCTCAAATTCCTTCTGGAAAAGGTCGGTCTTCGTCAGGGCGGGGTGGACGCGCCGGATGGCCTGCTCCGCCGGGACGCCGCTGGCGCACAGGGCGTTCGCCCAGCCCCGGAAGCGCAGCTCGATGAGATCGCCGCCGATCACCTCGGTGCGCCCGGGGATATGCCCGAGCTCCGCCCGGCACTGGCGCAGATAGTCGGCAAGCTGCTGCTTGCTGTCCGCCTGATGGGCCAGAACGAATTCCACGTTCCTGCGCGAGAGCGCCAGCAGCGTGCGCTGGGTCAATACCTTTTTCAGTGCGTCCATATTCTCCTGACAGGTCCGATGCGGATTCATCGCTGCACCTCCCCTGCGCTGCGCTCCTTGCGGCGAAGCTCGAGCGCGTAAAGATCCCGGACGATCTTGCGGGCGGCGAAGGGCGGTGGATTTTTGGAGGAGGCGATCGAGCCGGAATAGAAGCTGCCGAGCGCCTTGCGCCACGTGCCGAAGCGGTATTCCAGATAATCGCCGCCGATGACCTCCACCTTGGCCGGGACATGCCCAAGCTCGTCCATGCAGGCCTTCAGGTAGGCCGACAGCTGCTCGGGCGTGTCGTGCTGGTGGTCGATGATGAACTGGACGTTTTTATAGGCGATGACGCGTTCGATGCGGTCCAGCGCCGCCTTGTCCGGGGTTTCAGGCAGATGCAGTGTTTCCATCGCGGGTGTCCCTCCTATCGTCGTTTCCTGCGGGCATACCGGTCCCTGAATGACAGGAACTGGATGTCCGCACAGCAAAAAAGCCGATCTGCCTCCACCATTTGGGAAACAAACCGGCGCCCTGCTCCGCGTTTTCGATAGGATCATCGTGCTATCTACCCTGTTTATCAGCCTCTGCACATGCTGGGATATCAACAGACAGAATCCCGTGCAGCAAAGATAAGCGATTCTCCTGACTTGGACTATGGACGCGACGCGTCCGCGCGCTGTTTCCTACCTTCTCACGGGGAAAGCCCCGCAATGGCGGCCTTTCGGCCACATAGACTGCGAAAACGCGCTGTCTGACGCGCTGCGCAGGCTACTTCGGAAACTTGCTCATCCGCACAGTTCCGGGCGAGTAGATTCATTGCTCTTTCACTGCGGACTATCCGGATAACCCGCGGTTACAAATCTTCAGCTGATAAACGATATGCAATTGTCAAAATGGCTGCGCGCAAATGTAGACTTTGCTTTTCAGGCAGTTTTCCCTGCTGTGCGCGCCGTTTCATTGCTAATTTTTATCATACCGCAGGGGAATAGAAAAGTCTACTATTTTTTGCAGGATTTCATCTTTTTTCACAAAATCTTGCTTCTTTCAGACCCCCACAGATTCACCGCTTTTGCAAGCGATTTGGGCCAGATCCGGGCTAGTGAGGGAAGAAATGCGGCTGCTGATTGGGCGGAGAGAGGGAAGTGGTCGGCGGGCTGCTCCGGCGGCTGCGCCGCCTCCGTGCCGATTGCATTTTCTTATGTTTTCTGCATGAAATGCAGAAAAAGCGGCGCTTTCGCGCCGCAAAAATGCAATCGGTACTCCACCAACTTCGTTGGCTCCGTGCCGCCCCGAATCTTTTTTGGCTGCGCCAAAACGGCCGCATGAGATGCAGCCGCCACGCTTTTGCGCGGAATTTGAAATGTCGGAATTTCAAATTCACGGAGGTGGAGAACAGCAATGGAGCCCTAAAAACGCAGAAAAGCCCGCAGCGTGATCGCTGCGGGCAGAATGGGGCGATATGAAGTTGTGGTGGGGCGGCGCAGCCGGAAGAGGCCGCAAAGATGACAAAGCGCAGAGAATGCACCCCAACAAGCTACAGACTTGTTTCCCAAGTTCGAGCGGTGATGCGCCGAAGCAGCACATCTTTCCAAAACATAGCAAACGCACAGCGCAAAGCTTCCGCGTTTTGAATTTGCAAAGGATAAATTGTTGTACTTTTGCTAGATCGCTGCCAAACAGAATTTGCAAATGCAAACCTCAAAGCAGTTTGCTTCCTGCATGCCTTCTATCCTACGGCCTGTGTCAGCACACATGCCGTTGTGCTTTGCGACATGA
>ERZ825896.3345-NODE-3345-length-13734-cov-3.784853_pt1 | contig 13734 bp, 13 predicted proteins | sample MGYA00519858_ERZ825896 | MGnify/ENA primary metagenome ERZ825896 (study PRJEB31778, sample SAMEA3449214) | human gut metagenome | biome: human gut; feature: human-associated habitat; material: faeces | place: United Kingdom | collected 2010/2012 ... | reverse complement strand
TGGCCTTCTCGATGCCGCGGCGGATAACCATGGGATTAGCACCCGCAGCAACGTTCTTCAGGCCCTCGCGGATCATCGCCTGAGCCAGCAGGGTCGCGGTGGTGGTACCATCACCAGCAACGTCGTTGGTCTTGGTGGCGACTTCCTTTACCAGCTGAGCGCCCATGTTCTCAAAGGGATCCTCCAGCTCAATCTCCTTGGCGATGGTTACGCCGTCGTTGGTAATGAGGGGAGCGCCGAACTTCTTGTCCAGCACCACGTTGCGGCCCTTGGGGCCCATCGTAATCTTAACGGTATCGGCGAGCTGGTTGACACCCCGCTCCAGAGCGTGACGGGCCTCCTCGCCGTAGCAGATAATCTTGGCCATAATTATTACCTCCAGTTATATTGAGATTGCAAATTGCACTATGTTATTCGACAATCGCGAGAATGTCACTCTGACGGACGATAGTATACTCCTCGCCGTCCACCTTGACCTCAGTGCCGGAATACTTGCTGGTAATGACCTTGTCGCCCTTCTTAACGGTCATGGTGATCTCCTTGCCGTCCACCAGTCCGCCGGGGCCTACCTCGATGACCTCTGCCACCTCGGGCTTCTCCTTGGCCGCCCCAGTCAGAATAATACCGCTCTTGGTCTTCTCCTCAGCCTCTACCAGCTTGATAACCACGCGATCTGCAAGGGGTTTGAGTTTCATGTTAGGTTCCTCCTTATATGTGTGATTTTTCTTGTTAACCATTCAGGGGTTAGCACTCATTTTATCGGAGTGCTAACACGCTTATTATAATAAACGCTGTTTCCAATTTGCGCAAGTCCTGATTTTTAAATATTCTGTGAATTTTTTTAAAAAACCATTTAATAAGTCAAAACAGCTCCCGCAAACTAGCGGAAGCTGCTTTTTTCTTTTGTTTTCTTTTGTTTTTCATTTTTCTTCACAGGGCTCTAAATTTCACAGTCCCTGTTTGCTCTAAAGAATCTTCTCCTTTTTAGCAGACGCTCTGATGGAGAGCTCATACATACACCTGTCCGCTCCCCCTTTTGAAACTCTGCCGCAGCGCGGGGCGGCGCATGATGCGCCCCTGCACTTCCTCCTTACGGCAGAAGCGTATCCGGCGCACTGAGCGAGTTGCCGCTTCCCCACAGGATAATGCGCTGTTCCGCCCGGGCCATACGGGCCGCAATGGCCGCCACCTCAGCGCGGGTAATCGTAGCCTCTGGCCGGAAGGTCAGGCTGCTGTCCACACCGGAAAGAATGCCGGCTGCATACAGGCGGTAAATCTCATCGGCCCCTCCGCTCTTCGCCGATACATCGGGTACTGCCGCCTTGACCCGGTCCAGACTGTTGATCTGGGGCAGCTCCTTGGCCAGCGTGGTGGCTCCAAAAATCCGGGCCATCTCCCGGCGGGTAACAGGACTGGAATACTCATAATCTCCAGCTTTGATGATGCCACAGGCAATACAGTAATCCACAGCCGGCTGATACCATACGGGATTCTCATTATTTTTCAAATGGAAATCGTCTCCCCGATAGCGGCTCTCCAGGTTTGCGGCCAGTTGAAGCGCCTCGGCCACCGTAAGCGTGGCGTCAGGCGCAAAGCGGTTGCTGCCCACTCCGGATACCAGTCCCACATTGTAAGCCACGTTGACCCAGACTGCATACCAATCTCTCGGGCTCACGTCGGTAAAAGAGGGCTTCAGCCCCCGCGTCAGGGGAAATTGAGAAGAGGGAACCTCTTTTTCCTGCAGCAGGGAAGGAAAGTCAAAGACCGGTATCGCAGTCTTCTCCGCTCCCTGGTAGAGATTCAAAACCTCTACGCCGCCCTGCTCCACGACCTCGGCCTTGTCATAGACAAAGTCGTACACCACATTGGTGGTCCCCCCCTGCTCATCAGTCAGCGGCAGTATACTCACTACGCCCCACTTTATACCCTTTTGGGCGATGTAAACGCCGGAGTTGATATGAAACAGGCTGTCATACTCGGGCCGAATGAGGTAACGCCCATCCTGCCGGATAACGCCCAGCTTACTTCCCAGCTTGACCTGGGCCATGCCCAGCGAGAAGTCCAGCGCCGATGAGTACTGGATGGGAATGACAATCTGTCTTGCCGGGTTGGCATAGCCCCACTTTCCGTCCTTTTCCGCCAGAGCCAGCCCCTCGCTGTATCCCCAGATAGTCACGCCTGCCGCTGCGGCAGCCCCTGGAAGAAGCCCCGCCGCCAGGGCTACGCACAGCAGCAGCCCTCCCAATCTTATTCCAATTCCAACTGCTCTTTTTTTCATATACAGAATCCTCATTCCAAGCCCGGCCCGTATCTTCCTACTTTCCATACAGGAACAGATCGCATTTGATCATTCCGTTATAGAGTTTGCGTTTCCGATCCGCCTGCCGGCCGAAGGTCCGCTCAAACTCCGTGTGGGAGGAGAGTACCGCTGACCTCCAGCCGGGAGGCAGTCCCCGCACCGCCGCGCCGAATGCGCGGTACAAGTCCTCGGCTTCCCGCTTTTCCATGATGCGCTCTCCGTAGGGCGGATTGGTGACCACCCGTCCAAAGGGCTCGTCCCGGTGAAATTTTGCGGCGTCGGCCACCTCGAACCGGATGATGTCCTCCACCTCGGCCTTCCCGGCGTTGCTGCAGGCGATTTCCACTGCCCTGGGGTCTATATCGCCCCCCCAGATTTCATATGTCCCGTCAAACTCCCTGTCCATGGCCTCTCCGGCCGCCTCCATCCACACTTTGGAGGGAAGCCATTCCCACCGCTGAGCAGAAAAGGATCGGTTTAAACCGGGCGCCCGGTTCCGGGCGATCAGGGCGGCCTCGATGGCGATGGTGCCGGAACCGCAGAAGGGGTCGCAGAAGGGATCTCTCCCCCGGTAGCGGGAGAGGAGCACCATCGCCGCAGCCAGAGTCTCCCGCAGAGGCGCCTCCACCCCAACAGCGCGGTATCCCCGCTTATGGAGCCCGGCGCCTGAGGTGTCCAGCATCAGGGTGGCTGTATCCTTCATAATAGAGAACTGAACCTGATGCACAGGCCCATTTTCCGGCAGGGTATTCAGTCCGTAGTGCGCACCCAAGCGGGTGGCCACAGCCTTCTTAATGACCGCCTGACAGGCCGGCACGGAATGGAGCGCGGAGTGGAGCGCGTATCCCTTCACTGGAAAAGCTCCGTGCTTGGGCACAAAATGCTCCCAGGGCAAGGCCCGTGTTCCCTCAAAGAGTGCGTCAAAATCTGCCGCGGGAAATTGCCCCAGCACCAGAAGCACCCGTTCTCCGGTACGCAGATTCAGATTGACCCTGGGAATATCGGCAGGGGAAGCAGTACACCGTACCCGTCCATTTTCAGCCCGGACACCGGGCAGCTCCAGACGGCGCAGTTCGTCAGCGCACAGCCCCTCCAGGCCAAAAAGTGTGGGAATCGCTAGCTCCAGGTGTTCCATGCGGCTCTCCAATCCATAAGCGGAAAATTTAATACGAACAGTATAGCTTATTTTTCATCATTTGGCAAATCCTTTTAGCCCCCGTTCGGGTTCCTTTCAGGAATTTTACTTTTCTTTTTCCCCCAAGTGTGATAGGATATCATCAAAAGGAGGGATGCCGTCTATGAACCCCAGCATTGCGTGGCTGATCGCCTTGGTCGTCTTCTGTGTTTTGGAAGCGGCTACCATTGGCCTGGTATCCATCTGGTTTGCCGCCGGGGCGCTGATCGCCCTTTTCGCCTCATTTTTTACCGGCAACATCTGGATTCAGTTCGCCGTGTTTCTGGCGGTCTCTTTTCTCTGCCTGCTTGCGGTGCGTCCCATGGCCCGCAAGTACATCACCCCCCGCCGCCAAGCCACCAACGCCGACCGCGTCATCGGCGCGGAGGGTATGGTCCTGGAGGACATCAACAACCTGAAAGCCCGGGGACAGGTTAAGGTCCAGGGCAACATCTGGACCGCCCGAACGGAGGACGACCGTCCTATCCCCAAGGATACTACGGTGCGGGTTCTGCGCATTGAAGGCGTAAAGCTCATCGTCGCGCCGCTGCAGGAAGCTGGAAAAGGAGGAATTTAGTCATGCCGCCTATTACCCCTATTATTATTATCATCCTTGTCATCATTGTCCTGCTCATCCTGGCCACCAACATCAAGGTAGTCCAGCAGTCCAAGGCCTATGTGGTGGAGCGCTTGGGCGCCTTCCACTCCGTCTGGGGCGTCGGTATCCACTTCAAAGTTCCCTTTATTGAGAAGGTGGCCAAGGCCGTCTCGCTCAAGGAGCAGGTGGTGGACTTTGCCCCCCAGCCTGTGATTACCAAGGACAACGTCACCATGCAGATCGATACGGTGCTCTATTTCCAGATCACCGATCCCAAGCTCTATACCTACGGTGTGGAGCACCCTATGTCTGCCATTGAGAACCTCACCGCCACGACGCTGCGCAACATTATCGGCGACTTGGAACTGGATCAGTCGCTCACCAGCCGCGACATTATCAACTCCAAAATGCGGGCCATTCTGGACGAGGCCACTGATCCATGGGGCATCAAGGTAAACCGTGTCGAGCTGAAAAACATCATTCCGCCTCGTGAGATTCAGGATGCGATGGAGAAACAGATGAAGGCCGAGCGCGAGCGCCGTGAGGCCATCCTCCAGGCGGAAGGCCAAAAGCAGAGCCAGATCCTGGTGGCCGAGGGCGAGAAACAGTCTGTTATCCTCCGGGCCGACGCTGCAAAGCAGGCCGCCATTATGAAGGCCGAGGGCGAGGCGGAGGCCATCATGAAGGTCCAGCAGGCCACTGCCGAAGCCTTGAAGCTGCTGAATGCCGCCAACCCTAACGAGCAGGTGGTAAAAATCAAGGCCTTAGAGGCCTTTCAGGCCGCTGCTGACGGCAAAGCCACCAAAATTATTATTCCCAGTGAGATTCAAGGTCTGGCCGGCCTGTGTGCCAGCGCCAAAGCCGTCTTTGACGGTGTAGAGCCCAACAAGCCGGCCTCTCCTGCCGGAAAATAGCAGCTGGCCTTAACTGCTCTTCTTACCTGCCATTCGCCGTGTTAAGTGCGGCGGGTGGCAGGTTTTTGTATCATATTTCAAATTTGTAACGTTTTATTATTGCTTTTTGTTATACATATCAAAAACATCTTTCATTTTCCCCTCTTCCATGTTATAATAAAGGTACTATCATTTGGAAAAGTGGGTGATGCAATGTTCGATTTCGACAGGATCTGGGACCGGACTCAGATAGACAACAACAAGTGGCGGGCCTGTACCAACGGTGAAATTCCAATGTGGGTAGCCGATATGGACTTTGCCGCGCCCGCCCCGATTTTGGACGCCCTGAAAGCACGTCTGGAGCATCCCTTTTTCGGCTATGATTCCGTCTCTGTTGATGCCCTGAAAACAGTGGCTGAGCACTATCGGAATACCTATGGCTGCCGTGTGGAGGACGACTGGTTTGTGCTGATCCCCTCAGTGATGCCGGGCGTCAATATGGGCTGTATGGCGGCCGGAGGCGGCATTATGTACTGTACCCCGATGTACATGCACATCCGCCGGGTAGGAAAAGAGACCGGCCTGCCTGTCACTGAAGTGCCCATGCAGTGCCGGAGCGGCCGGTATGAGTTGGATTTTGAGGCGATGGAGCGGGCGGTTACTCCGGAGACCAGGAGTTTTATTCTCTGCAGCCCTCACAATCCAGTGGGCAGAGTATTTGACAGGGACGAACTTACCGATCTGATTTCCTTCTGCAGGCGCCACCATCTTACGCTCATCTCCGATGAAATCCACTGTGAACTGACGCTGGACGGCGCTCATATCCCCCTTTTTTCCGCCTGTGACGATGCTCTGAAGGGAACCGTTACTGTCAGCAGCAATGCTAAGATCTGCAATATTCCCCGCATTCCTATCGGCTTTGCCATCATACCGGACCCGGAGCTGCGGGCTCGATATCACGCCTGTGGGTATGGCCTCTTCGGCCGCGGGGCCACGCTCAATGGCCTTGCCCTGGAAAAAGCCTATGACGGATCCTGTGCCGGCTGGAAAGACGCCCTTCGAAATTACCTGAGGAGTAACCGGGATTACTCGGAAGGGCGGATAACCGCCATGCCCTGCTTGTCCGCAAGTCACGCAGAAGGTACCTACTTCACCTGGATTGACTGCTCCGCTCTTGGCCTGGATGACCCCTGTGCCTTTTTTAAGGAGGAGGCCAAAGTCATACTCAGCCCTGGTGCCGCCTTCGGCAACGGGCAGTTTGTCCGTCTCAACTTTGCCTGTCCCCGCGCTCAACTGAAGGAGGCCCTTGATCGGATAGAGACCGCTGTCCATGCGGTTCAGAGGAGGTTATAATATGAAAGAGAGCTCCTGCGCCAGCTGTCCCTTTCAGGATTCCGACCGGATCTGCCGGAGCAAGGATCAGGCCCATGCACGTTATCCCGAGGGCTGTCCCACTGTCTGCCGCTCTGAAACCATTGAGAAATCCAAGGCGGCCTATAACAGCGATCCGGCTGTCCGCCAGTTTGCCCTGAACGCCGCACGGCAGGAGGGTTCCTGCTACCTCCCCGGCCCCAATCCACGCGGCCCCTCGCCTCAGGCGTTCAAGCCCCGGGTACAGGAGACCGCAGAATTCTGCCTTAGAATGGGTTACCGCAAGATTGGGCTCGCCTTCTGCGGCGCAGTCCACCACGAGGGCGCCACACTGCAGAAAATTCTGACGGCCTATGGTCTGGACGTGGTGTCCGTTATGTGTAAAAATGGCGGTATCCCAAAAGAGCACTTAGGCATAACTGAGGAGGAAAAAAACTGCCCCGGCCGGTATGAAGTGATGTGCAATCCTATCGGTCAGGCCATGATTCTCAACGAGGCGGGAACTGAGTTCAATCTGGTTCTTGGCCTGTGTGTAGGGCATGACTCGCTGTTTATGAAATACAGCGATGCCCTGTGCACCGTGGTAGCCGCCAAGGACCGGGTATTGGGCCATAATCCCATGTCCGCTCTCTGGGCGGACAACTACAAGCGGTATCTTCTGAAGGGCGGAAAGTAAGCGCCAAAGAATATTATTTTTGCGGACAGCACAATCCCCCCAGGCGGCGCAGCAAGACTGCGCCGCCTGGGGGGATTTTTAATCATCGTTCACTTGGGCCAAAAGAGCGTCCCAGTTGTGTGGGAGCTGAATCTTCCTGCAGACCGGATATCCCATAAAGCCGTTCTGGGCACAGATTAATACGTGGTCCCGGCCCGGATCCCCGCTGATCACCACCTGGAAGTCGTCCGGGCTGGACACCATCTGTACCTCCCGGTCCAGCTCCTTCGTCCTCCCTATCTGCTCCGGCCAGTTCCCCTGCTCTATCCCCTGATAGAACCGCGTCAGCGCCGCCGTGCCCAGACGGTCCAGCCTCACCCGCGCGTGCTCATAAAAGTGCCGCTTCACATCCGACCGGCTGTAGCCCGCCTTAGCCAGGATCTCCACCACTGCCGGCGGCAGTATCACAATGGGCCGCGTGCGCATCCCACGGAAGAAAAACTCAATGAACAGATTGTTGTCCGCCATCCGCTTCTCTATGTTCTCCAGAACCCCTTCCGCCGTATCCGCTCCCACCTGGATAGCCTGCGTCTTCTCCGTGCAAGACGTCACCGTCACCACATTCTCTCCCGCCTGGTACCCCCAGTCGCTGCTCAGCGGCTCCCAGCCCACACTGGCCCCGTATGCCTCGTTCTCCGCCAGCACCATACGGAAGCTGTCCCCAAAGCAGCTCTTGTCCGCCTCATGGGGCAGAAACCGCGCCACATTCCGCAGATACATCCGCCAAAACCGCCCGATGCTCGTATTCGCCTGGAACCCGGGCCGCAGCACCCCCTGTGTGCAGTTGAACCCCAGTTCCTGGATGATGCGGCCGTTGACGATGATCAGCTCCTCCATCCCGGGAGAGTGCCCCAGATGCTCATGCTGGAACTCAGGCTCCAGCATCGCCTCCACAATTGCCACCAGGACTGGCATATACTCCGGCCGGCACCCGCTCATCACGCCGTTCACCGCCACATTCCAGATCGTCGCCTTCCGGTGGTCCGGGTGTACAATCCCCAGCACCTCCCCCGCCTCACGGTCCGTGAACCGCAGAAACTCCTCCACCTTTTCCTCCGTCGGCGGCACCACCGGCAGCCCATCGCTCCACTGTTGCCGGTAGAAGTACCGGTTCACCTCCTCGAACGTCCCGGTGAACACCACCTCCCGCTGCTCTGGCTCCCGCTCCGCTTCACTCTCCGCTGGCTGCTCTGTCAGCCCGCGGATGACCTCCTCCAGCATCGGCCCCGCCGCGTTCCAGTACACCTGCTCGTCCGGCGTCAGCAGCGTATGGCCCGGATGTACTGCAAACGGCAGGTTCGGCATCCCAAGGCCCCGGGCCGTCGCCTGTCCCTGCGTCAGAAAGGTCTCTGTCACAATTGTCACCGTGGGGATCCCAAGCTTTTCCACCAGGATACTCGTGCGCACGTCCGCCGCTGCCCCGCTGGCTCCCCCGCCCACCCCCGTGATGGCCCCATCCACCCCAAGGGTCTTCAGCTTTTCAGGCAGCGCCGCCAGCACCTCCCGCTCGTTCGCTCCGTGGATCTCTCCAAACTCCCGCCAGCTGATAAACTTCACGCCAGGATACCGCTTCGGCAGTTCCGCTTCGAACGCCTCAAACATGATATCTCCCTTGAACGTCCACGACCACAGCTCCGCTATGACCTTCCCTTCCAGTCCCTCCAGCCGCTTTGCCGCCGCCGCCTCCTTTACCTCACGCTGCCCGCTCGGCCATACTACGGAATAAACATTTGAGGCTTCCATATGTCATCCACCTTTTTTCATGTTATGTTGACAGATATGCAAAATTTATTTAGTTTATATTGACAAATTTAGCATTTATTTGTTATTATCTATTTAAGTTTACTGGCCATAGCTTTACTTGCCCGTTATTTTCTCTATTGCCAGCTTTCAACAAATCCATAAGCTATCATCTCCCGGACAGCACCGCAGGCAGTGTCGGTGCATCAGTCCGTCGGTCTTATATTCGAATGGATATCCACCCGGTTCCATGGTAAAATGAAATCGGCCGGAGCGGGGCTTAACCCCGTTCGCCAGAGGGAGGAATATGATGTTGGATCGGATGCGTCGCTTTGCGGAGGCTCAGGACGAGCGATCCCGCAAAAATCACGCGCGAAAACTGGACAACCTGCGGCGCAGTCTGAAAGCGCCGTTTCTGGTCGGCTACAGCAGATTTTTTTGCTTCCTAACGATCGGCGGCACCGCCGGGATTTTCCTGGCCGAAACCGCCTCTTGGCTGAAGTACGGCATTTACAGCGCCGGCAAATACTTGCAGAATGCCAGCTTTTCTATGTTCCTTTTCTGGCTGATATTTGGAGGCACCGCTTTCCTGCTCAGTCTGGCCCGTTTTTTTCAGCTGCAAAAGAGCGGACCGCAAGAGGCTGAAGAGGATGAAGAGGACGAGGAGACACCCGACCCCGAGAAGGCGGCGGCAGGCCTTGCCGGCAACAGCAGCCCCAGGCGCAGGCCTGAGACCCTGGAGATGTATCTGCGCCGGTTCCGCGTCTGCCTGATCGGCGCCATTCTTCTTTTCCTTTTCTGTCTGATTATGCGGCTACTCTGAAGAATACCAACTCCTATAGGCGCGCAGCATTGGCGGACTCTTTTACCAAAACGGCTCCGGCGGAATACCCCTTCCGCCGGAGCCGTCTTACGTTCAGACTGACTGGCGCTTTGCGGCCTCTTCCTGCCGCATCCAGCAGGTGACCTGATGATTGGGAGAAATATCCCGGAAGATCTGAGGCTCAGCACATCTCGCTGTGGCATAGGGACAGCGGGACATAAAGCGGCAGCCTGGTTTGGGATCGATAGGGCTGTTTAACTCTCCCTCCATTTTGACCCTTTGGCGGGGAGCGTGAATATCAGCCACTGGAATGGCTGAGAGCAACGCCTCGGTATAGGGGTGTGTCGGGTTTGCAAAAAGTTCGTCGGAGGGTGCCAGCTCCACCATTTGGCCCAGGTACATGACCAGAATATTGTTGGAGATGTATTTCACCACGGAAAGGTCATGCGTGATAAAAATATAGCTCAGCTGACGCTCCTCCTGAAGATCCAGCAGAAGATTCAGAATCTGTGCCTGGATGGACACGTCCAGGGCGGAGACCGGTTCGTCACAGACAATAAACTTGGGATCCAACGCCAGCGCCCGGGCAATCCCGATTCTCTGCCGGCGGCCGCCGTCCAGCTCATGGGGATAGGAGTTGGTAAACCGCTGGGCCAGGCCTACTGTGTCCATGAGCTTCACTGTCTTGTTCAGCATATCGGCTTTGGACATGCCGCCTTTGATGACCATAGGCTCCATAATCGTCTCACTGACGCTCATACGGGGATTCAGCGAGGAAAACGGGTCCTGAAAGATAATCTGCATGTTTTCCCGCAGATAGGTCATTGTCTGTCGATCCGGGTCAGAAATATCCCTTCCGTCAAAGATGATTTTGCCTGACGTGGGTTCAATCAAATGCAGGATGGTACGGCCAAGCGTAGATTTTCCGCAGCCAGATTCCCCTACAACGCCCAGTGTCTGTCCCTTTTCAATCTGGAAGGAGACGCCGTCCACAGCGTGAAGCTGGCCCTTTCCACCGACTCTGAAATATTTCTTCAGATCCTGCACTTCCAGAATGGTACTCACGTGGTCTCCTCCTTTCGGGCCCGGACACAGCGCACGGTATGTCCAGGCGAGACCTCTGTCATCCCCGGAACAGCTTTCCGGCATTCGTCAGAGGCATAAGGGCAGCGCTCTGCAAACTTGCAGCAATCGGGCAGATTGGCAGGATCAGGCATCATTCCTTTGATGGGACTAAGCCGTTTCGCCGTCGTCTGCAGCGTAGGAATCGAGCCGAACAGCCCCTCCGTATAGGGGTGCTGGCGGTGGTCAAAGATATCTTCTGCCGAACCGTATTCCACAATCTCCCCGGCATAGATGATGGCTACTTTTTCGCACATTTCAGCAACAATCCCCAGGTCATGGGTAATCAGAATGACCGATGTATTGAGGGTTTTCTGCAGCTCCCGCATCATCTCCAGCACTTGCGCCTGAATGGTCACATCCAGGGCGGTTGTCGGTTCGTCAGCCAGCAGGAGTTCAGGCTTGCAGGCCAGCGCCATGGCGATGACCACACGCTGCTTCATGCCGCCCGAAAACTCCAGCGGGTAGTTCCCAAAGCGCTGCCCAGGGATTCCCACCATCTCCAGCATCTTAATGGCCTGCTTGTCTGCCTCCGCCCTGGTAATGTTGTTATGCAGACGGATGGCCTCAGAGATCTGACTGCCTACCGTCATGATGGGATTCAGGGCCGTCATCGGGTCCTGGAAAATCATACTGATCTTGTTGCCCCGGATGGTGCGCATCTTCTTCTCGGGCAGGCTCAAATTATCCTCACCGTCAAACCAGATTTCGCCCCCCATCACCTTTGCCGGGGGATCGGGCAGAATCCGCAGAATGCTCCGCGCGATGCTGGTCTTGCCGGCTCCGGTCTCTCCTACCAGTCCCAGAGTCTCCCCCTTGTTCAGCGTCAAGCTCACGCCGTTGACCGCATGAATTACCGCATCATCGGTGTGGTATTCCACAACGAGATCCCGGATGTCTAGAAAGGCCTTGTCGTCCTTCTGGGCTATATGCTCCATTCGTGACACCTCCTCAGTTCTTCAGACGCGGGTCCAGCGCGTCTCGCAGGCCGTCACCGAACAGGTTGAACGCCAGGACGGTTATCATCAGGGCAATGCCGGGGTACATAATCAGCATGGGATTTGTCCGAATGTAATTGCGGGCCTCGGAGATCATCGCTCCCCATTCAGCCAGCGGGGCCTGTGCGCCCAGGCCAATGAAGCTGAGGGTGGCGCCATACAGAATGGCGCTGCCGATTTTCATGGTAATCTGTACAATGACGGGCGAGATGGCGTTCGGGATGATATGTTTCAGGATGATGCGGGAGTCTCTTGCGTTGATGGAACGGGCCGCTTCGATGTATTCACTGCCGCGAATCTGCAGAATGCTGCCGCGAATCAGGCGGGCGAATAGTGGCGCTGATGTAACACCGACGGCGATGATGGCATTGGGAATGCCCGCCCCCAATGTGGCCGCCAGTACGATACTGAACAGCAGGTTGGGTATGGACTGGAAAATATCCAAGAAGCGCATGAAGATGGTGTCGATCCATCCCCCGTAGTAGCCGCACAGAGCGCCCAGCACCAAGCCCAATACAGTGGCGATGGCAGTGGCGCCCACACCCATCAACAGGCTGTACCGCGCCCCGTAGATCACCCGGCTCAGGGTGTCTCGCCCCAGCTTGTCGCAGCCCAGCAGGTGCTCGGCAGACGGGCCGGCAAAGGATGCCGAGAAATCGGACTCGTCAAAGCCGTAGGGTGCCAGATAGCCTGCGAAAATGGCCACCAGAATCAGCAGGATAATGACCACCATGCCCACCATGGCGAATTTGTTTTTCTTGAGCTGGCGCCATACCTCAGAGAGGCGGGATTTCTTTTTGCCTATTCCTTTGGTATCCACGGTCTTGATATCCGCAGTCTTCATATCCGGGCTCATGCAGCCACCGCCTCCTTCCTGGCCTTGGCCTTTTTGCCGCCGCCTTTTCCCTTTTTGATCATCTGTACCCGCATCCGGGGATCCACCACAGTATAGATGATATCAACGACCATCATAACGACGCAGAACACCGCTGAGATAAATAGAACGGTGCCCTGGACCACAGGGTAATCACGGCCGTTTAGCGCGGTAATCATATACTTGGCCAAGCCCGGGATAGAGAAGATGGTCTCAGCTACCAGCGTACCGCCCAAGTGATTGGCCACGTTGGTACCAACAATGGTGATAATGGGGATCAGGGCATTGCGGAGCGCGTGGGCATAGATGACCTTCTGTTCCGTCTGTCCCTTGGCGCGGGCTGTCGTGACATAATCGGCCCGGATTTGCTCCAACATGCTGGAGCGGGTCTGGCGCGTAATGGTTGCCAGGGATGTGATGGCTACCGAAACACTGGGCAGAATATACCCCTGCCAAGTCTCTACGCCTGTAGTTGGAAGCCATCCCAACTGGACGCCGAAAAATCGTACCAATAACAGTGCAAACCAGAAGTTTGGCATACTCACAAAGATCAGAGAGATAAATACGGCAATGTTATCGGTCAGCGTATACTGGTGCGTGGCCGCAATCACTCCAATGGGCAGACCTGCCACAAGAGCAATGACAACGCTGATAAAAGTAATCTTTAAGGTATAAGGGAATTTCTGCATAACCTCAGCAGTTACCGAGGTCTTGTTCAAATAGCTGGTGCCCAAGTCTCCCTGCAGCACACCGCCCAGATAGCGGAAATAGCGCACAATAAGCGGGTCATCCAGCCCCAGATCCTCGTGGACCTGCGCAATGTTTTCCTCGGTCCACTGATCGCTGGGCAAGATGCTCAGAGCCGGATCTCCCGGCGTTATCTCCAGCAGAACAAAGATAATCAGCAGGACGCACAGAAGAACGGGGATCATCCAAAGCACCCGCTTGACAATAAATTTGCCCAAGTTCTCAATCGCTCCTTTCAGAAGGGGCACGGCGCTCAACCGCTCCCCTCAGGATGATTCCAAACAGGAAATCCGCAGGGTTATAACCGGTTCAGACTTCAAACACCGCCGGAACGGGCGGCGCCAAAGCGACGGCAGCGGCCGCCGGCCAAACGGCCGGCG
>ERZ825896.3341-NODE-3341-length-13754-cov-6.811592_pt1 | contig 13754 bp, 13 predicted proteins | sample MGYA00519858_ERZ825896 | MGnify/ENA primary metagenome ERZ825896 (study PRJEB31778, sample SAMEA3449214) | human gut metagenome | biome: human gut; feature: human-associated habitat; material: faeces | place: United Kingdom | collected 2010/2012 ... | reverse complement strand
TTGCCTTATATCTCCACAGCTAAAGCTGGGAGCTTTACGGCAACATTTGGTAAATAATTAAAATGTTCTGTTACTTTAAATTCAACAGCTTCTACTTCACCATCAACAATTTTATAAAGTGTTTTAACAGCTGAATCATGATCTTTATTCATTTTAGCACGTACATATCTAATAATTTGACTAGCAACAATTTTCTTTGGTGCAACAATACTATCAACCTTTAACACATCTGATAACCCTGTGTAATTCATTCTTGTTACTTTCGCAATTGTCTTTTTATGATATAAGCTTTTTGCGGATAATGATAAAACAATATTTTCTTCATCTAATCCTGTAAGTGCCAGAACAGCATCTGTATTTTCAATACCTTCTTCATTTAATAATTCATCATCACTACCATCACCATGAATAATTGTGACATATGGTAATTTTTCCGCTAAAATTTGACAATGATTTTTATCCTTTTCAATAATTTTAACTTTAATTCCTTGAGTAGATAATTGTTTAGATAAATAATAAGCAATTTTTCCACCACCAACAATGATAACATTTTTAATACGATTTGTGATAACACCGATATTTAAACAAAATCTTGATAAATCTCGATGTGTCCCTGTAATATATAAATGATCACCTGGTTTAATAGCATAATTTCCATCTGGAATAATTACATCTTCGTTATGACTTACAGCACATACTAAAATATTTGTTTTTGTAATTTTATGTAATTGATTTAATTCAACTCCATTTAAACGACTATGATTTTCCACAAAGAATTCAGCAAGCTCAACTTTTCCTCTTGAAAAAGTATCCACTTTAACAGCTGAAGGAAAAGATAAAACACGACAAATTTCACTTGCTGCTTCAAGTTCAGGATTAACGATCATTGAAAAACCTAATTGATTTCTCATAAAATCACGTTGTGATGAATAATCAGGATTTCTAACACGTGCAATAGTGTGTCTTGTTCCCATTTTTTTAGCCATTAATCCTGCTAAAATATTTAATTCATCTGAAGTAGTTACACAAATAATAAGGTTAGCATCTTCTGCTTCCATTAATATATCCTATGAACTACCATTACCTACAACACCTATAACATCATATTGGTTTACAACTTCTTCTACTTTAGTTGCATTTTGATCAACAACAATAATATCATGATCTTCATTTGACATATGTTTAATAAGTGTTTTTCCGACTTTACCGGCTCCCAAAACAATGATTTTCATAAAAAATGAAATCCCCTTAATACAGATAGATATTTTTACCCTTTTTCTTTAATTACTCAACCTATTTTGCATTAACCAAACTAAATATCAACGAAAAAATTATTTTTATACAGTATAATAAAAAACTCCACTATATCGTGGAATTTTCATTATTTTTCAACTGCATTATTTACAATAATACGGCTTGCTTGCATACGAGATAAATCTCTTTTGAATCCTTCTAAATCAATTTTTTCTAATACTTGTTCTTTAGTCATTTGATTAGCTTGTCCAACCATATTTAATTGTTCATCTAAAACTTCTTCAGTAACAACAATATTTTCAACAGCAATAATTTCATCAATTAAAGCTTCTAATTTAGCTTGTTGAGTAGCAGATGGTTTCATTTGTTCTCTTAATTTTTCTTCATCCATACCTGTCATTTGTAAGTATTGATTTAATTGAATTCCTTGAGCCATCATTTGATTCGCCATATAAGACATTTGTCTATCTAATGCCTCATCAATTGCATCATCATCTAATTCAACTTCACTATCTGCCATGAAAGCATCAAAAATTGTATTTTCTTTTTGTGCTTCATATTGTTGATCATGTTGTTGTTGTAAACCTTCATTAATATAAGCTTTTAAATCTTCAACTGTTTTAATTTCAGGTACACCTAAACCTTCAACAAAATCATCATTTAATTCAGCTTCTTTTTTTACAGATAATTTTTTAACTGTTACTTTGAAAACAACATCTTGTCCAGCTAAATCTTCTGCTTGATAATTTTCTGGGAAAGTTAAGTTTAAATCTCTTGTTTCATTAACTTTCATACCAATCATTTGTTCTTCAAACCCTGGAATAAATGATCCTGAACCAATTTCTAAATCATAATCATTTCCTGTTCCACCTTCAAAAGCAACATCATCTTTTAAACCAACAAAATCGATTGTAGCGATATCACCGTTTTCAACAGTATCTCCATCTTTTTCTTCTGTTTGACTTGATTGAGTTAAAATCATTTGAATTTGTTGTTCAACTTCTTCATTAGATACAGGTACTTTTTCTACTTTAAATTCAATTCCTTTATAGTTACCTAATTTAATTACTTTACTCATTTATCTATTTCCTTTCATTATATGCCTGTTTATTCTATCATAAAGAAAACTTATTGTCTTTATTTAATCTTAATATCCTTAATATTATTTAAAGTAATTGTTGAATATCCTGACATATCTGTTTCAGTTGTAATATTTTCATGATTTAAATAATCTTCAACATTTAATTCAATAATACGATCATCATCTAAAACCAATTTACATCTTGACATACGATCTAATGAAAGTGGAACATTAACAATTTCATCATCTTCTTCAATTCCTAGATCTCTCATAATCGTTTCAACTTCTTCTTGTGCGTTATAATCATCACCCATGACCTTCTTCGCAATTTCCATTGGTTTTAATGGTAAATGTTCCATCACTAAATCAATCATTTCTTTTTTGACCATAGCTGTAGGATCACCTTCAAAAACATTATATTCACTATCGACTTTTTTAACGACTTTATTGACAATACTCATTTTTTGTTTATCTGTTAATTTAGGTTCACCTTTAATATATTGTTCATTAAGATAATAGCCTGGTTTTCCATCTATTTGAAATCTTTTTTCAATTAAAGAAACTGTGTTTTTATCAACATTGATAATAATTGCTTCTTCAACAGCTGAAGTTTTAGGTGGAAGACTTTGTCTATTAACAAATTTAATAAATCTTTTACCATCTACTTCTTCCACAATAGAAATAGGTGTCACTTTATAATTTAATTTCATGATGAGAATCATCTTTTCTCCATCTACTTTACATTCAACAAACATTAAATTACTATTAGGCATTTCTTCTACATATTTGCTGACAGCAAATAGATCTTGAGCAATCTTTTTAGATTCAACAATAAATTGTTCATCATCAATGATCATATTTCTAGCTGCTTGTAATAAATGATGTTCACTTCCTACAACGAGTTCTTTAATGGTTGTATTCGTTAAACATTTTTCTATTTTTTTATCATAATATTCAGTTGTTCCCTCTATTAAATCAATAAATTGATCAGAGTAAATAATTTGACTATGTTCCATATCGAGCATATGAATTAATATCTTATCTATAATTGTTGTATTCATCTTTATCACCGAATGTAGTATATCATAATTTTTTATTTTAATATATAATGGATGTGGTGAAGTCTATGAAAATTATAATTGCTGATGCAAAAAGTTTAAAAGAAAAGCATTTTCCTATTGAAAAACAAACACCATTGTTTTTTAATAAAGCAGAATCTTTAAGAAAACAATTAAAAGAATTAGATATTGATCAAATTCATGATTTGATGAAGATTTCTTTTAAACAATCTTCATTAATTTATGATTATTTTCATAATGAGGAAACTTTTGCAGCCATAAATTTATTTAATGGCGTTGTTTTTAAACAGCTTGATTTAAAGAATTATCAAAAAGAAGAATGGGATTATTTAGATAAGCATTTACTAATTAATTCTCCACTTTATGGAATTTTACGTTATAATGATGCTGTAAATTATCATCGTTTAGAAATGAAACATAAATTAAATGAAATAAATTTATATCAATATTGGTATAAAGAACTAAATGATTATTTAAAAAATGAAGATGTTATTCTTTCTTTAAGTACGAAAGAATATGAAAAAATGTTTGATCTTCCAATCATTCAACTTGATTTTGTGATAAGAAATGGGCATACTTTTAAACGAAATGCCGTGTATTTAAAAAAAGCAAGAGGAATGATACTCAATTATTTGATTGAACATCATATTGAAGATATTGAACAAATAAAAGAAATTGTGATCGATGATTATCATTTTAGTGAAGATGATTCAAATGATGATCATTGGGTTTTTATAAAAAATGAAAAAATGAAATACATCAAAAAATAGGAGGTTATTTATCATGTATAAAGTTGGTGTTTTAGGCGCAGGTACATGGGGGATGGCTGTCGCAAGAGTGTTATGCAATCGTCATCATTCAGTGATGGTTTGGTCGGCTTTACCTCAAGAAATTGAATATATTCAAAAAAACAGAACACATCCAAAATTACCTGAATTAGAAATTCCTGATGATATGGAATTTACAACAGATATTAAAGAAGTATGCAATAGCGAGTATTTAGTGGTTGCTGTTCCTTCCATTTTTATGAGAAGTACAATGGAAACAGCTAAAGATTATATTAAAGAGCAAATCTTAATCGATCTTGCTAAAGGGGTTGAAAAAGATAGTCTTTATACAATGTCTGAAATTATTCGAGATGTTTTAGGAAATCAAGCAAAAATTGTAGCTCTATCAGGTCCAACCCATGCTGAAGAAGTTGTAAGAGATATGCCTTCAACCATTGTTTCAGCTTGTGATGATTTAGAAGTTGCTGAAAAAGTACAAAATCTTTTCCAAGATACATGCATGCGTGTTTATACAAACATTGATGTCCGCGGGGTTGAATTATGTGGTGCTTTAAAAAATATCATTGCTTTAGCAGCTGGTATTTCCCATGGGTTAAATTATGGTGATAACACTCGTGCTGCCCTTATTACGCGTGGTCTTTCTGAAATGACACGTTTAGGAACAACAATGGGATGCCTTGAACAAACATTCCATGGTCTTGCCGGAATTGGTGATTTGATTGTCACAGCAACAAGCGTGCATAGTCGTAACTTTAAATGTGGAACATTAATTGGACAAGGTTACAATGTTGATGACGCTACAAAAGAAGTTGGTATGGTCGTTGAAGGTTTAAACGCTTTACCTGCTGCAATGCAACTTGCTAAAAGATATGATGTAGAAATGCCAATTACTGCCATGGTCGATGCTATTGTTAAAGGTAAAGTTAGTCCAAATGAAGCAGTCAAGGCATTAATGAATCGTGATCGAAAAACAGAGCTAACAAAGTCTGTTACAGATATTAATTTTGAAAATAGTATTATTAAAAGTAAAAGAGGGTTAGGTATGAAAAGAGTTATTACTTATGGTACATTTGATTTATTACATTACGGACATATTAATTTATTAAAACGTGCGAAAGCTTTAGGTGATTATTTAATTGTTGCTGTTTCAACTGATGAATTTACACGTTTGAAAAAAGATAAAAAATGTTATTTCTCTTATGAACAAAGAAAAGGTCTACTAGAATCTGTACGTTTTGTAGATTTAGTTATTCCTGAAGAAAATTGGGATCAAAAAATCAAAGATATTAAAGAATATCATATTGATACTTTTGTTATTGGAGATGATTGGAAAGGTAAATTTGATTATCTAAAAGATGAGGGTGTAGAAGTTATTTATTTACCAAGAACTCCTGAAATTTCTACAACTCAAATTAAAGAAGATTTACATCATACAGAAGAAAAATAAAGGCTATAGCAATCGCTATAGCTTCTTTTTTATAAAGGATTGTTATGAAAAAATCATAACAATCCTTTTTGATTTAAATAGTTTTCTAAAAATTCAAAGAATCTTTCCATTTGTTGGTCAGTTCCAATCGTAACTCTTAAATACTGATCAATCAATGGTTTATTCCAATGACGCACAATAATGCCTTCTTTTCTAAGTGCTAAAAATAATTCTTCCCCATCAATCTTTGGATGTTTTACAAATACAAAGTTAGCATAACTATCTGGAACCACAAATCCTAATTCTTTTAGTTTCGTTTTTGTATATTCTCTTGTTTGAATTACTTTTTGACATTTTTCTTTCATATCTTGACTATTTAAAACAGAAACAAGTCCAATTTGTTGAGTTATATAATCAATAGGATATGAGTTAAAAGAATTTTTCACATCATATAGATGAGAAATAACTTCTTTATTTCCTAAAGCTACTCCTAATCTAGCTCCAGCAAAAGATCTTGATTTAGAAAACGTTTGAATAACCACTAAATTTTCATATTGATGAATAAGTGGGACACATGATTGTCCTCCAAAATCAATATAAGCTTCATCTACAACAACGATACTTTCTGGATTACTTTTTAAAACTTCTTCAATAAAATCTAATGAAACGAGTAATCCTGTTGGTGCATTTGGATTAGGGAAAATAATTCCTGAATTTGGTTGTTTAAAATCTTCAACATACATTTTAAAATCTTGATCCAAAATAATTTCTTTATAATTCATTTGGTAAAGATCACAATAAACTGGATAAAATGAATAAGAAATATTTGGAAATAATACTGGATCACTTCCATTAAAAAATGTTAAAAATGTAAGTGCTAAAACTTCATCTGAACCATTTCCTAAAAAAACTTGTTCATCTTTTAAACCATGATACTTAGCTAAAGCATGTCTTAATTCTTCTCCATCACTATTTGGATAAAGTTTTAATTTTTCAATATTGATTTCTTTTAAAATATCTTTTATTTGTTTACATGGACCATATGGATTTTCATTCGTATTTAATTTAATCATATTGTTGATTTTTGGTTGTTCACCTGCTACATATGGTTCTACTTGTCTTAATTTATCTTGCCAACTCATTGTTATTCCCCCTCTAACATATCGTTGATGACTTCATAAACATAATCAACTTGTTTTTCTGTCTTTTCTTTTATTTGTTTTTCTACACGATTAAAAGTATAAGCATGATCAGCTTTTTCAAACATATCTAAATCATTATAAGAATCTCCTATACAATAAGAAATCACTTCTTGATCCAATAATGAACAAAGCTTTTTAAGTCCACTTCCTTTAGTACAATCTACTGTAATATCTAAATAAACAACATTGAGTGTTGCATGAATACCTACATATTTTTGGTGGATTTGTTTTTGAATTTCAAGTATTTCATCTAATTTTTCTTGTGGATGAAAAGCACATACAATATCAATATCATCTTGAGTATGATCTAATATTTCTAAAAAATCACCTGCTATTTCTTGATAACCATTTTCTGTTAAAATACATGTTTTTTGATTTATATATCCATATGTTTGTTGACCATCAAAAAATGTATAATTTAGATAAGGATATTTTTGATAGCTTTCTTTAAGTATTTCTTTAGCAATTTCATTTTTTATTTGTTTTCGATAAAGAACTTGATCATTTTGATCAACAATCATTGCTCCATTATTTAAAACAAGATAATCATATTCAAAATGTGGTGTGACAAGTTTTGTTTCTTGAATATTTCTTCCTGTACAAAATGAAAAATAATGATCTTGTGTTCTTAATTTTTTTACAGCTTCTTGATCTTTATAAGTAATGGGTAAATTGCCCTTAGCAATTGTTCCATCAATATCACTAAATAATATTTTTTTCATATCTTCTCCTTAAGCTAAGTCTAAAAATAATTGATATAAACGATCCTGATTTTCATTTTTTTCAATTAAAGCTTCTTCAATATTTTTAGATATAATTTGATTATCTTTCATACAGATACATAAACCACTTTTTCTTTTTTCTAATAAACAAATGGCTTCTTCTGCCATTTTAGATGCTAAAATACGATCTTCAGGAACAGGTGATCCACCTCTTTGAATATGTCCCAAAACAATTGATCTTCCTGAATATCCAGTTTCTTCGCTAATACGATTAGCTAGTTTTTCAACATCTAATATTTTTTCACTTACAATAATTATCGCATGTTTTTTATGATACTCTTCTTCACATATTTTAAGTTCTTCAATAATTTTATTTTCATCATACTCTGTTTTATCTGTAATAACAATTTCACTACCACATGCAATTGCAGAATAAATAGCAAGATTATCTGCATGATTTCCCATAACTTCAACAACAAAGCAGCGATGATGTGAACTAGACGTATCTCTTAATTTATTAACAGCATCGATAATGTTATAAAGTGCTGTATGAAAGCCTATTGTTTCATCTGTTCCATTAATATCATTATCAATTGTTCCAGGAATAGCAATACAATCAATTCCTTTTTGACTAAGTGCTAAAGCTCCTTTATAACTTCCATCTCCCCCAATAACAACAAGTCCATCTATCCCTCTTTGTTTAAGCTGATGAATTGCTTGTTCTTGAACTTTATCTTCCTTAAATGAAGGTAATCTTGAAGATTCTAAAATAGTTCCCCCTTTAGATAATATTTCAGAAACATCACTATACCCTAATTTTTTGATATTCCCTGCTACTAATCCTTTATATCCTTCATAAACACCATAAATCTCAAAACCTCTTTTTATTCCTACACGAACAATAGCACGAATAGCCCCATTCATTCCTGGTGCATCTCCTCCTGAGGTTAAAACTGCAATTTTTCTCATCGATTCACCTACTTTTCCCCTATAATTATCCCTATTATACTTGTTTTACATAAAAAGAAAAAGCCAATTTCTTGGCTTTATATAAATTTTTCTAAATTTAAATTTGAATCATAAGAAAATTTTAAACGATATGTATCTTTATAATTAAATATTCTTATTGAAGATTGATCGTTTCCTTTTGATTGTGTCATTCCTTTTCCATAATGAGAAAGTGTTTCTTTTGAAATTTCAGCTTCATTATTTTTTAAATCATTTAATGTTTTTTGAATTAATTCTTGATTATCTTTTTCATTAAATAGTGTAATGATTTGATTTATTTTTGTAACTTGTTGATTTAATTGTTGATAGCCATCATCTAATTGTTGAATATCATTTAAATGATATTCAAACTGTAATTGGCTTTCTTTTGATAAATCATAATCATAAGAAATACTCATTGTATTTTGTTTATCTAAAGAAATATCATATTGAACAGATACATAAAGATTATTATTATCTGTTATTTGAAACAAATATTCTGAATCCATATTTTTTGTTCCAACTATTTTTTCTAAAGACGATTCCATGTTATTAATCTTATTGACATATTTTTTACTATTTTTAACATTTTTTGAAAATTCTTTTAAGGAATCATATTGATATACAACTGTTTCTTGATTTGATTTTGTATATGTTTTTAATGTTGCTGTTTGATTGATTCCACTATCAGATAATGCATTAAATACAAAGAAATAAGAAATTCCCATAGGTAAGAAAACAAGTGCAATAATCAAAATTGGATAAATGAATGCGTATTTTCTTTTAGGGGTACGTTTCATTGGTTGATAGCCAGATTGAGGTGTTCCACAATAAGGACATACTTTTGCATTACTTGGTATATTTTTATGGCATTTTGGACATTTTTTCATATTTTATCAATCCTTTCTTTTAATCTTGGTATATTTGGTCTAGCCAAGATGAAAGTTTATCAATATAATCCTGTTTCTTTTCTTTTTGTTTTTTGCTTGGTAATGAATAATAATCTTCATCTAAAAAAGTATATTGATCTACAAATTTCCCATTGATCACTAATTTTAAAGTAGGTGTCCATGAAAAATCAAGTTTTTTTCTCATTTGGTTATATCGAGATTTTTCTTTTTTTGTTGCTTCTTGACTATTCGCTTGATCTCGATATTCTTTAATATTGAAATAATAAAGATAAACTCCTTTATTTTTCTTTAAATATTTTTTTAAATAAGGTTCAAATTCTTGACAATCTTTACAATCAGGTCTTCCAATATATAAAACAAAATCTTCTTTTTGATTTATTTTCTTTAAAACATCATCATAATTGATTTCTATGATTTGATCTTTTGATAAATCTTTCTGTATAGTATGAGTGGATGTAGTATGACTACACCCACTTAATATACCTATTAAAAATGAAATCAATATGAACTTATTGATTATTTTAATAAAGATTCTCCATCCATTTCTTCAGGAATTGGTAAACCTAATAATTGTAACATTGTTGGAGCTAAATCTCCTAATTTTCCGCCTTCTTTTAATCCTACATGAGAATTAGTAACAATTAAAGGTACAACATTTGTTGTATGAGCAGTGAATGGATTTCCATCTGCATCTAATTCTTCTTCAGCATTACCATGGTCAGCAGTAATTAACATAGTTCCACCTAATTCAAGAACTTTTTCATATACTTCACCGATACATTCATCAACAACGCTAACAGCTTTGATTGCTGCAGGAATAACACCAGTATGTCCTACCATGTCACAGTTTGCAAAGTTAACAATTACAACATCATGAATATCTTTATCTAATTCAGCAATTAATTTATCTTTTACTTCATAAGCTGACATTTCAGGTTGTAAATCATAAGTAGCAACTTTTGGTGAATTAACTAATACACGAGTAGCTCCTTCGATTTCTTTATCAACTCCACCGTCAAAGAAGAAAGTTACGTGAGCATATTTTTCAGTTTCAGCAATACGTAATTGTTTTAAACCTTGAGCTGATAAGTAATCACCTAATGTATTTGTAAGTTCAGGTGAAACGAATGCGATTTCTCCATTAACACTATCAGCATATTTCATCATACATACGAATTCTAAATCTTTAACTTGTTTTTCAGGTACATATCCTTCATAGAATGTAGGATTTGTGATTACTGTAGCTAATTGGATTGCTCTATCTGGTCTGAAGTTAGCGAAGATTACTGAATCTCCATCATCAATTGTTCCTTCAACGTTTTTGTTGTAACCAGGGATAACGAATTCATCTAAAACATCTTTAGCATAAGAATCTTTTACATATTGAACTGGACATTCGAAAGATTCACCTTCTTGACATACGATTGCATCGTAAGCTAATTTAACACGATCAAATCTTTTATCTCTGTCCATTGCATAGTATCTACCAGAAATTGATGCAATTTGTCCAACACCGATTTCTTCAATTTTTTCTTGTAATTCTTTTACGAAATCAACACCACTATCAGGAGCAACATCTCTTCCGTCTAAGAAAGCATGTACATATACTTTATCTAAACCTTGTTGTTTAGCTAATTCTAATAAACCATAGATATGTTCATTTGATGAGTGAACCCCACCATTTGATAACAATCCCCAAATATGCAATTTAGTATTATTTTCTTTAGCGTTATTAATTGCTTTTAAAAATTCAGTATTTTTATAAAATTCTCCATCTTCAACAGCTTTATTGATTAATGTTAAAGATTGATAAACTGTTCTACCAGCACCAATATTTAAATGTCCAACCTCACTATTTCCCATTTGACCATCAGGTAATCCTACTGGCATTCCTGAAGCTTTAATTCTAGTTGTTGGATAAATCATCATTAAATCATCTATATTTGGTGTATTGGCAAGTTTTACTGCATTACCATCAATTCTGTCACTTAATCCGTATCCATCTAAGATACATAAAACAATTGGTCTTTTCTTCATCATTTTAATCCTCCGTTTTCATGAATCATTATAACTTGTTTACTTATAATAATCAAATATGAAAGCTTTTAAAAATAAAAAAATTAGTACTTTTTATAATACTAATTTCATTTTTTCTTCTTTTTAGGAGTAGTTATAATATACATTCCAATAAAACACAAGATCAAAGGCCAATATCCTTTAATATAGTAAGCTATTGTAGCTACGATTCCTTGAAAATCTTTAGTCCTGTCCATCGTTAAAATCATTCCTAAAAAAACTAAAATAATCCCCGCATTTTTTCGAAAATCCATTTTCATCACCACTATCATCATAACAAAAATAGTATTACGAATTTGTCGATTAACGAATAGAAAATAACTATTCGTTTCATTATAACTCTTTCCTTCTTGACATCGATTTCAAAAAAGATCATTTGATCCTTTATTTTTTATTCAGTCTCCAACGTCAAAATACAAACTTGACAGCAGATGTCAAGTTTTATTTGTTATAATATAGCTGTAAAATAACTTTGGAGGAAAAATATGGATAAACAGTTTATAAATTTAACGAATAATTATTATTTTTGTTGTAAGAAATTTCAATTAAAAGAATCTGTAAAAAGACAAAAATACATTATTCACAAATCCGAAAAAAACTTTTTTAAATATAATTCATTCATTTCTAATTACGTTGAACAGATATTAGGTTATGTAATCAAAACAGCCTTGAAAAAATTTAATTCATTGAGGATAATCATATGCACTTTAAAAATGTAAAAGGAATTTTGTCTTCGTCAAATAATATGAACTTATATCGCGGCTGCTTACATGGCTGTATCTATTGCGACTCCAGAAGTAAATGCTATCATATGGAACATGATTTTGAGGACATTGAAATCAAAGCGAATGCCATTGAGCTATTAGAAAATACTCTTAAACGAAAACGAAGAAAATGTATGTTGAGTACTGGGGCTATGACAGACCCGTATATTCCTCTTGAAAATGAAATCAAAAATGTTCGAAAAGCGTTATCACTGGCATATCAGTATGGCTTTGGATTTACTTTAATAACCAAGTCAAACCGTGTACTACGCGATTTAGATTTATTGAAAGCTATTAATGAAAAGACCAAATGTGTCGTACAGATGACATTAACAACTTATGATGAAGATCTATGCAAAAAAATCGAACCAAATGTAAGTACAACCAAAGAACGCGTCATAGCTTTAAAGAAGCTGCATGAAGCAGGAATTCCTACTGTCGTTTGGCTTTGTCCGATCCTTCCTTTTATCAATGATACAGAAGAAAATATTAGAGGTATTTTAGAATATTGTATTGAAGCCAAGGTTTGTGGGATTATCTGTTTTGAAATGGGAGTAACACTTCGTGAAGGTAATCGGGAATATTTTTATAAGCAGTTAGACCGGTTATTTCCACAGATGAAAGAAAAATATATCCAAACTTATGTAAAATATATAAGTTTTATTATTTTTTAAAGCAATTTCTATAATTTTATTTACAGCATTATTTTTCTCATCATAACCGTTTTGAATGTAATCCATTGAACCTTTAAACACCTTATTATTTGTATCAAAGTTTAACCAATTACATATCTTTAAAATTTCATTATAACTCAACTCTTGTCCATCTCTTACTGTTAAATCTCTTTTTGTATGAGAATATGGCGCAACTGTAATTGCCTCAATATTAAATAGGTTTTTTGATTTTATTAAATATGATAATGCAAATTGATCATCACATTCATTATAAGTATCAGTATCTAATATTAAATTAATTTTATCTTTTTTATAATTTAAGACATATCTATAAAATTCTTTCCAACTTTTAACTCTTTGTATATTGGAATACCTATTATAAGGTGTATCCATTAAAATTGTTGTTATTCCATTTTCAACACAATCACTACATATACTAACAGAATCATCAATCATAATATCAATATTATGCTCTAAACATTGCTTAGTTTTAGCATGTTTATCGTAAGCATCTGTTAAAATCAAGTCATCATAATAAATATTATTATCTTCAAGCCACTTTTTTGTCATATTATATGGTTCTGTATATTCTCCATTGTCTCTTCCCGTGATAATACAAATAATATGACCATCATCATGAAGCTTATCTATGTATTCTTTAGCACCTTCAATAACACCTAATTTTTTTGCTATTCTTTCTATATTATTTTTGTAAAAATTGGTTTCTTCATTCTCATTCCAATCAAACATTTCTTTTCTAATATAATCAGCATTTTTATTTATAATACCC
>ERZ825896.3340-NODE-3340-length-13755-cov-3.383504_pt1 | contig 13755 bp, 9 predicted proteins | sample MGYA00519858_ERZ825896 | MGnify/ENA primary metagenome ERZ825896 (study PRJEB31778, sample SAMEA3449214) | human gut metagenome | biome: human gut; feature: human-associated habitat; material: faeces | place: United Kingdom | collected 2010/2012 ... | reverse complement strand
CCAGATTTGTTCTCCCTTAATAAAATCATAGGAATCAAAGACTTCATGTGTCATCTTTAAATACTCGTCCTGATATTCCTGACTCCACATCACGGATGGAAGTTTGTGCTCAGAAGCAAGCGTATCTGCACCGTACTCCGTAAAAATAAAAGGCTTATTTAATTTTTTCTCTTTCCATGCATCCATTTCTTTGCGGAAAAGTTCTTCTGCGACACAGATTTCATAGCCACCCTTCATATACCATCCGTAGTAACGGTTGAGTGCAATGATGTCACTGAACTGATAACATTTACAGGTATCCGGCAAAGAGTTCATAATCAATGCAAAGGTACGCGGACGCTTCTGCATGTCTAACTTATTTGCAAGATCAAATACTTCTTTAAAATATGGCACGGCTGCCTCATTCGTAGTCTCCGGCTCATTCAAAAGACTCCATGCAACGACACTCGGATGATTTTTGTCCCTTGCGATCATCTCTTCAATGGCTCTTAAATGCGCCTTTAATAAAACCGGCGTTGTCTCTTTTTCAAAGAAAGCGGTCTGCTTTCCGGTACTTGCCTCCATAAAATTCATCAGACTCTGGAACATTCCCACTGCCGGAACTTCATCTATAATCAAAAATCCCTCGCGGTCTGCCATCTGATAAATTTCTTCGCTGTACGGATAGTGTGAAGTACGGAAGGAATTTGCCCCAATCCACTTCATCAGTTCAAAATCACGCTTCATGATACCGATGCTAAAACCTCGTCCGACAATGTCACTGTCCTCATGCTTTCCAAATCCTTTCAGATAAACCGGCTCTCCGTTTATCAGGATATCCGTTCCCTCGACCTTCACGGTACGGATTCCGATCTCCTGCTCATACTCATCGATCAGCTCCTCGCCATCCATGATACGGATACGCAGACGATAGAGATATGCATTGCGCACCTGCCATAAACGGGCATTTTCCACATACAGAACACCTTCTTTTCCATCCTTCTGTGCTACGCAGTGACCCTTGGCATCGAAAAGTGCTAACTGCACGGCATGTTCTCCGTTCGTTCTGATCTGATAAGAGACTTCCGCATTTTTTCCATGGATCGCATAGTCCAGATCAAAATCCACGATAGATTCTCCCGGCAGTGCTAAAAGGTATACCGACCGCTGTAATCCAGCATAGTTAAAGAAATCAAAATATGGTTTTGACATCTTCTTTCCGTTTGGCAGTGTGATCGTTTCGCCACATGGAAGATTCGTACAGTTCAGTTCGTTATTGACTTTTACAACGACTTTATTGTAGGAATCGTAGCGTACCACAGTGGTGACCTTAGCACTGAAAGGAAGGAATCCCCCCTCATGCTCTGTGATCAGGATACCATTTACATAGACACTGGCACGATGTGTTGCGGCTCCAAACCGAAGCAGGATCTCTCTGCCCTCCCATTCGCCCGGCACAAAGAAGTCTGTCTCGTACCAGAAATCTCCGGTATATTCCCGGATATCTTTTTCCGTATAAAAATCCTGAAAACTTGCCGGCACCGGGATCATTTCCTCTCCCGGAATCCCGTCTATCCAGCCTTCGTTCTCTCCAACGGATCTTTCATCTAAATGAAACTTCCACATTCCATCCATGGAAATTCTTCTTCTTGTCAATGTTGTCTTTGGATATAACATAGAATGTTCTAACATCGTTTTCCTCCTCTATCTCTGTTGTGATTCGGATTGTAACGTATCTGTTCGTTACAGCGTGAGTAGAATTTCTTGCTATTCTGGTACTTTTTTTATGAATTTTTATAAATTTTAAAATTAATCTAAAAAATCTACGAAAATGGGAAATAATATTACGAGAAGAAAACGCAACTTAGAAAGGACTCTGCAATGCAAAACGAAGCTGAACTTCATTTTTTCAGGAAATTACTGGAACAATTTCATGTAAACTTTCGTATTCTTGGCGAGCATGACGGACCGATCCCGGAGCTGGATTTAGGACTGCGCCGTCTTTTGAATCCTGACACGGACTATCTATTGGAATTTCAACGGCTCTGTTTTCTTTGTAAACCGCAAAAAATCTATAAGATACGGGATGAATTTTTCTGTCACTATTTCTTTTTCCAACTTCCGGAAAACACTAATGCTTCCTACGTCCTGATCGGCCCTTACCGGCTTAGCAGCGTTTCCACGGAGTCCTTATTAGAAAATGCAAAAAAATTATCCCTTCCCGATCCCATTCTGTTACAGTTACAGCTTTACTATCAGTCGTTGACTACCGTTTCGGATGAACAGTTCATCCTGACTGCCCTGTACGTTCTCTGTTCCGGGCTTTTTGGTGGAATGGATGCTTTTTCGTTTCAGGAGATCCACCAATCTGCTTCTTTTGATTATCATCCGGTTGCCAAACGTCCGGTTCCTTCCTCACCGGAAGAGACTCTTTTCAGTATGAAATTCTTAGAAGAACGCTATCACAAGGAAAATATGCTGATACAGGCAGTCTCCAAAGGACAGATTCACAAAGCAGAGATGTTTTTACATGCCCTTCCGGCAAAAGATTTAGAGCCACGCACCAGTGACTCTCTTCGCAATATAAAAAATTACACGATTATCCTCAATACCCTGCTTCGCAAAGCCGCAGAAAACGGTGCGGTTCATCCGCTTCATATTGACAGCCTCTCCTCCCGCTTTGCTCATCGGATTGAAGCACTCTCCTCCGAGGAAGATGCTTTTTCCTTGCAAAAAGAGATGGCTCACAAGTACTGTCTGCTTGTCAAAAATCACTCCATGAAAGGCTATTCCCTGTTAATCCGAAAAGTCCTCACACGCATTGACTCAGATTTAACTGCCGATCTGAGTCTTAAATCACAGGCAGAGCTTCTCGGTGTCAACTCCAGCTATCTCTCCACTCTTTTTAAAAAAGAAACCGGTTCAACATTGACAGAATATGTGAACCGGAAACGTGTGGAACATGCTATTTTTCTTTTAAATTCTACTAACTTACAAATTCAGGAGATTGCCGCAGCCTGCGGAATTCCCGATGTGAATTATTTCACAAAGATCTTTAAAAAACAGGTTGGAAACACCCCGAAAGAATATCGGGAAAAGATTTTTTAATGAATTTTCCCGAAACACTCTCTGACCTGCCCTGTGATTCGGGCATCAATCCACCCTTTTTGTGCCATATCCTCTAAAATTCCACATGCCTGCTCATGTGTCATGCCCTGTTTGTATGGCCGGTCTTCGGTCAAAGCCTGATAGATATCCACACATGCTAAGATACGCTCCGGCTCGTTCAGTTCCTCTGCCGTCTTACCAAAAGGATATCCACTGCCATCTAACTTTTCGTGGTGAAGTGCTGCCCAATCCCGTATTTCTTCAAAATCCTCTACTTCCGACAGAATCATATAGGTATATCCGGCATGATTTTTCATCTTAGAAAATTCCTCATCGGTCAGCCGTCCGGGCTTTTCTAAAATTTCATTTCCGATTGCCATTTTCCCAATATCATGAAGTGCGCCTGCTAAATAGATTTTTTGAATATCTAACCGGTCATAACCGAGGTGTTCTGCCAGTGCTGCCGCTTTTTTGGCAACTCCGATCGAATGCATCCCCGTAAATTCAGATTTGTAATCTACGATCTGTGCAAAAAAATCCGCAAGATCTTTACAGGTCCCTTCATCGCAGAACTGCTTCTTTCTTGGTACCTTTTCCCAAAGGCGTTTTTCTAACTCTTCTCCTCCCATGTCTGCAAATTTTTCTTCGGAAAAGACTTCTAAGAATGCCTTCACACATTCCGCATCAAAGATCGTATTTTCATATTTCACTAAATATGCCTTTGCCTGCTCCCAGTTCTGCTGATCATAACCACCGGTATTTCCTATGATGTCAATGGTATCGCACAAATGGATGATCCTTGCAAACAGCGGGATTTCCTCCCATTTTTTTCTAAACGGTCCTGTACCGTCTGCATTTTCATGGTGATATAAGATCACATTTGTCACATCTGTATAAAAGGGAAGTTTTTTGATATTCTGCTCCCCATATACACAGTGAACACCTAATTTTTTAGAAGAAATATCCATCGTCTGATCTTTGATCAGATCATGCCGTACCTCTTCCGATATGTACTGCGTCAATGCATTGTCGTGTAGCAGCGCACACATTGCTAAATCCTGCAGCGCCTCTCCTATAATTCCAAATTTTTCTGCCATACATACACTGATGTATGCAACTCTTTTTCCATGCCTGTTTGTAACATGTACCAGTTCGGCCTCTATGCAGTCCAGTGCATAGGAACAGGCACTTACCAATCCTATGATATCCAGTTCCATCTTTTCATCCCTCAACTTTATACTGAAAAATCCTGTTTTGTTATTCTTTACCATAAATTATAGCAAGATATATTTTCTATGGCAATTTAAAGTTGAAATCCAGATTACCGAATACCCACATCTTCGCCCGAAGGGCTTCTTGCTCTATAGGAAACACGGTATTTCCTATAGAAAAAAACAGGCCTCACCAACACTCTCGTGTCAGTGAAGCTTGTTCTATCCTGTCTTATAAACCGCTTCCGGTTATTTTACCTTCCGGCTATTCACCAGAAATCCTATTTACAAGTCTTATTGTTTCTTCTTACAACGATTCCCGCTGCTCCTGCAAAGGATACGATCAGAAGTGTGCTCCAAAGTGTCATATCAGATGTATCTCCCGTCTTTGGAGCTGTTACACTCTGTTCCTTCTTCTTGGTATCTGTAGGATTGTTCTGTGTTGTCTGGTTATTCTTAGCGTTGTTGCTGTTGTTCTTCTTATTATTGTTATTGTTGTTTTTGTTGTTATCACCGGATTTATTTTTTGCTACTGCAAACTTCGTAGTTGCAGAACCATCTGTCCAGACGATTTCAAACGTATGATCTCCGGTAGCAAGTGTCTTAAGATAATCCGCTTTCAATGTGATGATCGTGGAACCCTTTGTAACCGTATAGTTTTTCTTATCAATGATCTTACCATCCACTTTTACATTCTGGAACTTCTCCATTTCACCGTTTCCCCGAATGCTAAGACTTCCATCTGTATTCTCTGTCCATGAACTGTTGGCACCGTCAAGGATTTTATAGGATACCGGATCCGGTGATGGTGTCGTACTTTCTGTCACTGTCAGAGTTGCTGCATTCGTTGTAACAGAACCCGCAGAATTGCTGATCACACACTGATATTTATAACCGTTACAATTTTTATCTACTGCAGATGTCGTATAACTTGCTCTGTCTGCTCCGGCAATGTCTGCAAATCCCTTACCATCATTTCTGTCTATCTGCCACTGATACTTTAAGTCCGTTCCGGTAGCTGCCACTGTAAAGGTTGCCTGTTCTCCTGCTTTTACGGATACATTCTGTGGCTGTTTACCGATACTTGGTTTCTCTACTGTAATCTTTTGTTTGAAGGTTGCTTCTATCGTATGCGCTGCCCTTACATTTGTAAATATATAGCTTGTTGCAGTACTTACGGCTGTTCCATCCACTTTCAGGGATTCGATCTCATAGCCTTCATTTGCTGTAATAGAAAACGCCTGGTCAGCTCCTTCGACCACTTCCACTTTTCCACTTGGAGAAATGCTTCCGTTTGCTCCGGCTGTAGCTGTAATCGTATGCTTAACGATCGGTTTTGGAATATTGATCGTGTAGGTAAATGTCTTTACCTCACTGTCCTGCATACCATCCTTCACTGCAATGGCTTTCAGGGTTGTTGTTACACTCTGACCTTCCGTTCCTGGGACAGTGATCGGGCCTGTATATCTTGTTCCGCTCGTTCTCCCCGGCTCCGCACCATTCGTTGTATAATAAATCGTTGCTCCTTCTGTAGAAGATTTTAATGCAACTTTCTGGTTTTCAGTATATGTACCACTTCCTACCGACGGAGTCGGTGCGCCTACAATACCTGCAGCACTGACTGTAATGGTGATACTGGTAGTAAGTGCTACTCCATTTGCATCTATATTTTCCGGACATGTTACCGTACCGTTTAAAGTTACAACCTGCTCTGTCAATACCGACGGATCATAATTACCACTTGCTGTATCCCATGTAACAGCTGCTTTGTCTACCGTATTTCCTTCTGTCACAATGTTAACCTGCGTTGGAAGGTTCATATCTTTATAAGCAGTACCGTTCGCCACTGTAACAGTCCCCGGTGCCGTGATGCTTGTAAGTTTATCCTTTGCCGTTGCAGGGAATTCGTATATTGCCGTTAAGGTTCCATCTTCATTCTTTGTTACTCTTGCGCTATGTCCATTTATGGTCACTGTTACAGAATCTGTAAACTCGTAGTGTGCAGATGCTGCAAGTGTAACGCTTGCTGTATAGATTGTGTTATAGCCTGCGTTGGTGTGATTCGGTGTCCATGTAACAGCAGGTGCAGTTGTGCTTACCCCTTGGGTCGCACATACAGCAGAAGTATCTAATGCCGTATTGGATACCGGTGTGTCAATCCCTGTAACCTCTACCGATGAAATATCGGTCTTAACCACGTCTTTTGTCGCTGTTGCCTCAACCGCATAAGCCACACTATCTTTCGTTACCTCCAGCCAGATTTTACAATTTGCAAGATCAATATCAGAAGGTGTATTCGATTCTGCTGCGATATCAGAGGCATTTACGATCACATTATCTGTTCCACTGATCTGTTTACTGTAATACCAGTCCTTCGTTCCGTCATTCCCTTGTACTACAAGTGCCACATTACCTGCGGTATTTCCTTTTTTCGCATTGATCTGTCCTGCGTCAGCATTGCAGGTTACCGTACCAATATCCTTGCCACCTCCATTCAGTCGCAAAGTCATTGCTTTCCCTTGTGCAATCTCACCTGACACTGCGGTATCAGAAGTTGCCGCTTCTGCCGATGATGCAAAGAGAACATCTGTCAGATTCAGATTAGAAGCAGCACAGCATGCTTTAACCAGCTGCGGCGACTGGGTAAGTCGATCAGTCGAAAACACATCAGCCTTCACAGCGTACACATCCGTCGCAGAATTCGACATGGCCGAACGCGTCCATGTCGAGCTGCCGTCCTTCCAATAGACCCGCTTCAATATCTTTATTTGATCGCTGCTTCCTATTTTTAAGAGTGTTGTTGATGAAGAAGGATCAAAAACAGGAGCGTATAATTTATCTGAATTCGTATAGGTATACTTCACTCTGTCAAGTGTATACGTTGTTTTTATCGTGGTCGTATTCAACAGTTTCTGCTGCGCTGTAGAAAAGCAGTCCTTATCACCCGCTATCTCATTCAGTTCCTTTCTTAGAGTACTCGCTCCATAATGATTACAATTTACCGTTTTTGGTACCTTTGTTGTGTATGTTCCATAGCTGGACACATATTCTCTATTATTTGTCGTCACCGTTGAATATTTCTGTGCGTCATTTTTTTTTGTGAGAGGAATAATTCCGTCTTTTACTGTAAAAATTACGGTATTTTCACCTTCTACATATTTATCTTTTCCTAAGATATACCATTTCTGCGTCTCTTTGGCTCTATTCTTACCAAATGCCAGCACACTCGATGCAGAAGTACCATCCATCATCTGTTGCTTTATTGCATAGGCTGTCACACTCGGTTCACTGGTTGCCGCCCGTACAGATTGCATGCTGTCCTCGAACCCCGGAATAACTCCCGCTGTCATTCCGAATGCCAATACGCCCGAAAGCAAAGCTGCAATTCCTTTTTTCATTTGATTTCGTTTCCTCATATGCATTCTCCTTGTAAACTTACATACTTTTTGTTATAGTAATTATAAATCGTACCCTAAGGGACAAGTCAAGTGATAACTACCCTTATTCCACATATTTTTTTCAAAAAAGAACGGAGAACGATTATGAAAAAGCAGGACGATCATTTATTTAAAATAGGCGAAATCGCAAAAATTCTTGGTATCACCAGAAAAACCATCCTTGTCTATGAGGACATGGGCTTACTGACACCTGCCGTCAAGGATGAAAACAGTGGATACCGCTACTATACCGCCGATAATATGACACAGATCCGCTCCATCCGCTCTTTGCAGACCTTAGGACTGTCTCTCTCAGAAATCAAGGAATATTATTATGATTCTAAAAATCTCGACCACCATCTGGAACGTCTGATGGATCTGCGTGCTGCATTAGACCGCAATATCCAGTTGCTTCAGGTGCGTGCTGCAAAACCGGGCGACTTAAGCATTCATCGTGTACGCCTGCCAAAGCAGGTATGTTATTGCCGCAGATATCAATGTAAGGATACAAAGGATGCAGCTGACAAATTGCGTGACACTTATATTGCCGCTGCCAGAACCGGAAAGATGTCCATGTCTGCCAGAATGTTTACCATGCGTATCGGACAACCTGACACGGGTCTGGATCTGATGTGCTGCATTCCGGTCGAGGACGATTTTACAGGCGAAGAACGGACAGAGTTTGCCGAATCCCCTGCTCTATGTGTCTATTACCGCGGGCCTTATGAGGGGATCGGAACTGCAATCGCTACCTTAAATACCTATGTAGAGACCAACCATATCCAGACCACAGGACCGTTTCGCAGCATCTATTTAGAGGGTCCACCCAGCCGTGGGGAACAGAGTTCGGATTATATTACGCAGGTTGCTGTTACGATTTGATCCCTGCTGCAATCCTGCATTTTATATTCCCAGTTCATTATGAAAATATTTCAATGGTGAAAAACTATATCTTCTCTCAAACTCTCTTTTATGTAATTTTCTTCTTCCTTTCATATGTGCCACATAATCTTCAACAAAATCCAATGCTTCTTTCTTAATCCTTTCTAAATTCACCATCGTCTCATTAAATTCATCCGTCAACCTTAATATGTGACAATCATTCTCCGGTAAATTCATTCAATTTTTTCTCCTGTGGAAATGCCTACTCGAACGAGTAAAAGAAACGAGAGACTTTTCAGTCTCTCGACATCAGCTTCATCATTCGGTCAATTTTTATTTTACCGTCCTGTCAGAACCGTCACAGGACTCATCGCTCGGTCAATTTTTATTTTACCGTCCTGTCGAAACCGTCACAGGACTCATCATAGATGATGAAGAAGAATAACTTCTATTCTTGACTTTATTATACGCATATCTTTTGTGAATATCAAGACTTTTTTCTCTATTCCTAATATAACTGCCCCCAAAAATCCACACATCAAAACTGTCCAATTTTTATATGATAGTGATAAAACCTTTCATTGAAAGATGTGAGTCTTTTGCACAAACCGACGTATTATCTCTGGCGTAGTGATTTTTCTTCACAGGAAGAATTTGAAGCCGAACGTAAAAAATATACTGACATCGGTTTTCGGGTTGTCACTTTTTCAGATGGCGATCCGGATGCCGATATCCATAATGGCATCCGGGCACTGATCAAAAATCATTTGGCTGATACCGACTGATCTTATTTTTTTAATTTCTGTCGGAAGAAAAAGTATTTTACGGCAAACTGTAAAAAGATAACCATATATAAAACCATTAATACAGCAAACACGATCGTAAGTCTATGTGCTCCATGTTCGGTCGTGGACATATAACCATTTATGATCAGACAGCAAAAATTTCTTCTTTCTGCTGCATCCTTGCCATCAGTTTTCGAAAATAACAGTATCCATTAAAATTCATCAGATACTCCCATCCCTCCTGATGCCTTTTACTCAGATAATCTGCTTCTTTTTCATAATCCATAATAGAAAACCAGCGAACTTCTTTTTTCTTATCATTCATTCCATTCCCTCCTGTGCATTGCGATACAATCTGCGGATCCTCTTCCACTCCAATTCCAGAACTTCCGTACCGAGATCTGTAATCTGATAAATTTTTCGCTTATCTTCTTCACAGACAAATTGGATCAATCCGTCTTTTTCCATTTTTGACAGACTTCCATACATGGTTCCCGGACCGAGTATGACTTCATTGTCTGTGATTTCCTTTACTTTCTGTACAATTCCATATCCGTGATTCGGAGAACGCAGACATAACAGAATATAAAATCCGGTCTCCGTCATCGGAACATAAACTTTTTTTATATGTGCATCCATTGTCCATTTCCTTTTTTAGTGCGATATCACACTGCGATCTATATGTCAATTTTTTTAACGATTAGGGGGGCAAAAGACGATGTCATATCATTCCATAATGCTTCATAAACTATTTACATTCAAGCAGAAAGGCTCCTCTATGAATGCAGGATATGTCCGTCTCTCAAAAGACGATGATAAAAAAAATTATGTTTCCATAGAAAACCAGAAGCTGATCATCAGCCAGTATGCAGCCGATCATGGCATCGCCATCGATCGCTGGTACGAAGATGACGGCGTTTCCGGCTATGTCTTTGACCGACCGGGATTTCAGCAGATGATGGCTGATCTGGATCACGATATTGATACTGTCTATGTCAAGGATTTTTCACGCCTTGGCAGACATAACGCAAAAGTGCTTTTATTACTGGACGAATTTCAGGAGCGTGGAAAACATTTGGTTGTGATCGACGATAACTATGATTCTATGGAACCAGCCGATGATACAATCGGGATTAAGACCTGGTTTAACGAGCGGTATGTAAAAGACACCAGTAAAAAAATCAAACGTGCCATAGGTGCGAAGCAAAAAGAAGGTGCACTGCTGACAAGACCGCCGTTTGGGTATCGGCGTGACACAGACAATCCGACGATGTTCAGCATTGATCCTGCCGAAGCGGAATCCATCCGATCCATTTATCGGCTCTATCTTTCCGGTCTTGGCTACCGAAAGATTGCCAATTATTTAAATGAACAGCAAATCCCTACTCCCTCTATGAAACAGCACGAGCATGAAATAGAAAATAGACAGTTAACCAAAAGAAACGTTGCTTTTCGCTGGTCAGACAGCATGGTGCGGGATTTACTTGACAATGATTTTTATATCGGTACGCTCCGCTTACGCAAACGTGCCAGAAAAACCATCCATGGCAAAGACTGTCGCATCCCCAGGGAAGAACAGTATCTTTTTGAAAATCATCATCCGGCAATTATCGATGAGACTACGTTTTCGCTGGTGCAGGAATTAAAAGAAAAACGCAATCACACAAACTACCGTGGCAGCTTTGGACAATGGGCAGGTTCAGAAGTTCCAAATCCATTCAGCGGTTGTCTGTTCTGTAAGGATTGCGGAAAACGTCTCACACCGATCAAACGCCAGACCTCCGGCAGAGAACGCAAATATTATATCTGCACCACTTATAACACGAAAGGGAAACGTTATTGTTCTAAGGCTCATTTGATTGAAGAAGCCGATCTTATGAGAGACATCCTGATCTATCTCCAAGTGTGCAGAGATGTTTTCAGTGACATAATTGCCGGCTATGATCCGGAGGATTTTCAGACAGAGAAGAAAAGCCTAGAACAAAAAAGACAGGAACTACATACCGCGATCGATGACCGGAAAAATCAACTAAAACTCCTTCTTACACAGAAAATAAAGGATTTATCACTTGCTGCCGAAAATGAGACTTCCATCCATAAGGAAGATTTTATCCATGAGGCTTACGAGTCTATGCAAACAGATTTATGTAAACAAATTCACGAATTGGAAATGCAACGAAAAGAACTGGAGAAATCTGCCACAGAAGCACCGGATATAGCGGACAGTTTAAAAAATCCTCTGGATATCATGGATCACATAATTGCAAAAGGAACTCTGGGGCATAATGACTTCGAACTACTGATCCAAAAAATCATAGTGGATGAAAACGGAATGCCGGAAATCACGTTAAAAAATGGCTTAGCCAGCTTCATAAATAACAACCCTACCAAAGAAATGAATTGCAGAGAAAATACTATCATTGCAATCGTTATGAAACTGATCGCAGAGGACAAACGCGGTTACACTTCTGCAAAATACCTGTCAGAACATCTTACCGATCTGGGATTTCCAAAGACAAAGCAGAGTATTTTACCTTATATCGAATTGATGAAAATACTCGATATTTTAGAGGATACAGACAATCCACGAAAGCCTTACCGTATTATGAAATCCGAAAAAGAAATCTCCCTGCTTGCCCGTAACTATTTACCGGATTTATCAGAGGAAATGACCACGAAGCAAATATCGGACGATTATTTACATGGTCGTGTGGCAGACAGGTGGCATGCCACAGATGGTTTTTGAATATGTCTTAAAGCAGCAGGGAATCGACCCCAAAAAAGATCTAACCATTGACAAGAGCATTGATTTTGGAAGCACTGCTGCTGCTTTTTCCGGTGGAAATGGCGATTTTTCCGTTGAATTTGAACCGGGTGCAACCAATTTAGAAAAAGAAGGCTCCGGTTATGTGGTTGCTTCCCTCGGTGTGGATTCCGGTTATGTCCCTTACACGGCTTTTTCTGCAAAAGAAAGCTATATCAAAAAACACCCTGAACTCATCCAGAGCTTTACCAATGCTCTGCAAAAAGGCATGACTTATGTCAACAATCATTCTGCTGCGGAAATTGCAAAAGTCATTGCCCCTCAATTCAAAGATACGGATGAAGCCACTATTGCCATGATCGTGGAACGTTATCAGAAACAGGACACCTGGAAGGACGATTTAGTATTCACTAAGGACAGCTATGAGCTTTTACTTGATATTTTAGAGGAAGCAGGCGTTTTGACCGACAGACCGCCTTATAAGGACTTGATCACCACTACTTATGCGAAAGAAGCACGCTAAGTTACCCGAAAATAGTGTCTGCCCCGTGAGTGTTTGCGCAAGATTTCCTGCACTTTCCTTTTTCTATGCATAAATGAAATCTCTGCACTGCCTCACGAGGCAGCAAATATTTTCCTATTTTAGCAGTATTTTTTCAAAAGAGAGAGCAGCTTTTGCATTTCTTCATCGGTTCCGATCGTAATCCGAAGATAATTACTGATACGCTCCGGTTTTGCAAAATAACGCACATAGACATTCTCTTTTTTGAGATTCTCAAAGAGCTGTTTTGCCGAAACTTTCGGATGTGTTACAAATACGAAATTGCTCTTAGAATCTTCAAACAAAAAGCCTAATTTTTTTAACTCTTCCTTTGTCCATTCTCTGGTACGGATGATCTTGTCGGTGGTCTGCTTAAAATATTCCCGGTCCTCCACCGAGGCTTTTCCCATTGCCAGGGTCAGCTGATCCATGGTGTAAGAATTAAATGAATATTTAACATCGTTCAGATATGCGATCAGTTTCTCACTTCCAAACGCATATCCAATCCTCATGCCCGCCATGGAGCGTGATTTTGAAAACGTCTGTACCACTAACAGATTCTCGTATTTTTCAATCAAAGGCAGTGCGGATACGCCTCCAAAATCAATATAGGCTTCATCCACGATGACCACAACATCCTGATTTGCCCGGATGATCTCTTCTACCTGTTCTAACGGCATGAGAACGCCGGTCGGTGCATTCGGATTTGGAAAAATAACCCCACCGTTTTCCCGCTGATAATCTTTGGTACAGATCTGAAAGTCCTCATCTAACGGCACGGTCTCATAAGGAATCCGAAATACTTCTGCCCAGACATCATAAAACGAATAGGTAATGTCAGGGAACAGGATTGGTTTTTTAGAATTAAAAAACGTCATAAATGCCATTGCAAGGACATCGTCCGATCCTACTCCGGCAAACACCTGTGAAGATCTTACACCATATTCTGACGCGATCGCATCCACTAACTCAGAAGATGCCGGGTCAGGATAAAGACGCAGTCTGTCTGTTTCAAATTTCTTCAGTACTTTCTGTACTCCCGGTGCCG
>ERZ825896.3323-NODE-3323-length-13797-cov-5.630403_pt1 | contig 13797 bp, 15 predicted proteins | sample MGYA00519858_ERZ825896 | MGnify/ENA primary metagenome ERZ825896 (study PRJEB31778, sample SAMEA3449214) | human gut metagenome | biome: human gut; feature: human-associated habitat; material: faeces | place: United Kingdom | collected 2010/2012 ... | reverse complement strand
CGTTCAGACGGCTTATGAAGGATTCAAGGTTCGGTATGAAGAAAGCTGGGCGCAGTGCAGACACTACGTCTTGCTTCTTTCAAACGCAAGGATAACACTTTGAAGTTGTGCGGTCAACAACCAAAAACGATTTTCGGAGATATGTACAACTACATAAGATTTTATTTGTTAAAAAGAAAAATACCGCCCACGCAGCGCAGCGATGATTTTGTCGGGCGAATCGGCGGCAAAATAAATCAGGTGTGTTGCGGGGCGGTACGTTCTTTCTGGGCAATCATCCGCTGAAAGTGGTGGTTATCACGGTGAGAACTACCACTTTTGTCAGCAGGATTTGGAATAAAGGGTATCGTGGAAGCGTGGGTGCGTCAATATGGTTTTGCAAAATTATCACGGTAAAGTGGCGATAGTAAGACTTATCCTCCTTGTGGTTTTTCCGGTTGCCGGAGGGAGGTCTGATACGCTCTCCGTTTTCGTCAAGGTCGTAAACCTTGCGGCTCTTGCGCTCCGCAATACACTGTTTGTGTCTCAGCTTTTCCAATTCTTCGCTCATGGGCAACTTCTCCTTTCTGATAATAGGCAAAACAAAAGCGACCAACTTTTTACGGTTGATCGCCTTTTGTCTGCTTACTCTTTTTTCAAATCATCATATGCGTCACAGAATTGTTTTTTGCCTGTCATCTTCGATTGAATACTTTATAAAATCGAATTTTTCTTTGTTGTTCTTGTAATAGTCCTCTGCTGCCGTGGATAGAATGTAGCACAAGTGGGATATATGTACTTTCAGTCCTCTCTGAACTATATTCATATCTTTATCGTAGGCGACCTCGCTTAAATCACCGTTGGTGCCATCTTCTCCGGTTATGACAAGCTCGAATTTATCAACCCTGCACCGAGATTCGTGAATTGTGGATTTCTCTATATTTGGTGTACTTTGGTGGAGCAGACTATTACGCAAATTATAAATAATTTCCTCGCTCAGATAGGGCATATCATATCCATATGGAGAATCATGTCTATCTGAGATAACATATTGGCTGCACCATTTTTTATAGCGTGCGCCACTATACTTCTCGTTTGGATATTCAGCTTTGCCACAGGTATCTGGCAATGTCAGCGCAAGTGCTAACGCTGACAAATACAGTTCATGGGACAAAGCCATACGAATCTCATGTACAATTCGGTTAATCAGGCAAATCACCTCATTTCAGCCGCTCACACAGCGGCAGCAGCTCTTCGATTTTAGCAACAATGCGCTTTTGTTCAGAAAGGGGCGGGAGGGGAACAACCATTTGATGTAATGTTTGTGACGAAAGTCCCGGCATTGCAGTTCCTTTTGCGTTCATCATATTCATGGACTTGTAAAAGTAAAAAAGATGGTAAAAGAAACGCAACTCTACCGCCTTATACGGACGCAGTCTATGAACATGGTTTTGAAAACAAATATCGTAATCATAGTTCCATATCGCTGTTCTTCCATAGTATGCGCCACCCTCACACATCAGCAAATCACCCTTTGTTACCGTGCAGCGTTCTAACTCATCATCAGAAAAGAACATTTCCTTAACGGATGAAAAATCAAAGGAATTCCAATACAAATTCGATGTAGTAATAAAGCGTTTTACACTCCCTGGCTTATCAACCTTTTTGGCTGTTGAATTCATTGCCTTTCCGGTATTATGAGCAAAGATCTCGCCTACTCTTACCCACTTCCAACTTCCCGGAATATCAAAAGGAATTTCATCTTCGGAAATCTCTGCCAACGGTTTTTCCTTTTTGATTTTCTTTTCCTCTATCAGCTGTTGCTTCTCTGCCTGAATCTGCTGATAGAGTTCCTCGCCGGTGCCTTCCTCAGCTCGCTGCTCCACCAGCTTACCCTGTATGGCATATTGCAGAATGGACTTCTTCATGTCCTCCGGGAACTTGGCGTTAAACTGCTCCAACTTTTCATAGGCGGCAGCATAGCGGTCAACCAGAGGAAGGAGTTCCTCAATCTTGGCAACGATGCGCTTTTGCTCGTAAAGAGGAGGCAAAGGAATTAAAAATTGCTCTAAACTTTTGGCAGCTAAATTTGGTTGAGCAGTTCCGTTATCATATTTTTTGATTTCTGAAAAAAATAGCGGTGAATCCAAATATAGTAACAAAAATTCATCATCACATATATTAAAAAAGTAATTTCTCAAAATTACCAGTGACGATGCGATGGCGCCTTGGTCAAATGGGTATACACCATGCTTTCCCAGTGAACCTCTAATACAAACTACAACATCGTTTTTTTGTAGTTTACCATTGACTAATTTATCATACTGTATTTGGGATAAATCTATTATCTGTTTCCTTTCTGATAAAAGCTCACATCCTTGCAACGCTATTTTACACCTGTATTGTTGTAGCAGCGTAATTTGTATTCTTATGTATTTTTGCAGTCAGAACATCGGATACAAACCCGACATTCTGACCGAAAATCGCCCCTTAACTGTTACATTATTCCGTCCTGCTCTTGAACCCGGTTTGCTTTGCGTTCTCGCTGGCTTTCCGTCTGCGTTCTTCGTTGTATCAAGGAACTTCTGAAAACGGCACAGGAGATCACGGAGCTGTACAATAATGGTAAGAAACTGGGGTTGTCGCAGGAAGAGCTGGCATTTTACGATGCTCTGACCAAGCCGGAGAACATCAAGGATTTTTATCGGAATAATGAATTGATCGACTTGACCAGAGAACTTACAGAGATGCTGCGCAAAAATCGGACGATAGACTGGCAGAAAAAAGAAACAGCGCGTGCCAGTATGCGGAAGATGGTGAAGCATCTTCTGAAAAAGTATAAGTATCCCCCGGAAGATTACGACACAGCAATCAGCACGGTTATCAGCCAGTGCGAGATGTGGACAGATAACATGACAGCGTAAAATGCGAGAAATATCGATGATTTCCTCTTGACAACACACAGCTCAGCCCTTAAAATAATCTTAGAGAATACTATTATTGAAAATACGAAAGGCTATTTTATGGGAAAGATGATCTTAGATGACCTCCGCAAGCGTTTGGAACGTCTGGACGAAGATGCCGACCTGATGATAGACAACGATGACCGCTACCAGATGGTGATCGTGGGCGGCAGTGCGTTCATTCTGTTGGGCAAGCTGACCCGTGCCACCCATGATATTGATGCGCTGAGCGTTCCGAAAGAGCTGTACGGACTACTTGGCAAGTACGACATCAACACGGATGTGGAAGCCTATATTGATAATTTTCCGTACAACTTCCAAGATCGGCTTCAGCCGCTGCCTTTCGGTGGTACAAAGGTACAGTTCTACACACCCAGTCTGGAGGATTTGGTGATTGCAAAGCTCTGCTCTTTCCGCGACACCGACAAGGCGGACGTGGAGAGCGAGGCTGTGCGGAACTCTTTGGACTGGAATTTGCTGGAACACCTTGCAACCGATGAGGATGAGCTGAGAGCCAGCATTTTGAACGACTGGCGGTATCGAGATTTTTATATCCGTTATCAGGAGTATGTGGAGAGGTGGAGACCGTGAGAAAGCTGACATTTGAGGGTTTCTTGAAGCAGTATGTGACAGAGCTTTCCGGCGTTCAAACCGCCAGCATTCACAAATTAGCGGACTGTTTACAGGATAACCCCCGCCTGAAAGAGCCGCTGTATCTCCATGCGCTGGCCTTTGATAAAGTAGATTTGTTGCTCCGCTATACCGTAAACAGGGCTGTTGCTGCGGAGTATGAGCAACTTTCCAATCGCTATTCGCTGGCGCAAATGCTGCTGCTTCTGGAAAACCAGTCGTTGGAATTGCCGGAAGGCTATTTGAAGGTTTGGCGAAGCTATTGCTCCGTCCGAGATGCCGCTCTCGCAGATAATGACACAAAAGAGCTGATTCACCGCAGGGTGGTAGAGATTCAGCAGAAGAAGCATCTGACGAATTATCGCATTTATGCAGACCTGAAGCTGAATCCCGGCAATGTGAATGCGTGGCTCAAGCACAATGATTCCAGCAAAATGAGCCTCGACTGCGCACGACAAATCTACAAGTATGCGAAAAGCTATCAGGCGGCACGTTAAAAGGGAGGTGAATCTGTGACTGCTGTTATCTATGCTCGCTACTCCTCCGACAACCAGCGTGAAGAATCCATCGAAGGGCAGATTCGTGAGTGTACTGCCTATGCGGAAAAGAACGGCATCACGGTCATCAAGCACTACATTGACCGTGCGTTCTCTGCCAAAACAGACAATCGCCCGGAGTTCCAGCAGATGATCAAAGACAGCGGCAAGAAGCTGTTTGATGTTGTTCTCGTCTGGAAATTTGACCGCTTTGCCCGGAATCGTTTTGATAGCGCAAACTATAAGATGATCCTGAAAAAGAACGGTGTCCACCTGATTTCCGTTATGGAACCCATTGCCGAGGGTTCACAGGGCATTCTGGTGGAAACCCTTCTAGAGGGTATGGCAGAATACTATTCGGCAGAGCTGTCCGAAAAAGTGATTCGTGGTCAGACCGAGAACGCCTTGAAGGGTAAGTGCACTGGCGGTACGGGAACCATTGGCTATAAAATCGACGATGCCAAGTTCTATCATCTTGACCCGCTGACCTCGCCGTTGGTGCTGGAAGCCTTTCAGCGGTATGACAACGGCGATAAGATGGTGGAGATCGTAAACTTTCTCAACGACAAGGGTGTCCGCAATATGCTGGGCGGCAAAATGACCCACAGTAGTGTGAACACCATGTTGAAGAACCGCCGGTACATTGGAGAATTGTCTTTCCGGGACATCGTTGTGCCGGATGCAATTCCGGTTATTGTTCCGAAAGACCTGTTTGACCGGGTGCAGAAGCGTTTGGATAAGAACAAGCGTGCCCCTGCCTGTGGCAAGGCAGACGAGGAATATCTGCTGACCACCAAGCTGTTCTGCGGCAAGTGCGGTGCGCTGATGTTCGGCGAAAGCGGAACCAGTGCCACCGGACGCACCTACTATTATTATAAATGCGCCAACGTCAAGCGCCGCAAGGGCTGCAATAAAAAGACCGTGCAGAAGGACTGGCTGGAAGATCTGGTCGTCCGGGAGACCATGAAGCTGATTCAGGACGATGCGGTAATCGACAAGATCGTTCAACTGGTCATGGATGTACAGAACCAGGAGAATACCGCGATCCCTCTGCTGGAAAAGCAACTGCGAGAGGTTAACAAAAAGCTGGACAACCTGATGAAGGCGATCGAGGACGGCTTGTACACCCGGACAACGAAAGAGCGTCTAGAAGCACTGGAGAACCAGAAAGATGAGCTGACTGCAAAAATTGCAGATGAAAAATTGAAGAAGCCCAGCTTCAATGAGGATTTCATCCGGTTCTGGCTGATGAAATTTAGAAAGTTCGATATTTCGCAGAAAAAACAGCGGAAAGCGCTGATTGAAATTTTTGTCAATGCCATTTTCCTGTACGATGACCGGATGCTGATCACGTTCAACTACAAGGATGGAACCCAAACTGTCCGGTTTGAGGACACTTTGACCGCCGATGGGGTAGAAGGAAAAAGTTCGGATTTGTCTGGCTCTGCTGGACCAAGAGCCAGCAGATTTATCTGCTGGCTTTTTTGCTGCAACAAAAGGCCGGGGCAGGGGAGAACCCTCTGTCCCGGCCTTTCTGCGCGATGCGGGGGCCGTCAGCCCTCCATCTTGCGCTCCACGAAGTCGCCCACCATCTTGTCCAGCTGGCTCACGGCGTGCTCGGCACCTTTGGCGATCTTGCGGGCGGTGCGGCGCATCTGGCGCTGGCTTGTGTTGGTGGCCATGACGCCGGCGGCGCCCAGTGCGGCACCGGCGGCCATGCCGATCAGGAGCGGGGCAGTGGAGCTTGTGTGTTCGTTTTTCATAGGAGGCACTCCCTTCGAATCAAAATTTTTGGGCTGCGAGGATAGTATTTCCACCAAAGGATTCACTATACGCTTTTTTTGTGCAGGAAAATGTGGTATACTGTATGATATGCTGATAAACTGGGCCGGTTATGGGCTGGCTTGGTTTATGGGAAAAGGCATATTCTGCGAAGGAGGTTTCTTTTTTGCTGAAGATAACGGAACCGAAAAAAGTTCTCTGCATCCATGACCTTTCCGGTGTGGGACGCTGCAGTCTGGCGGTCATCCTGCCGGTGCTCAGCGTTATGGGCATCCAGCCGGTGGCACTGCCCACGGTGGTGCTCTCCACCCACACCGGCGGCTTCGGGACACCGGCCCGTCTGGACGGCTGCGCCTACGGCGAGGCCGCACTGGAACATTACCGGGAGCTGGGGCTGAGCTTCGACTGCATTTACACTGGCTATCTCGGAGGCGAGGAGCAGGCCGCGCTGGCCGAAAAGGCCTTTGACCTCTGGCCATCGGCCTATAAGGTGGTAGACCCCGTGATGGGCGACAACGGAAAGGCTTACTCTACCGTGACCCCGGCCTTCATCGACCGGATGCGGCAGCTCTGCCGCCGGGCCGACCTCATCCTGCCCAACGCCACCGAGGCCGGTCTGCTGCTGAAAAAAGAGCTGCCCGCCCAGCTGGACGAGGAAAGCGCCCGGGCGCTGGCCGACGAGCTGGCGGCGTCGCTGACCCCCAACGTGGTGGTCACCGGCCTGCAGCTGGACAAGTACATCGCCTGCGCCGGTGCAGGCCGCGACCGCTTCGTGGTCAAGAAGCTGCATATTGCCCGCAGCTTCCCCGGCACGGGCGACCTCTACGGTGCGGTGCTCATCGGCTCCCTGATCCAGGGCAACGCCCTGAGCGCTGCCGCCGACAACGCCGCCGAGTTCGTGTCGCTGGCCATCCAGAACACCCCCGCCGGGCAGGACACCCGCTTCGGCGTCTGGTTCGAGCCGCTGCTGCCCCGCCTGTGTCCGATGCGGGAGGAGTAAACAGCGATGAGTGAAAAACCGACCCTGAACATCGTTCTGGTGGAGCCGCGCATCCCTCAGAACACCGGCAACGTGGCCCGCACCTGTGCCTGCACGGCCTGCCGCCTCCATCTGGTGGGGCCGATGGGCTTTGCCATCGACGATAAGAAGCTCAAGCACGCCGGGCTGGATTACTGGCACTATCTGGACATCAGCTACTACGACAGTCTGGATGACTTCTTCTCGAAGAACGATGGGCCTTTCTACTACTTTACGACCAAAGCGCCCCAGCGCTACACCGACATCGCCTACCCGGACGGGGCATACCTCGTGTTCGGGCGGGAAGATGCCGGTCTGCCGGAAGCGCTGCTGGCAGCCAATCAGGAGCACTGCATCCGGATGCCCATGCGGGACACCTGCCGCAGCCTGAACCTGTCCAACAGCGTCGCCGTGGGCGTATACGAGGTACTGCGCCAGTGGGACTTCCCTGAGCTGCTGGACCACGGCCACCTGCGAGACTACGAATGGAAATGAGGAACACTATGAGCAAAATTGCGATTTTGACCGACTCCTCCTGCGACATCCCGCAGGAGCTGGCCGAGAAATACGGCATCGACATTATGGGCTTCCACATCCTGCTGGACGACGAAGACATCGTGGAGCGTGAAAAGTACACCCCCGAGGAGTTCTACGACAAGATGCGCGCCGCCAAGGGCATCCCTTCCACGGCTGCCATCACCCCCATCCAGTTCTGTGAGAAATACTGCCAGTATGTGGACGAGGGCTACACCGATGTCATCCATGTCCCCATCAACCGCTCCGGCTCTTCCACCTACAACAACGCCGTCATGGCGCAGGGGATGCTGCGGGAGGAGCGCCCGGAACACCACCTGAACATCCATCTGCTCGACCCCCACACCTACTCGATGGTGTTCGGCTGGTATCTGTGCGAGATGGCCCGCAAGCTGCAGAACGGCGCGGAGCTCCGCCACGTCATCAGCGAGTTTGAGACCCAGATGAACAAGATGGAGGTCATCCTCGGACCCTACAGCCTCAAGCAGATGAAGAAGAGCGGCCGCATCTCTGCCGCCGCCGCGGTCATGGGCGAGCTGATGGGCATTCGTCCCATCATCACCCTCATCGACGGCAAGACCAGGGTGGAGAGCAAGGTGCGCGGCGACGACAAGGTCATCCCCGCCATGATCGACCTGTGCAAAAAGCGCACCGAGGGCGTGGAGGACTTCGATTATATGATCGGCCACACCTCCATCCCCCAGGCCGCTGAGCTGGAAAAAGCCTGCCGCAAAGCCTTCGGCAAGGCTCCGCTCACTACCTTCAATCTGGGCGGCGTCGTCTCGGCCAACACCGGCCCCGACACCCTTGCGCTGGTCTATGTGGGCAAGCCCCGGGACTGAGCATATCACGGAAAGACTGCTGCTGTGCGGCAGTCTTTTTTCGTATCGCCGTTGCATTCCGGCCCAAACTATGGTATAATTCTTCACGCTGTGCCTGCGGGTACGGCTCCTTAAAGAGCAACTTAGGATTTTAGGCTCCCCGGCGTGTCTCGAACCATGCCGGGCCAAACCCACGGGGGCTGGCGGTCCCTGCGCGGTCAAAATCAAACCGCTGGAGTTATACTATGAAAAATCAGAACCTTTCCGTCCGTAAACTGGCCCGCTGCGGCATGGTCGCAGCCCTTTACGTCGTGCTCTGCATGGCACTGCAGCCGTTCTCTTACGGCGCTGTGCAGGTGCGTGTGGCCGAGGCGCTCTGCCTGCTGCCCGTGTTTGGTGCCGAGTACATTTTCGGCGTGGTGCTGGGCTGCTTCTTGGCAAACCTGCTGGGCTCCACCATCGTGGACGTCATCTTCGGCACTCTGGCCACCCTGCTGGCCTGCCTCGTGACCTACAAGCTGCGGAACATCCGCTTCAAGGGTCTGGCCCTTGCGGCCTCGCTGCCCCCGGTGGTCTTCAATGCCGTCATCATCGGTATCGAGATCGCGGTGATGTTCCCGGACCCCTCTTCCAGCGCACCCCTCTGGCTGGCCTGCGTCACCAACGGTATCTCCGTGGGCATCGGTGAGCTCATCAGCTGCACCGTGCTGGGCGTTCTGCTGGTCCGCATCATCGAGGCAAGCCCGGCGGTCAGGAAGGTCTTCGAGTCCTGAACTTGATCCCTTCCGGCGGGCGGGCCTGATCGAGCAGGCCCTCTGCCGGGGCATGAAAGGCTATTTTATCAGGTTGCTCGGCCTTTCGGACGATCGATATAGAACGGCGAAGCGCCGCACGGGAAACTGTGCGGCGCTTTTTCTGCCCCTTGACTTTACAACAATGAAGTGTTTTATTATAAAGCATGGAAAGGAAGCCTGCCTGCAGTTCCGGCGCAAATTCTGATGCGCGGAGAGGGGAGAGGGCAGGCGGAACGGAATACATGGAAAAAGACCTCACCAGCGGCAGCGTGCTGAAAAACATCTTCACCTTCTCGCTGCCTTATCTGCTCTCGTACTTTTTGCAGACCCTCTACGGCATGGCAGACCTCTTCATCATCGGCCGGTTCGAGGGGGTGGCAAGCACCACCGCTGTCTCCATCGGCAGTCAGGTGATGCATATGATCACTGTGATATTGGTGGGCGTGGCGATGGGTACCACCGTCTGCATCGGCCGGTCCGTGGGCGCAGGCGACAAAAAGCAGGCCGCGAAGGTCATCGGCAACACCGTCACCCTCTTTATGGTGGGCTCTGTAGTGCTGGCGGCGGCGCTTGTGGGCCTCGTGGACCCCATCGTCCGGCTCATCTCTACCCCGGAGGAGGCCGTGGCCGGTACGACGGCCTACCTCACCATTTGCTTCATCGGCATCCCCTGCATCACAGCCTATAACGTACTGGCGTCGATTTTCCGGGGGATGGGCGACTCCCGAAGCCCCATGTACTTCATCGCCGCGGCCTGTGTGGTGAACAGCGGGCTGGACTTCTTCTTCATGGGGGCGCTCCGTCTCGGCCCGGCAGGCGCAGCACTTGGCACGACGCTCTCGCAGGCCGTGAGCGTTTTGCTGGCCCTCTGCGTCATTTTGAAGCGCAGGAGCATCAGACTGTCGAAAAGCGATTTTTGCCCCCGGAAGGCCACGATGAAAGACATCCTTTCCATCGGTCTGCCGGTGGCGGCGCAGGACGGCTTTATTCAGGTGTCCTTCATGCTCATCACCATCATGGCGAACCAGCGCGGCCTCACCGACGCGGCGGCGGTGGGCATCGTGGAAAAGATCATCAGCTTCCTCTTCCTCGTCCCCAGCTCCATGCTCTCCACCGTGTCGGCGCTGGGCGCCCAGAACATCGGCGCGGGCAAGTACGACCGGACGGACGACATCCTCCGGTACGCCATCGCCATCGGCGTGGGCTTCGGTGCGGTGATGGCCCTTCTGATGCAGTTCATCGCCCCCAGTATGGTGCGGCCCTTCACCTCCGATGAGGCTGTGGTGCTGGCCGGTGCGGCCTACATCCGCAGCTACATCTTCGATTGCCTGTTCGCGGGCATCCAGTTCAGCTTCAGCGGCTATTTCTGCGCCTGGGGCAGGTCGGGGCTGTCGTTTCTGCACAACACCCTCTCCATCCTGCTGGTGCGTGTGCCGGGCGCATGGCTGGCCTGCCGGTTCTTCCCCCAGACCCTCGTGCCGATGGGTCTTGCCCCGGCCTGCGGCTCGCTGTTCTCCAGCATCGTCTGCATCCTGCTCTATCGCTGGATGAAGAGGCAGAATAAACCCACAGGGGACAAGGATTGAGTCCACGCTGAAACGTGGTACAATAATATTACCAGTGAAACATTAGGAATTTTACACAAAGAAACGAAAGAGCGCTGATTCTACTGCGCGTCGGTTGCACGGGAGGGTGCGGACCGGTACAATGAAGCCAGAAACGGACGAAGAACGTCCGACAGGAGGCAAAACGTATGTACGAACTGGACAAGGCTGCATTCGGCCATTTTCTGGCACAGCTGCGCAGAGAAAAGGGGATGACCCAGAAGGAGCTTGCCGCGACGCTGTACGTGTCCGACAAGGCTGTCAGCAAGTGGGAACGGGGGCTGAGTGTGCCGGACATCTCGCTGTTGGTGCCGCTGGCCGAGCAGCTGAACGTGACGGTGGCCGAGCTTCTGCAGGGACGCCGGGTAGAGGAGGAACAGCGCTTCACCCGCGAGGAGACCGAAGACCTCATCCGCAAGGCGCTGACCTTTTCGGCAGAGCCGCCGGAGCGCCGTCAGGCGCGGACGAAGAAGTATCTGCCGGTGTATGTCATCTGCTGCGTGCTGGGCGTCGCAGAGGCGCTGGCCGTCTGGGCGGCGGGACTGGCCGACATCGAGGGAGCGCTGGCTCTGCTCATCATCGGTGTGGTTTTCGGCGTCGTCTACGGGGCATATGCCATGTTCTGGATGGCCGAGACCCTGCCCCGCTACTACGACGAGAACCGCATCTGCAACTTTGCACAGGGTGCGTTCCACATCCACATCCCGGGGGTGTACTACAACAACCGCAACTGGCCCTATGTCCTGCGGGCGTTCCGGGCCTGGTCTATGGCGTCTATGCTGCTGCTGCCGCCATCTCTGGCGGTGGCGGGGCAGCTGGACCCGCACTTGGGCGGCAAGGCGACCGTTGCAGCATTTGCAGTGTACATCCTGAGCCTGTTCGGATGCATCGTCGTGCCCGCCAAGCGGCATGAAAAAGACGAAGGATGATCCAAAAACGAAGGGAGCGGAAACGCTCTCTTTTTTGCTGGCCTTTTTTGTGCTACAATGGAGCAAAACCATTGGAAAAGAGGAAACACTATGCTCAAGGATTCCCAGATCGACCTGTGCGGACAGGTGGATTTTACCCGCACGCAGCCGCTCCTTGGCCGGGACGAGGCGTTTTCCTTTGCCTGCAATGGCTGCGGGAACTGCTGCCGTGGGCGGGAGGATATCGTCCTCTCCGGGTTTGATTTGTGGCGGATCGCGGCCCGTCTCCGTCTGCCGCCCCGCATTGTAGCGCATGGCTACTGCCGGGAAAGCATCGGGCAGGTGAGCCGTCTGCCGGTTCTCCGGTTGGCCCCGTTGAAAGCACAGCACAACAACTGCCCGTTTTTAACGGAGAACCACTGCGCCATCCACGATGCCGAGCCGCTGGTCTGTGCCCTTTATCCGCTGGCGCAGGAGATCAGTGGGGAAGGGGCAGTGAGCTATTTCTTGCAGCCGACCTCCTGCGGCGGGCCGATGTTTTCTGCCAAGGTCGAGGATTATCTTGCCCGATACGATGTCCCCGCCCGGGAGGCTGTGGATGTCTGCTGGGCACAGACCTGCATGACGCTGGAGGACACTGTGGAGGAGCTGAATACGATCCTCTCGCCGGTATTGGCGCGGCGGCTGGAAGCAAAGCTCTGGCAGGCGCTTTATTACGATTATGAATTTGCCCAGCCATTTCTGCCCCAGCTGGAGCGGAATCTCCGCTGGCTGGAGGGGGAGTGCGCCAAACTCCGGGGGTATCAGGAGCAGCTGAGCACAAAATGCATCGAAAAAAATGATAGATAAATTCATTTTGATTGATAATTGGGGCCGAACACGGGTTGTTTTTGAGAGTAAAGTGTGCTATACTTCACGCATGTGAAGCGGAGCTCGCACAGCCCGCTTCCTCAAACGCAAACAAGCGCGGCAACCTGTTGAACCGCGGAATTTAAATTGAGGGAGAGAATCTATCATGCGTAAAATTTCTCGTCGTTCGTTCCTGGCTGGCGCTGCGCTCTGCGGCGCGGCTGCTGCCCTGACCGCCTGCGGCGGCTCCTCTGCATCCTCCACGGCTGCTTCTTCTGTGGCCGCCTCCTCCGCGGCAGCTGGTTCTGCTGCTGCCGCTGGCGACAGCTACACCGTTGGCATCTGCCAGCTGGTGGAGCACGCTGCCCTGGATGCCGCTACCCAGGGCTTTGAGGATGCTCTGAGCGCGGAATTCGGCGAGAATGTCACGTTCGATTTCCAGAACGCACAGAACGATTCCGCTACCTGCGCTACCATCGCCAACGGCTTTGTTTCCGCAGGCGTAGACCTCATCATGGCCAATGCAACGCCCGCTCTGCAGGCGGCACAGGCTGCTACCAATGAGATCCCCATTCTGGGCACCTCTGTTACCGAGTACGGCGTGGCGCTGGGCCTGACGGATTTCACCGGCACTGTGGGCGGCAATGTTTCTGGTACTTCTGACCTGGCTCCGCTGGATCAGCAGGCTGAGATGATCACGGAGTGGCTACCGGAGGCTACCAAGGTCGGCCTGCTGTACTGCTCCGCTGAGGCAAACAGTCAGTATCAGGTAGATGAAGTCCAGAAGTATCTGGAGGACAAGGGCATCACTGCTACCCAATACTCTTTCTCTGACTCCAACGATCTGGCTTCTGTCTGCCAGAAAGCTGCTGACGAGAACGACGCCGTGTATGTTCCCACCGATAATACCGTTGCGGCCAACACCGGCATTGTGGACGGTATCTGCCGCCCGGCCAAGAAGCCTGTCTTCGCGGGTGAGGAGGGCATCTGCGCCGGCTGCGGTGTGGCTACCCTGTCCATCAGCTACTACGATCTGGGCTACACCACCGGTGAGATGGCGGTCAAGATCCTGAAAGGCGAGGCCGATATTGCTACCATGCCCATTGAGTACACCACTGTGACCAAGAAGTACAACAAGACCATCTGCGATGATCTGGGCCTGACGGTTCCCGAGGGATACGAAGCAATCGAGGGCTAACCTCTTACTGAAATGAGAAATATGGCGGAGGAGGACTGAAAAGGCTCTTCTCCGCCTTTCCCGTATAAAACGGGATGTGAAAAAAGTGCACGTTTAGGAGGAATCATTTTGGAAACACTTGCAAGACTGGCAAACCTGCCCGGTGCGCTGCCCGGCGCCTGTGCGCAGGGCCTTATCTGGG
>ERZ825896.3321-NODE-3321-length-13799-cov-8.538781_pt1 | contig 13799 bp, 17 predicted proteins | sample MGYA00519858_ERZ825896 | MGnify/ENA primary metagenome ERZ825896 (study PRJEB31778, sample SAMEA3449214) | human gut metagenome | biome: human gut; feature: human-associated habitat; material: faeces | place: United Kingdom | collected 2010/2012 ... | reverse complement strand
ATAATATACACAAAATTTGATAAAAGAGCAACAAGTACTCCCATGCTCTGCTTCACGACTGCTGTTTCAGATGTCCAGTCAAGCTTTGGCAGCTTGAGATTCACCGCGAGCCCGATATAGGCAGTCAGACATACATAAAGGCATGGTATCAAAAGCATCATCACTCCATTTGTAAGTGAAGGCTTCACCACAGCCATCAAAGCCACATCGAGCACCATCGCCGGAACCATCGTGAGTATAACATGCATTCTTATTTTGGCTCTGAGTATCTGCCATGATGTGACTGGAAGCGATCTTACTATCCACAGCGTTTTTCCTTCCAGGGATACGGACGGTGCGGTCAGATCATTCATGGAGGCTGCCGCGCACACCGCTATACATGCCCCAAATACAAGTATACCATCAGGAAGTCCTGGCATTTTCGAGATCATATCCGTTACAGAGTGTCCCTTCACAAGACATATCACCGCCAGAATGAGCATGAGCAATGTTCCAAGCGAACAGTTCAGCATATATATCGCTGATGATGCCAATCTTCTAAACTCTCTGATAAGCAAAGCCATCTCCTGATTCTTTGCCCTGCTTCGCTTCGCCACAAGTTTCTTTGCCGCATGACCTGTCTTTGTCGTAACTATACCGATAAAACTTCGTTCCAGAACTATCCACACAGCCAGTGATACCACCAGCGTTCCGACTGCGGCAAACGCAAGCTGCATTATGTTACCCGTGGCTGCGCATCCTATGGAATAGAGAGGATACACTGCCCCCTTTATCTTTGCGCTGTACATTTCACTATTTGCCAGAATATTTGTAAGCATCTTATTTGCATTCATATATACTGCGTAATAACCCACTATAAATGCCAGTGAGAGTATAACCGTGACATAGCTCTTATTCTTCGTCTTATTGCCTATCTTGCCCACTACCCAGCCAAGTATGCACGAAAGTACCAGAACGACAAATGTCAGGAGGATCATAACTATGACCGCTGAAATCACAGCACCTATCCCCGGATGCACCACTATCCCATACACTATTATTCCCGGAACCATGGCTGTTGCCGCAAATATCGCGCCCATGACATACACACCTGCCAGTCTGGAAAACAGTATAGCTCTGACCGGTATTGGAAGTGACAGCATCAGATCATTGTCTTTTGCCTGATAAAGGCTTGCATATGTATTGAACACGCTTCCAAATATACCTATGGCAAGGGACATCATAGCCATCATAGCCATATACATCCAGTCTAGTCCCACGGCGCAGAGCTGAGCACACATCGAGTATGCCACGCTGCCAAACATGCTGCCCATGCAGCCGAGTATGAGCGCGATATATATGACTATTCCAAATACCGCAGCGCCTTTGGATTTAGATTTTCCAGTCTTCCGGTCAACAAAAAATCCACTGAAAAGCTGCTTGAGCTGTTTTTTCATCAGTATCTTTATCATGACTCGCCCTCCAGCTCAAGAAACACAGACTCCAGAGATTCGTCACCCTTAACCTGCTCCATTATGCCTGCCTTTATAAGCCGTCCGCCTTTGATAATCGCCACTTTATCGCACAGTTTCTCAGCGGCTTCCAATACATGTGTGGAGAAGAATATCGCCCCTCCGTCATCACACATTTTTCTCATCATCTGCTTGAGTATATGGGAAGCCTTTGGATCAAGTCCGACAAATGGTTCATCCATGATGACAAGTTTCGGCTCATGTATCCATGCAGATATGATTGCCAGTTTCTGCTTCATACCATGAGAATACTCGGATACCAGCTGTCCTAGGTTATCTTTTATCTCAAATGCGTCAGCATATTTGTCTATGAGCTCGTCCCTGACTTCCTCCGGCACGCCAAATATATCGGCTATAAAATTCAAATATCCGATTCCGGTCATGAAATCATACATATCCGGATTGTCAGGAATATATGCCATCTGTTTCTTGCATTCCAGCGGTTTTTCCTTTATGGACAAACCATCTATAAGGATATCTCCCTCCTCAAAATTCAGGATCCCTGTACACGCCTTTATAGTGGTTGTCTTACCTGCTCCGTTGTGTCCGATGAAACCATATATCTCCCCCGGCATTATATGTAGGCTTAGATTGTCCACCGCCAACTTATCTCCGTATCTCTTTGTGAGATTTTTTATTTGCAGCATATTATTTTCTCCTTTTTCAAAACAGTGGATGGAGGTATCTGCCCCCTCCGTCCCCATAGATTATCGCGCTCTATGCTTATTTCGCTTCATCCTGCCCCTGAACTCATCAAGTGCCGCGCGTCCAGGTCCTGTCATAGGTTTGATCCATCTTCCCTTCAGTAGATACGGCGTGAGTATGACAAATCTCAGAACTTCATCCGTGTAAACAAATGAGAACACTGCGAGGAATGGCAGCTTGAGCACCATTCCTGCTACCCATGTAGCCGGGACCGAAAACAACATCAGTCCACTGATCTCCATAACTGTTCCAACGATGGCCTCACCGCCTGCACGGAAGCACTCGTTCTGTATATAGCAGCATGTTCTGACTGCTCCGAAGAACAGATATATTATAAGCATATACTTTGTGTACATCATCGCCTCAGCCCCGAGTCCAAACAATCCGAACAGCGGATTGTGCAGCAGCATCGTGATGAGCACAATTGTGAATGTGATGGCAGGACATACCAGTGCAGCTCTCTTGGCATAGGAAAGTCCCCTGTCCAGATTACCCGCGCCAACTTCATTTCCCACTGCAACGCTTGACGCATTTGCCAGACCTCCAAAGAACGCATATACAAATCCCTCGCACACACGGAACGCTGCCATGGCTGCTATGGCCGAATCGCTCTGATGTCCCATGACGACATTGATTATCATCTGTCCCACACCGTAGAGTATTTCGTTACACACGATTGGAAATGCCTTTGACGCATAGGACTTCACAAATCCCATATCAATATCAAATGCCTTTCGCGCACTGAACTTTATCTCATGCCTGCTCTTTGCAAGATACAGAATGAGCAATGCTATATTCACGATTCCTGACACCAGTGTACCTATAGCCGCACCGGCAACTCCCATCTTGGGAGCGCCAAATCTACCGTAGATCAACACAAAATTTATACAAAAGTTGAGTAAAAGTGAGATGATGGAGCATACCAGTGGCACCTTCACCCTCTCCGTTGACTTAAGAAGTGCTGTAATTATTGCGGCAAATACCTGAAGCGGATAAGACCATCCAACTATTCTCATATATGGCTTCGCAAGTGCTATGATCTCTACTTTATCTGTATATATTCCAAGTATCCACCCCGGTGCAACCACAGTCACCACCGCAAATGCTATTCCAAATATTCCCGCACATATGATCGCCAGACCAAATGCCTTGTTCATTCCCTCTGGATCCTTGGCTCCCCAGTATTGAGACATGAACAGAAGGGAGCAGCTGACAAATCCCCAATATGTTGAAAACAAAAGTGATCCTATTTGTGCACACACGCCAACCGCCGCAACGGCGATCTCGCCCTCACTTCCTATCATGATGGTGTCAACCATACTAGCGGTGGTCGCCAGCAGATTCTGCATCGCAATAGGCACAGCAAGCACAGCCAGCATTCTGGCAAATTCTTTCCATGTCACCTTTTTATTATTTTTTACAAAGCCTGTAGCAGCACTTCCCATATCGTTACCTCTTATTCCATAGTATACCATTATCCATATTTTTTGATGCGTCCGACTATTGTACTCCCGAATAACTGTATTTGCAATGGCTTTATACTGTAGTGTAAGGTATTTTCTTATTAATTTTAATAAGCGCACCACATTCATTCCATCTGTGATGCGCCAAGCCTTGTTATTTTCAAGTATTATATTTTTGTGTACCATTGTTACATACTGTTGGTTGACAAATCTTCGAGTTCACGCTCTACTCTCTCAAGCTCGCCGTCACTCCAGTTCTCCCCCAGTGCAAATACTGCCCTGCACACACTGAAGTTCACCTCGTCATCTGCGTTGATCTCCCCGGAGATCACTCTGTGGGATATCTTCTGAAGTATGGAAAGTATGTCTATCCGCACGTCCGATATGACAGAAGGCTCTGCCACATTGCCATCACTATTGCCTTCCTCGTGCTCTGTCCGCTCTTCTCTGTACACACTCTCCCAGTCATAATCTGCAGTCCTGCCACATGGTGCACCGCACACACTGCAATCAGGGACAATTGTATGCTTATCAGCATGCACCCTTGCGATCATCGCCTCCATGTCTGCATCAGAGATGCCAAGAGCAATATCAGACATGTGCAAACCTTCTATTATTATGTTATTTGTATCATCAGTCACATGCATCATTCCATCAGTGGCTCTCACCAGCCCTATCAGAGCACCGGCCAGACGACTGCCTGTCTCAGTTGTAATTCTTATTTTATCTTCCATTGTCTTTACCTTTCATGGTGCCGTGAAGAGAATGTCAGTCAAGGATTCTTCCATCTATTGATATTGTTGCAACCTGCCATGGGATAAACTTGCCGCTGTCCTGAAGTGCCTTCTTCGCAGCCATCTCCAGTCCTCCACAACAAGGAACCTCCATACGGACTATTGTAACACTTTGTATATCATTTCGACTGATAATCTCTGTAAGTTTCTCTGAATAATCGACACTGTCAAGTTTCGGACAGCCGATCAGAGTCACATGTCCCTTTATGAATTTCTCGTGGAACGATGCATAGGCATAGGCTGTACAGTCCGCCGCTATAAGCAACTTTGCACCATCAAAGTATGGCGCATTTACCGGGGCAAGTTTAATCTGCACCGGCCACTGTGTGAGCTGACTCGGGCGCTCATAATTATATATGTCACCCGCCTGCTGGTTGACTGTTTTATCAGTTGTATTCTGTACGCATTCTACTGCTGCCTGTTCATATAAGCTTGCCTGTACTGCTTCACCCGAAGCTGCTGCCGGTCTCCTGAATATGCTTCTCGCCATAGAACCAGGGCAACCAGAGTGTGCCGGACTTTTTTCATGCATCACTCCTGAGCCAACCATATTTATGGATTTTTCTGCATCGAGTCTTGCCTGTTTGTTTGCCATGACTGCCGCCTCATCATACGCAGCCGCCTCTCTCTCCACAAATGTTATGGCTCCTGTAGGACACGACGGCAGGCAGTCGCCAAGTCCATCACAATAATCGTCTCTGAGCAGCTTTGCTTTGCCGTTTACCATGCCTATAGCACCCTCATGGCACGCATTTGCACAGGCTCCACATCCATTACACTTGTCCTCGTCTATCTGTATAACTCTTCTTATCATATATATTTTCTCCAATCTTTTTCCTGCTTTTAACGTCATTATATTCAGTCAGAGCATTTGTGTATGTTGAATTTTCAACATTAGGAATGTTATACTCTCCAGGTATACTCTCCAGGGACGCTCCTTTTGTCACAAGGAGTGTCCCTCTGTCATACAAATCTAATACAGGGGACACTCCTTGTGACAAAAGAAGCGTCCCCACTAAGAGGTAATATGAACAAATACATGGACACATTATTGAAATCCAGTCTTTTTTCTGGTATTATCGCCGACGACGTTGACTCCATACTGGACTGTCTGGGTGCAATCATCAAAAAATACCAAAAAAATGAGTGTATTCTCATGGCTGGCAACACAACAGAATATATAGGATTGCTGCTTACAGGCAAAGCAATAGTCATCCAGGAGGATTACTGGGGGGGTCAAAGCGTCATGTCTGCCATCCTGCCCGGACACACGTTTGCGGAATCATATGCCTGTACCCCTGGCTCCGTACTCGACGTCAGCGTATATGCTGAAGCTGCAAGTTCTGTATTGTTTCTGAATGTTCAAAAAATGCTTACCACCTGCCCGGTAACATGTGGCAGACATAATCAGATGATAAGAAATCTCCTGTGCGATCTCGCCGGCAAGAACCTGAGACTCGGCGAAAAATCAAAGCACATGAGCCAGAAAACAACCAGGGATAAGTTGCTCTCCTACCTGTCATCGGAGATGCACAGACATGGCAGCAACGAATTTGACATACCATTTTCCAGACAGCAGCTCGCTGACTTTCTGTCCGTGGACCGCAGTGGACTGTCTACTGAACTTGGCAGGATGAAGGACGAAGGTATGATCGACTTTCACAAATCTCATTTTATTCTTAAGTCGCCTGCCCAGGGGTGGACTGATGTATGATGTTGATGTATCATATAATTAACTGTTCAGGGAGATTCATTAAAGTTGGGGGATTTTCCCTGATTCAGGATTTATCAATATAATATGATCAGGAGGGATTTCAATGAAACCAATGAAAACTATCAAAGACGGATGGAACAAATTCACTGTTGTCGTAAAGGATAAAGACTACTCAACAAGAGAGGCCGTGCTTTTCGCTATCTGCACATTCCTCACAGGGCTTGTGCTCGGAATGCTCTGCTCTCCTAGAAAGAGCCAGACATTTGGCTCATACAACGGAAACTGCAGCGATGGCGGCTGTGGCTGTGACTGCGACTATGGCGAGGACGATTTTGAGTAGGCTGTGAGCTGATATCCAGTTATTTATAGCAAACAAGGGCAAAAAGGGGCTGCGAAAAAACTCAATCGAGTTTTTCACAGCCCCTTCTGTTCTACACGAAATTATTTGTATACCACTTTGGTACATTATTCGACAATTCAACAATACGTCCTTTTTCATATACAGCAAATCTGTTGAATACATTCGTATTATCATACATTATTGCCATATCACACTTGCCTATTACTTTCTTCAAGTTAATAAAGCTTTCTGTATAACGTCTCTCTACATCCTTGTCCGGGATTCCATGACCTCCATGTTCTACCCTGTATGCAATTCTCTGCTTTGCTATATCAACAGAATCTACTCCAACATAATGAAGCTCAACTACATATCCCTCATTCAGGGCTGTATCTATATTTTTTAAAATACTATTTCCGCACAATGTTGTTTCCTGGTTGAAAGATATGCCTTTATCAAAATAATCTTTTATTACCCTGATAGCCTGTTTTCCCGCTGTCATTACATCTGCTGGATTACGCCAGTTACCATTTTCCCTAACTATCTCATCGATATTAACTCGTTTAATATCTTTAAGTGAATCAAGCGTCTGGTACAATGTTGACTTTCCTGCCCCATTAACTCCAGCTATAAGAATATATTTTTTCACTTAAAACAAATTCCCCTCTATAACTTCCTTTTGCTTTTTCTGCAACAAATAATTACCTATCAATTCAAAGAATTCTTTTTCATCCTTTGTCTTTGACTCTAATACCAATTGCAAAGTGTCTTCAGGCTGTAAATTCTTTATATCTTTATACATCTTAGAGTATTTAGCTACATCACACATATAACCACCTCCCAATATTGATATCAGTATAACAAATCGCAGCCAATCCTGCCACAATTTTATTAGATACGCTTATCATTGAAACTTCTTCACAAGCTCGTCGAAAGTGTCATCGGCGATCTTCACTTCTGCAGCTTCAAGCTCATCGCTGATCTTGTCGATTATCCTTTTCTTCATGTTCTCCTCACGCCAATCGGACATCCCAAGGTCCTGAATATCATCGGCGCTGATGCAAGTGAACTCAAAAGTCTTGCTATCTACCAGATTGTGCATCATATCTCCGTACTTTCCATTGTCGCTGCACCGCAACAGTAGTTTGAAATTGTCATAATGGTCATATACATAATTCACCATTTGATCCATTCCGTCACCAAATGCGCTTGCCATGTTCTCAGTCTGCTTCTCCGGTGGCAGACTCTGGAACTTCTCAAGCACGCTGTCATATATAATATTTTGATAAAATATGTGCTTTACCTCTATAACAAAACAACCACCTGATATAGTCTGTTATATCAAGTGGTTGTTGTATAACCTCTGTAGCGCATTTAAAAGCCTTAACAATCAAATCCAACTACGGATTACAGTTCTTACAAGGCTCATATCCCTCAGATATAAGCTCATCCCTTGTGGTCGTCCTCTCAGACTTGTTGGATTCCTTCATCTGTTTCACACTCCTGCATGACGGCTTATGAAACTTGCCTGTATTGGTGTTTACTATATATGTATCTTCATTTGCTGCCTCTGTCTGAGCTTCCGATGTATCATCAGCCTCTGACTCTGTGTTTTGAGTTTCCTCGCTTGTTCCAGCCTCTGCTGCCTGGCCTCCATCTTCACCAGATACATCCGAACTCGTATTTTCTCTCGGCACCACATATCCCGGATCCGCCTCACTACCACCGGTTGCATAGTCAATCAGCACTCCAGGCTGCACATTGTACACATACACGTTAAAGCTAACCCCAGCGCCTTTGTCCTCCACGGACTCAGCCTCCATCTGCACTCCCGATGCGACTAGGTTATCACCATCGTACACAGGCGTCACCCTGTACAGCACATGATTGCCTGTGCTCTCCACATAATCAGCCACTTCATTTTCAAACGGAAGCATGCCTGTCACGTTAAGATATCTGGTTCCCGTTATCAGATTCTTCTCATTTGCATTTTCTCCAGCCAGCTGATATCCGATCAAATGACATCGATTGTATAGGTAATTACCATCTATACGATCATTATACTTCACCGTATGCCAGCCCGAAGGCTTGACCATACCTATCGCTCCTCGCTCCTCCGTCGGCATGATCTCTTTACAAATGTTGGCATAAGCAACTCCGCACCTTCCAAGTGAGTCCAGATCACTATAATTCTCAAATGCATCCGTCACCAGCTCATCATCGCCAAATGCCGGCACGTTGCCATTTATCTCACAATATGCACTTCCAGCATATTCTGGAATATCAGCAAGCTCCATATTTGAAGCTGCCTTCCCCTCGGTGCTCGCGTCTGCTGCCCCACCAATATCCGAAACTGTCGTATCCTCAGTGGTTTCTAAGCTTTCTGATGAAATATCGCTTTGGGTTTCCGTAATCTCCTCTGTTGTCGTAGTCTCCGCAGAAGTTACCTGTTCAGATACAGTAGTTCCCCCATCAGAAGCAAGATTACCATTAACCGCCGATTTACTGCCATCTGCAATTCCTGACAGACTGCAGCCTGACAGCACCAACGCAAATACTACCACATATAGCGCAGTATAGAATTTTCTTTTCACTTTACCTTTCTCCTCTTCGTTGTAAACATTCCAAATGTGCCTTACTAATATTTTGCTCATCATGAACTGTATAACAGTATACTACATTTTTAATCCGTTTTGTCAAAAGGGGGACAGTTACCTCCGTCCCCTTTTGCCCTTTTTTTCGCCTATTTACGTCAAATTTGCCCCAAGGGGTCAGGTACCTCCGTCCCCATCAGTAAGCTGCCTACACCATTCCATTTGCAACCTTGTACTTGTAGAGCATCTCGGCGTGATTCTGTTCCTCGATCTGTATGTCTGCAAGCAGCTTTCTGACCGCACTCTCGCCAAATGCAAATATCTCGCCATTGTACTCGCCTGACACAAGTTTCTCCGTTCCGATACAGTCTGTTGCAAGGAACTTGTCATTCTTCTTATCCTCTGAATCGTCCATCATCTTGTATGTCTGCTTTGGCTCATAATCTTTTCCATTGCTGTCATTGCAATCACACTGAGGAACCTGTCCATCGAGCACCTGTGTAAGTGAATCATAATGCTTCTGCTCTTCCTTCTGAATAGTCTGGAACAGATTCTTGAGCTCCGGATCTTTCGCCTGCTCGGCATATCGTCCATATTTCTCCACACAGGACTTCTCCTGTGTCTGCAGATCCTGAATCACGGTCTTTTCTTTTTCTTTTAATATCATAACAATACTCCTTTCCTGTGAAAAACTTTTCTAACATTTTATATTGCATAGATATTATTGACCCAATATCATCATTTCTATTCTTATATCTAAAAAAAACTCAACTGACCTCATAGCCACTCAAAAATGGACATTGCTTTTCTGGTATTGAGTATCACATCATCCCGAACACAGTCATTATATTGATTACGCGCAAGATATTAATCATAAGTTTAATGCAACAAAAAGGATGGCCGTAATTTTCACGGTCATCCCAAATCAAATTTCTAATCGTATTTACTTCTGCAGTTTCCTGAACTCTCTTCCATACGCCACATACATGACAAGCAGAATCACTCCCACTGCCAACACCGGCATCACCCCTGTTCCAAATGCGAACATACTCATAAACATGAGTATCCACATGACAAATCCCACCTTGATTCCAGACATAAATCCCTTCTTAGAGGATTTTGCTATCATGGTAAGCTCTGCCTCGTCCGATGTACTCTCCCAGTCACGGCGAAAATGCATATCGAATATATTGCCGCATTTCTCCGGGTTAAGCTTCTTCTCTTCATCGATAACAAGCTTTTCTGCTGCACAGTACAACGCCAATGATATCACGAATACCAGCTCAGACACAATGGCCATAACCATACCACCATCATCCCCATAAGCTCTGTCTATGGCATATATACATACCGGGAACAATACAAATCCCATAAACACAGCTACACATGGGAGATATGAGACAGTTGATATCTTTCTCTCTATATCCGCTATTACATCTTCATCTTCTCCGTCCCAGCCACTGATCGCCCTCTTTATCTTCCCATACATGACAAATGACACCACGAACACCGTCAACATGAGCACTCCATATGCTATAGGCAGCGTATCAGCCACTATACTCCATATATTATCCCAGTTGATTCCATCCAGTGTATCCTTGTTCACCGCTGCAAGCCTTCCAGCCAGGAACCCTCCAAGCAAACTTACCAGGATCATTATCGCAAATATTATATATATCTTCAGATTACTTTTCTTGTTCACTTTTTTATCAGTATCATTCATCTCATATCCTCTTTTCATTCTATGAATTAACACGACCTTATCCATATGTCAGAAGTCACTCCTCATCTTCCTCATATTGGAAGATATCCTCTACTCTGACACCACACACCTTCGCGATCTTGAGTGCCAAAGTCACCGACGGACTATAGTCGCCCCTCTCTATCTGGCTTATCGTCTGCCTCGATGTCTGAACCAATGCCCCCATCTCCTGCTGGTTCACCCCCAGCTTTGCCCTGTATTCCTTTAGCTTGTTGTACAGCGGCATCTATATCACCTCCAGCTTATTCATCCGTATCGTCATCATCTACCATTCCATGCTCCACATAACTGTGGGTGGATGTCCCCCATATCATGCCAAAGCTTATTCCAAAACAAAACCCGAGAGAGATTCCAAGTGCCAGATTGTCAAATAACATTCCATAGATAACGCCTAGTGCTATCCCAATCACCAATCCATACGGTATACCTGTCGACTTCTCTCTCTTACACACGTATACCCTGTCTTTCCACATAAAACCATCAATTTTCCCATCACCCAAAACATCAAGCACACTCTGGTACACATTGCTGTGGGCCACCTCCGCCATATCTTCGTGTACGTTCTCCGCATCGGGGTGAACATATGACTTTCTTAGCTTATATATAGCCAGCGTATCGTTTCCACTTTCAGGTTCAGGTGACAATTCATTTCTTAAAATATTAACCTTGTCAAATAAAAAACAACTCCACATCTTCTTTTCGCGAAAGAATCCATACACCGGCAGCCCCAATTTCAAATTTTCCCGAATCTCTTCCTCGAGCTCTTCCTTGCTGCACACCGCAGTCATGACATCTCCAAGCTTGTTCTTTTTTAACGTTCTCTCTGTGATGGCTGTCACAGAATATCCTTTAACCTGAGTTTTTAATTTATTTACAGAATTTCCATCGTCTTTGATCTCAAACATTGACCTTATCGCTTCACTGACAGATTTCTTATTACCTTTATCAACATCTTTATCTCTAGCCTTGTCATTTCTTTTTCCCATATCTTCACTACCCCATTTAATTTTCATATACTGAAATTTCCAATACAATATATATTTAAAATTACATATGTCAAATGACAACTATAGTTGTCATTTTTCTGTATAATGGAGTATAACAAATGACAAGGAAAGTTGTCAATACTTTTTGACAACTTTTCTTGTCATCATTCTCTATAGGAGATACAAGAAGCACCTTATGACCATCGATCGCGAAGAAATCCGGGCACTCCCATACCCCGCCATAATCCTTATCGTTTCTTGCCAGAACACTCTCAAAATTCCAATTCACAAGATCTTGACTGGAAAGTAGTACGACTTGCCCTTTCTTATCTTCATCGACAGTTCTGGCAACCATATAGTATATTCCGTCTTCATGCCAAACCTTAGGATCCCTGAAATCCTCTCTGCTCAGACCATAAGGAAGCATATCTCCGTTTACCACCGGATTGCAGCCTATCTTGGTATACTCTGTTCTGTCTCCGACAGCTATACTCTGATTCTGCAGGACGCCTTCACCATCATGATTCTTCATAACGCTCGTATATATGAGTATATGTCTCCCCTTATCTTCTATGGCCGTACCAGAGAAGCAGCCATCCTCATCATATTCCGTGTCCGGAGCCAAAGCCGCTGGAAGCTGTTCCCATTTTATCATATCTTTAGTCACTTGATGCCCCCAGTGCATAGGTCCCCATTCTGAAGTCTAACATCACATTATCCTTATCTCCGAAAATAAAAACAGAGACACTTTCAATGTACCATACACATAACCTATTGAAAATGTCTCTTTTTAATTTATATACAATTTTTATCTCTATAAGCAGAATACTATAACAGACCTACACTGAAGTATCTCTCAGCCCTGTCCGCCATAACTGTAGCTATGACCTTATCCTTCCCATACTTCTCCGCCATCTGCATGGCTGCCCACACATTTGCACCTGATGAGGTTCCAACAAGAAGTCCCTGCTTTCTAGCAAGATTTCTTGCAGTTTGTATTGCATCCTCATCTGATACCTCCACAACATCAGTTATCATATCCGTATCAAGCACATCCGGCACAAATCCATCTCCAATGCCCTGTATCTGATGGATTCCCGGGCCATCTCCATGTAGCGCTGACACTCCCTTAGGCTCAACGGCAACAATCTTCGTATCTGGATTTTTCTCCAACAGATATTTAGCTATACCTTGGAGAGTACCCCCACTTCCAACACCAGACACATATATGTCTATCTTCTGACCAAGCTGTTCGCACATCTCGACCGCAGTCGTGTGATAATGCGCATCTGGATTCGCCTGATTGACAAACTGCTGCGGCATAAAATACTTCTCCGGATCAGATTCCGCTATCTCATTTGCCTTATCAACAGCTCCGCCGATACTGAGAACCGGATCTGTAAGTACCAGATCCGCACCAAATGCCCTGATAACCTTCTTGCGCTCCTCACTCATATTCTCCGGCATCACAATTATCACTTTATAGCCTTTCTGAACCCCACAGAGTGCAAGACCTATTCCTGTATTGCCGCTAGTAGGCTCTATAATAGTCATTCCCGGCTTGAGTTTTCCCTCAGTCTCTGCTACCTCTAACATGTTTTTTGCAATCCTGTCCTTAATACTTCCGCCAGGATTAAGAAACTCTGCCTTTGCAAATATATTGTAACCTGTAGACTTCCTCAGACACATAAGTGGAGTATTTCCTATCAGATCAAGCACATCATTGTAATACATATTAATCCCTTCTTTTCCTTGCTTTATAATATACTATTTTACATATTTTTTTACTAAAGTCACCATAAAATATATATGGCAGCACTACAGATACAAAAAAACTCAGAAAACTTGTAAAGCCAAGCTTTCTGAGTATTAATCAGCAGGGGATGAGAGAATCGAACTCCCACCAAAGGTTTTGGAGACCCCTATCATA
>ERZ825896.3297-NODE-3297-length-13853-cov-3.152631_pt1 | contig 13853 bp, 15 predicted proteins | sample MGYA00519858_ERZ825896 | MGnify/ENA primary metagenome ERZ825896 (study PRJEB31778, sample SAMEA3449214) | human gut metagenome | biome: human gut; feature: human-associated habitat; material: faeces | place: United Kingdom | collected 2010/2012 ... | reverse complement strand
TCACCATCAACAGCGTGACCATCACGAAATTTGAATAAGAAGCTGCTTTTCCGCCCTCCGGGCGGTGGGACGGCTGCAAAAAAATCACCCGCCAACTGGCGGGTGATCTGCGTTTATAGGGAAATCAGACGAGATGCGGGGAAAATCGGGAAGAGATCAGAGATTCCTGCCCACCCGCAGGGAGATGGCAACATAAGTCTGGCCGCGAATGGTCCGGGCCACTACGCCTGCCTTGGTATAGTTGCCGTTCAGGGCAAAATCCAAGGCTTCGTTTTGATCGTTGCCTTTGATTTGATCGATGATCTTCTGCAGCGTGGTATCGTTGTAGTCATATTTGGCGACCAGAGTGAGGGTGGCGTTCTGGTTGTCAGCATCCCACTTGGCATCCACCTTGTTGAACACTGTGTACCCAAAGGCATTGAACTTCAACTTGGCATCTAGGTCATCCAGACGGGCGTTTGCAACAGTACGCATCCCATCGTCATTGGCCAGGGCCGTGGTGCGGCCTTTGTTGATGGCCTGCATCACCTTGGCTTCGGCTTGGGCCTCCGGGCCGGAAGAACCGCCGCCACCGCTGCAGCTACTACTGGCCCAGCCAAAGGGCCACGTCCAACTTCATCAACACCTGCAATGAGTTCAACTCCCTGAGCATAAAGCGATTTTTCATAACTGAGCATCATCTCTAAGCGTTCTTCCTCAGCAATATCAGCTAGGATAGCTTTACGGCGTTGCTTAATGGCAGTCTGTACACCAGATCGACTATCTTCCTCAAAACTTGTCCATCGGTGATCGTCAAGGTCTGTCAAAGTAGCCAATTGCTCCTTGACTTCTTTAATTGTCGCCATCAGTATCGACCCCAACAATATCAAGTGTGTAACGTCCTAGTTTTCCATCACGAACTTCTTTGACAAATAGATTATAGAAACGGTCATAATCTTCACGGAAGCCAAGTTTTCGAGTCATTTCCATAATGATTTCTGGTGCCTCTTCCTCAAGATCAATCCCTTTAAAGCGTTCCTCTAAACGTTCAGGATAGTAAGTTTTAAAATAGTTAAGGCCAAAAATTGTAACTTCATCCATTGGCAAGAGCTGGTCCTTGATGGCACCGGTCAAAGCAAGTTTCAAACCGACCAATTCATCTTCAAACTTAGGCCACAAAATCCCCGGAGTATCCAGAATTTCCAAGTCCTTATTAGACTTCAACCATTGTTGACCTTTTGTCACACCAGGTTTATTTCCTACAACGGCAATTTTTTTACCAGCCAAACGATTCATCAAGGTAGATTTCCCAGCATTTGGAATCCCAATAATCATGGTTCGCAAGGTCTCTTTCTGAATACCACGTTCACGAAGTCGTTGAATCTTGTCAGCCATAAGACTCTTAGCAGCATCTGTCACCAATTTAACTGTAGATTGTTCCTTGGAATTGATGGCCAAGGTTTTAATTCCTTGATTCTCAAAATAGCTACGCCACTCTTTTGTACGATTACTATCAGCAAGGTCAGCCTTATTGAGAATTAAAAGCTTTGGTTTATCGCCAACAATTTTAGTTAGCATGGGATTTTGACTTGACAGTGGCAAACGTGCATCCACTAAAATTGTTACAAAATCAACATGCTTAAGATTTTCCTGAACTTGTCGACGGGCTTTGGACATGTGACCAGGGAACCATTGAATAGTAGCCATGTTTATCTCTCCTCTTTATTTTCTTAGTAAAATATGATTTAAACTCTTTAAAAAAAGCCAAAGACTTGGCTTTACTTTACTTATATTATATCAGATTTAGTTTAAGATGCCCAATCGATAAAAGTTGACTAAGCCTCAACAGGCATAAAGTTACCGACAATTTTACCGATGATTCGAGGATTTTCGTCATAGGGTGCAAACTTATCACCATAACGTTTATTGAGAGAAACTAAACGTAGCCCATCTTCCTCGCGATAAACTTTTTTAATATAGGTTTGACCATCCCAGTCTACAGCATAAACAGCTCCATCATAATCAAAACCTGTTTGTTTGATTAGCACTACTTCACCATTTAGGTAGGTAGGTTCCATAGAGTCTCCAAAAACCCATGACGCAAAATCATGATCTAATTCTTCATCATAGAAAACTTCATCATAATTGCCATCACCAAAGTAAGTGTAACCAGTTCCGGCTGATAAACGCTCGAAAACTTTGTATGAGTAAAGGGGAATAACAGGTGCTTTTTGCTTTTCTGCTTCTTGCTCTTCTAAGAGAGCCTTAGTGAGTCGCAAAGCTTCTTGGCGATTTTCCTCATTTAATTCCAAGTAGACTTCTACAATCTCATGTTCAGACAGAAAATAGGTCTCAGCTACACCAAAAAGTTCGGCCAAAACCGATAGGTTCTTTTGATTTGGTTTCGTCTTACCATTTTCCCAATTAAAATAAGAGGAGCGTGAAATTCCTAGATGCTTAGCTACTGATGCTTGGCTCATTCCTTGTGCTTCTCGAATTTCCTTAAGTCTTTGTCCTGAAAACATGGCTACCTCCGTAAGTTAATAAACTAACATAAGTTTATCAAAAAAAGCAGTTGTTTTCAAGTGAAACTAACTACTTTTACATTTCTCTTTTATATCATTCTTTAACTAAAAATCCTAGATGGTTAAGTGCCTCTTCAATATAATCTATATCTTGCTCACTATCTGCTTCGACAAGATGATAATGAACACCGTTTGTCAAATCAGATAAGGGGCGAAAGTCATTTGACGAGGCTTGGTCTAAAAAGTGACTAACATCTCGACGACAAGTCAATTTCAACAAAGTCTGAATTTCTCCATAAACTGGATGATCTATCATGATATTTTGAATACGGCCTCCATTATCAACAATAGCCAAAAGCTCATCTTCCATATCAGACACTTTATGATTCACCTTAAATAGTCGATGTACATAAGAATTGTCATCGCTACTTTTATAGATATATCCCCTATTAGTTGAAATAATCTGGGCACCATCTGCACGCAAGAGGGCAATATCTTGAACAATGATTTGACGTGTCACACCAAAATGCTCCGCCAAACTCTGTCCATTCATTGCCTCTTTAGCTCCCTTTAAGAGTGCCAATAATTCTTGTTTTCGATTTGAAGCCATAGACTAACCATCCCTCTTTCAACTAGCGTATTTTTCGAATACTTTTGAAAATCGTTAATGCTATAACATAGTCTATCATACTATGGCCAAAACCAACTAAAACAAAGAGAACATAGAACAGTTTTTGGAAATCCTCACCAGTTACAGAATAAAAAATCACGCAAGCAAGAACTTCACCTATGGCATGGATAAGTCCTAAAACAAAGTTAAAAAGTAATGATGATTTATGGTTTTCTATCGTTTGTGGAAATTTTTTCAAATAGAGTGCGCCTAATAAGCCAAATATAATATGTGAAAAGGCCCTAAAAACAACCACAATCGGATAGCCAGCCATAAAGTATCCCAAACTAGAAGCTAAGATAACAAAAGCAGTTACCCAGGGAGATATAAACATAGCTAGAAATATTGGAACATGACTCCCCAAAGTATACGAAGCCGGTGGGATGATCAGTTTAATTGGCATGATACTTGGGATAAGGATAGCAATTGCAGTTAATAAAGCTGCAAAGGTCATTTCTTGAATTCTCTTTTTAGGTTTCATGATTTACTCCTTTTTACTGTATATACATTAGTATATTACAGTGTATAGTTATATAAGTCAATATTTTTCAGAAAAAAACACTAGAGCAAAATGCCCTAGCGTTCTAAGTTTCTTATTTACGTTTTTTCTTAGCTTTTTTCATCTTATTAGCTTGACGCTTCATCGCATGTTTCATGGCAAATGAACCAACCTTACCTTTAAGGCCACCACCAAGCATTTGGCTAAGATCCATATTTCCAAGATCTGGCATACCAGCGCCACCCATCATGCCTTCGAGAGCAGACATATCCATATTACCCATATCAGGCATATTTGGCATGTTTTTTGGCAGATTATTTGGGTTAAGACCCATTTGACGCATCATTTGCTCCATATCGCCAGACATAACACCTTGCATCATTTGTTTGGCTTGGTTGAAGTCTTTAATAAACTTGTTTACTTCGATGAAGGTATTCCCTGAACCATTGGCAATACGGCGACGACGACTTGGTGTCAAAAGATCTGGATTTTCACGTTCTTCAGGTGTCATAGATGATACGATGGCACGTTTGCGCGCAATTTGTTTCTCATCTACTTTAACATTAGCCAAGGCTGGATTGTTAGCCATACCTGGCAACATCTTGAGCAAATCCTCCATTGGACCCATATTTTGCACTTGGTCTAGTTGGTCGATGAAGTCATTGAAGTCGAAGGTGTTTTCACGCATCTTTTCAGCCAACTCAAGAGATTTTTTCTCATCGTACTCTTGAGAAGCTTTTTCGATAAGGGTAAGAAGGTCACCCATACCCAAAATACGACTTGACATACGGTCTGGGTGGAAAGTCTCGATATCTGTAATTTTCTCACCAGTACCCGTAAATTTAATTGGCTTGCCGGTAATCTCACGAATAGAAAGAGCCGCACCTCCACGGGTGTCCCCATCAATTTTAGTAAGAACAACACCAGTGATATCTAGCTGTTCGTTGAACTCCTTGGCAACGTTAGCAGCTTCCTGACCAATCATGCTATCCACAACCAAGAGAATTTCGTTTGGATGAGCAAAATCCTTAATATCATGCAATTCTTGCATGAGAGTCTCGTCAATCTGCAAACGACCAGCCGTATCAATCAAGACATAGTCATTCTTGTTGGCACGCGCTTGTTCCAAACCATTTTTGACAATCTCAACTGCTGGTGTCTCTGTTCCCATATCAAAAACAGGAACATTGATTTGTTGCCCCAAAGTCTTCAATTGATCAATGGCTGCTGGACGATAGATGTCCGCCGCAATCATCATTGGACGGGCTTCTTGTTCCTTAATCAACTTATTAGCCAATTTACCAGCAAAGGTTGTCTTACCAGCCCCTTGGAGACCAACCATCATAATGATTGTTGGAATCTTTGGAGATTTCTCAATTTCAGATGTTTCAGACCCAAGAATCTCTGTCAATTCTTCATTAACAATCTTGATAATTTGTTGTGAAGCATCAAGAGTATCAATGATTTCGTGACCTACAGCACGTTCACGAACACGTTTAATAAATGTCTTAACGACTGGTAGCGCTACGTCTGCTTCAAGAAGTGCCAAACGAATCTCTTTAGTGACTTCTTGAACTTCTTTCTCTGAAAGTTTTCCTTTACGTCTTAAATTTTTGAAAACGCCTTGCAAGCGTTCCGTTAAGCTTTCAAAAGCCATATATCATTTCCTCTCTTACTTTCTGCTTTGATCTAATCTCTATTATCAATGCTGCTGAGCACAGTAATTTGTTCCTGAAGATAGCTATCGTCTGGGTATTTTTCCATGATATCATCAAAAATTTGGCTACGGACGATGTAATCTGAATACATATGTAATTTCATCTCGTAAGCTTCTAAAATCTTCTCAGTACGCTTGATGTTATCATATACTGCCTGACGACTCACACCAAATTCCTCGGCAATTTCTGCCAAACTGTAATCATCCGCATAATATAGCTCAATATAGTTCATCTGCTTATCTGTCAAAAGTGCAGCATAGAACTCAAAAAGGGCATTCATGCGATTGGTTTTTTCAATTTCCATAAGCTCCATTTTACCATAAAATCATGGTGTTAGCACGATTCTTGTGCAGAAAAAAGCAGTGACTTCTAGTTATTCTCCAAATAAAATTCAAAACGGTCACCAACATAGTAACTTCGAACATATTCGAAAGCCTGACCGTCTTGGAGGAAGGAAATCTGTGTCAGACTCAAGAGAGCATCACCAGTCTTAACCTTGAGATGCTTGGCTAAACTACTATTGGCCAAACTAGCTGATATGGTCTGCTGACTTTTCCCTATTTCATAGCCATTATCGGTCAGAGTCTTGAAGAAATGTTCCGTAATTTCTGACTCCTTAAAACCTCGGATAATTTTCTCAGGGATACTGGCAATCTCATAGGCAACTGGAAGATCATCCGCAAAGCGAACACGTTCCATACGAATCACATAGGACTGTGGTAAGACACCTAAATTTTTGATTTCAAATTCATTGGGATGCACACGTTTATATGAAATAAGCTCACTAGACGGTTTCTTACCTTGAGATTTAACAATCTCTGTGAAACTCGTGGTTCCACGCATCTTTTCCTTAACTCGACTGCTGGCCACAAAAGTACCACTACCTGGTTTACGCTCTAAAATACCCTCGTCTACTAAAAGTGTTATGGCCTGACGCACAGTCATACGACTCAAAAGTGTCGCAAAGATCCCGCTCGCTAGGGAGACGTTGCCCGATTTTCCAAGTGCCGTCATCAACATCTGCCTTAATCTTATCATGTATGCGAATATATGCTGGTAGCATCTAATACCCCCTTCTTTACCCCTATTTTACAAAAAAACTAATAGAATTGTAAAGGTGACGACAAGACTTACAGTTCATCGTATAAATCTAGGTGCTAAGTCCTTAAAATTGTGATACAATGATTGCATAAGAGTCCATGTGTGACGTAAAAAGAAAGGGTAATAATGACTGACATTTCCACTTTGAATGATGTGCAGAAAATCATTGTTCTAGACTATGGTAGCCAATACAATCAGCTGATTGCACGTCGTATTCGTGAATTTGGCGTTTTCTCTGAATTGAAAAGCCATAAAATTACCGCTGATGAAGTCCGTGCCATCGATCCTATCGGTATCGTACTTTCAGGTGGTCCTAACTCTGTTTATGCCGAAGATGCATTTGGTATTGACGAAGAAATTTTTGAACTTGGTATTCCAATTCTTGGTATCTGTTACGGAATGCAACTGTTGACCCACAAACTTGGTGGTAAAGTTGTTCCTGCTGGTGAAGCCGGTAACCGTGAGTATGGCCAATCAACACTTCGCCTTCGTGCCCAATCAGAACTCTTTGCAGGAACTCCTGAAGAACAAGTCGTTCTTATGAGCCACGGTGATGCTGTTACAGAAATTCCAGAAGGTTTCCATCTTGTTGGTGACTCAGTAGATTGCCCATTCGCCGCAATGGAAAATACTGAGAAAAACTTCTACGGTATCCAATTCCACCCAGAAGTTCGTCACTCTGTATATGGTAACGATATCTTGAAAAACTTCGCTTTCGGTATCTGTGGTGCCAAAGGTGACTGGTCAATGGCTAACTTCGTAGATATGCAAATTGCACAAATCCGTGAAACAGTTGGTGACCGTAAAGTCCTTCTTGGCCTCTCAGGTGGGGTTGACTCATCTGTTGTTGGTGTCCTTTTGCAAAAAGCTATCGGAGATCAATTGACATGTATCTTCGTTGACCACGGTCTTCTCCGTAAAGGTGAGGGTGACCAAGTTATGGAGATGCTCGGAGGTAAATTTGGCCTTAACATTATCCGTGTTGACGCTTCTAAACGCTTCCTAGATCTCTTGGCTGGTGTTGACGATCCTGAGAAAAAACGTAAAATCATCGGTAACGAGTTTGTTTACGTCTTTGATGACGAAGCAAGCAAACTTAAAGGTGTAGACTTCCTAGCTCAAGGGACACTCTACACTGATATTATTGAATCAGGTACTGAGACAGCCCAAACAATCAAATCTCACCACAATGTTGGTGGTCTTCCAGAAGATATGCAGTTTGAATTGATTGAACCACTTAATACCCTCTTTAAAGATGAAGTACGTGCCCTTGGTACTGAGATGGGAATGCCTGACGAAGTTGTTTGGCGTCAACCTTTCCCAGGACCAGGACTTGCCATCCGTGTTATGGGTGAAATCACTGAAGAGAAACTTGAAACTGTTCGTGAGTCTGATGCTATCCTTCGCGAAGAAATTGCCAAAGCTGGTCTTGATCGTGATGTATGGCAATACTTCACTGTTAACACAGGCGTTCGCTCTGTCGGTGTTATGGGTGATGGCCGTACTTATGACTACACTATCGCTATCCGTGCTATCACTTCAATCGACGGTATGACAGCTGACTTTGCGAAGCTTCCATGGGAAGTTCTTCAAAAGATTTCTGTACGTATCGTTAACGAAGTTGACCACGTTAACCGTATCGTCTACGATATTACAAGTAAACCACCTGCAACTGTAGAGTGGGAATAAAATATAAACCTAATTTAAAGTGACTTGATTGATTTAACAGCATTTTGAATTGTTTTAAAACGCTAAAATCTAATTAATTATATTTGGTTCCCCACCAAATACCCCACCAGAATTTCTTTCTGGTGGGGATTTTTTATATCTTGAATTGTCAAATTAAGTGCATACTTTCCCCATAGAATACTTCATAAGGTGTTTTCCAGTTAAGACATTTTCGTGGCCTATTATTAAGTTTGTTCTCCCATAGCTGAATAGTCTGATCATCAACCAATGTTAGATCACTACCCTTTGGAAAATATTCTCTAAGTAATCCATTCGTGTTCTCATTGGTTCCTCGTTGCCATGGAGCATGAGGGTCAGGAAAATAGACTTCAATGTTCAATTGATCACTCAATTTCTGATGATAGGTGAATTCTTTCCCTCTATCAGGAGTTACTGTATACTCCGTCAAGGGTTCTAACAGTTTTACCATAGCTTCTATTACCAACTTGCTTTTCTTAACAGCTACCTTTTTGATTTTTAGAAAACGAGAATAACGGTCTGTTAGAGTAACTAAACAAGCTTTTCCAGTTTTACCTGCAACAGTATCGGCTTCCCAATCTCCTATTCTAGTTCGATTATTAGCTTCTTCTGGTCTTTCGTGAATTGTATGAGAAATGGATATTTTCCCTCTATTTTCAACATGACCTTTAGTATGACGTGTTTTCCCACGATGACGAAGTTTACGAATGACACCACGAGCACCATGAGATAGTGAGTTATCATCAAAATGACCTCTGTAAATGGCTCTATAGATTGTTTGATAACTAATAACAGTTTTTCCATACTCTATTCGCAACCGACCTTCTATTTCTTCAGGAGACCATTGGTAATCGAGAAATAGATGTTTGACGGTATTGCTTAAATTGTGATCTATTTCAAGCATACGTTTTCGTCCACAGTGTGATTTGGCATTATGGTACGATTCCTGTGCATGACTTGGAGAATAAGCTCCTGATTTTGTATGGCGCTTCCACTCACGACTAATACTAGATGGATGACGATGAAGTAACTTAGCAATTTGAGAAAAATTTAGGCCTTGCGTACGGTAAATGAGAATACTTTCACGCTCGTCTATGGTAAAATGATGGTAGCTCATAAGATTTCCTTTCGTAACTAGTTCGTTCAATTCTATTTTACTAGAAAATCTTATGAGTTTTTATTGTGCACTTATATTGTATATTCAAGATCTTATTTAAAAAATAAACCAATAAGCAATGATACGGGGTCAGAAAAATTTTTGCTTTTAAGATGAGAGTAGCTCATAGTTTTTCCTCGAGTTCTGTTTATGTGATTACTTACAGTTTACACCAATGAAAAGCTATGAGTTTTTTGTTGCACTATATTTTACAATTTATCAAATAAAAAAACATCTTGCTTATGCTTACAGATCCATCATTTAATGGTTGTTTGACCAATCTTATATCTTCTAGCAAGATAATCACAGACTTCTCTTCGTTTAGATAGAGTTGAACTACTCTTAGTTTTTTCAACAGATTTTGGACTTCTTTTGGGTGGCAATTCACTTCTAGTGAATTATAGTATTTTCACTGTCCACTGTAAGTGGGAGTATATCACCTTCACCATCTCAGAGGATAGGAATTAAAAGAAGATTTCAATAGAAAAAGGACTCTGCATTGAAAAAGAATCCTTAATTTCTTATAATCCCATCAAATAATTTCTTCAAATTCCCAAAACTCACCACTGGAAAGACGAGTCCGGAGTAGAATAAGAGCACGGTGTTTAGAAAATCTACCAAGACTGAAATCCGTTGGAAGCGGATGGTCAGTCGAATCATGACAAGATAATAGCCGAGGAAAATCAGGAAACCAATCAGTACCACGAGCAGTCCTTGGAAACTGATGACCTTAAAAGAAAAGTGAGTTGGTAAACCCTGATGAATCAAAAGCAGAGCAATCCAGAAGATCAAAGACAACCAAACAAAGTAAACCACTGCTCGTTGCAGGTAAATTCTATACACTGATTGCAAAGCATACTGGGTGCCAAAAGATTGCCCAGACCGAATCTCGTACTCCAACTCTTCATTTCCCAAGGAAACCACATGGGTCAAGATGAAATAATAATAGAAATAGGTCAACTGAAAGTCAGAATTTCCCCTCAAAAGGCTATAAAAACCAAGAATGAAAATGACGTGGTAGAGGGTGTCAAACAGGGTATCCGCCCAGCGTCTCTTGCGAAAGAGATAAAATCGCTTCACTTCATTATACATGGAACAAACTTCCCTTCTTTTTGGCATAGGTCAAACAAGTTTGAAAGCACAAGAAACCCAAGAGCCAGTAAATCAAACCGTATCCCAGTAATAATAAAAGAACGAACCAACTTGGTTGGCGGATAAAACTCACCAAGAGATGAAAAGGCAAGAAACGAGTTAAAGTAGCAATCAAATGACTCGATTGTTCCTGAAAACCAACCAAAAAGAGAATCCCGTAAGCAAGGAGGCTAGTAATACTGGAAATTTTTGTAAAGACAAAGGAAAAACTGGCAAAGAGAAAGCCTAGACCATAAAGGGACGCAATAACCACAAAGGACAGAAGAAAAGTAACAAATGTAACGACCCAGTCAGTAGGAAAGGCAATCTGCTGAACCAAGGCAACCAAGCAAAACAAAGGAATGGCCTTGACCAAGTCCAACAAAATCTGTACGATAATTTTGATAAAAAGCATGCCAAATATGCTCCGCCGACTCTGAATCACGTTGATAATGGTGCGGTCTGCAATCTCATCCTCGATAAAATAGGTTGGATGGGTGATACTGTGGCTAGAAAAATACCAAGTAAAAAGCAAGATAAACAACTCAAAAGTATCTTGCTGGCTGTCAAAATAGGTCAGAAAACCCGTAACTAGAAAGAAAATTCCCAGGTTGGCAAAGAGAAGATTGACTTTGAACTGTTTGTATTCACTGAGTTGGCGACTAAACTCTCGCCCAATAGCTGCTAGCATCATTTGAGCACCTCATAAAGCAAATCTTCCAAAGAGGCAGGTTCTCGGGTGAACTGCAAGACTTCTGTTTCTTCCAGCAATAGCCGATAAAGGTCTGGATTTCTGGTCTCTACCGAAATCCCACCGTCAAGCACCTTGTAGTCCAGCTCAGGGAATCTTTGTTTCAGTACACTTTCTGCACTCTTATCTAACAGCAAGTGATAGACTTCATGCTGGTGGACATTGCCAAAAATCTCTTCAAAGGTTCCTTCACGATAAAGCCGCCCCTCCTGAATTACCACCACCCGAGTGCTGACCTTCTCGATAAAACTAGCGTCATGACTGGTGATGAAAATACTTGCTTGATGATAACGAGCATAATCCTGCAAAAGAGTCATCAGCTGTTTTTTTGCCAGCAAATCTAGCCCATTAGTCGGCTCATCCAAACAGAGTACTTTCGGTTTCTGTACTAAAGCTAAGATTAAGGTCAATTTCTGACGGTTGCCCTGGGACAGTTCTGAAACCAGCGTGTCCTTATAAGGGGTAAACGCCAGCTGGTCACACAAGATATCCACCTCTGCCTTGATATGAGACAAGGCAATCCCATTCAAGCCTAGAAAATATTGGAGATTTTCCATAGCTGTCAAATAACTGTACAACCCCTGCCCGCTCTCCAAGACAAACTTGACCAGCGAGTGGATTTTCTTGGAGCGATTAGAAACGCCATAGACACGAACCTCGCCCTTATCCTGCAAAAAAATCCCTGCCAAGAGCTTGATAAAAGTCGATTTACCGGCACCATTGCCACCAACGATGGAGAAGATTTCACCTGAATCCGCTTGAAAATCAGGAATGTCTAACACCAACTTCTTGTGAAAACTCTTTTGAACTTGTGAAAATGTTATGTTAGTCATTTAAGATTACCCCTTGATTTGGAAGATTCCCTTTGATTTTTTCAATATCTATATTTTCAGTATTATATCGTTGCTTTAAAAGCATTTTGACAGATTTTCTTATTTCTTATACTTTCAAAAAATTGAAACTATATTTCAGATACTTCATATAGTTCGCCTCTAGACTTATTATATAGTATTGTCTTTTTATTTCCCTTGAATTGTCAAATTAAGTGCATACTTTCCCCATAGAATACTTCATAAGGTGTTTTCCAGTTAAGACATTGATGCATATCTATCTTAAACTCTGTTTTTTGTGCTGGACAGTATACGTTTTAATGAAATTATAAACTAACAAAAACACCATCGATACAAATATATCGATGGTGTTTCTCTACTAGACCACTTTCAAAAAATGATTTAAGTGACTTATACCACACCACTCTTCAAATAATCACGATAATATTGAGTGAGATATGCTTACTTAGTGAAATCCAATACTTTACGTCCTTGAATTTCACCTTTTTCCATTTGATCAAAGACTTCTACCGCTGTATCAACAGGAACAGTTTCAACAACCGGTACTACCAAGCCTTGTGCACCGAAGTCAAAGGCTTCTTCCAAGTCTTTACGTGTACCTACAAGAGATCCAACAACACGGATACCATCTAGAACTGTTTTGACAATTGAGAGCTCCATATATTCAGATGGGAGACCAACCGCAACGACTGTTCCACCAGCACGTACACTATCGATAGCCTGATTGAAAGCAACCTTAGAAACAGCTGTTACAACAGCACTGTGTGTACCGCCAGTTTTTTCTTGGATATAGCCTGCTACATCTTCAACTTCTTTACCGTTCACCACTAAATCAGCACCAGATTCTTTAGCCAAATCAAGTTTATCTTGGTTGATATCAACAGCCACTACTCGTGCATTGAAAACCTTCTTAGCATATTGAATAGCCAAGTTACCTAGTCCTCCAGCGCCATAAATAGCTACCCATTGACCAGGTTCAACTTTAGCTTCTTTAATAGCTTTATATGTTGTAACTCCCGCACAAGTAATAGATGAAGCTTGAGCAGGATTAAGTCCTTCTGGAACTTTCACAGCGTAGTCAGCAGTAACCAAAGCGTAGTCACTCATACCACCGTCAACACTATAACCAGCATTTTTTACAGAGCGACAGAGTGTTTCACGACCAGTTGTACAATATTCACAATGGCCACATCCTTCGAAGAACCAAGCGATTGATACGCGATCACCTTTTTTAAGTGTTTCAACCCCTTCGCCAACTTCTTCAACAATACCAATTCCTTCGTGTCCTAAGATACGACCTGGAACTTGACCAAAGTCTCCATGAGCTACGTGAAGGTCAGTATGGCAAACGCCACAGTATTCGACTTTAACCAAAGCTTGACCATGACCAACTACTGCTGGTTTTTCATGTTCAACAACTTCAACACCTGTGCTTGCTTGATTAACAACAACTGCTCTCATCTTAATTACCTCCATATGATAACTTTTAACACCTTCATTATAGCACTCACACAGACAATGTCAACGCTTACATAAAACTTTTCTTAGCTTGCGAAAACTTTCTTGAAAAGTCTCTATACAAATTCGATAAGTACTATTTTTTCTGCTGATATAGCTATATTTCAATCATTCCCAAGATATCTATACTGTCTCACAAGTGTCTTGGAATCCGGTAGGCTGACTTCAAAATGGAAATAATGATTGCGTCCATCTCTGGCATTCTCTTTATTTAATAAAAAATAATTCTTTTGACTGATAGCCATCT
>ERZ825896.3291-NODE-3291-length-13879-cov-3.604384_pt1 | contig 13879 bp, 11 predicted proteins | sample MGYA00519858_ERZ825896 | MGnify/ENA primary metagenome ERZ825896 (study PRJEB31778, sample SAMEA3449214) | human gut metagenome | biome: human gut; feature: human-associated habitat; material: faeces | place: United Kingdom | collected 2010/2012 ... | reverse complement strand
TGAGCGGTATTCACGACTATTATGAGCCGGAGGAGCTGGTGGGCAAGACCTGCATCGCCATTACCAATCTGCCGCCCAGACCCATGATGGGCATTGATTCCTGCGGCATGCTGATCTCTGCGGTTCACCATGAAAACGGACAGGAAAAGCTGCATTTGCTGATGGTCGATCCCCACATTCCGGCTGGTGCAAAGCTCTATTGATCGCGCCTGAAGTCGGTTAAGTTCACCTTACCTTACCCCGCTGACCCGACAAAGGCTTGTCGGGTCAGCCTTTCCATTCCAATCATAAAGGAGGCGGGAGCCGTGGAAAAGATAACCAGCCGCAGCAATGGGCTGCTGGTTCATATGAAAAAGCTGGCGGCCTCCGCCGCCTACCGCCGGGAACAGGGCGTCTATCTGTGCGACAGTCCCAAGCTGCTGGCGGAAGCCCTCAAGTGGCATGCCCCGGTGCGGGAGATCGCCGTCACAGCCGACGTGCCGCTGCCGCCGCTGCCGGAGACTGTCCGGGCGGTGGAGATACCGGAGGATGTAATGTCCTCCATTTCCCCCATGAAGTCCCCGCAGGGCGCACTGTTTACCGTGACCCTGCCGGAGACCGCCGTTCCCGAAGCGCTGCCCGGCAGCCGCTACATGGTGCTGGACGGCGTGCAGGACCCCGGCAACGTGGGCACCATCCTGCGGACGCTGGATGCCTTTGACTTTGACGGCCTGCTGCTGCTGGAGGGCTGCGCCGACCCGTGGAGCGTGAAAACCGTGCGCTCCTCCATGGGGGCGGTGTTCCGCCGCCCCGTATGGTGCCTGAAGGCGGCGCAGCTGCCCGGCCTGCTGACGCGCAGCAGCCTGCCCCTGTACGGCACGGCGCTGCGGCAGGACACGGAGGATGTTCGTGCCGTGCCGCTGGATCGCTGCGCCATCGTCATCGGCAGCGAGGGACAGGGCATCAGCGACGCGGTGCTGGCCCTGTGCCAGAAGACCGTCAAGATCCCCATGTCGCAGCGGTGCGAGTCCCTGAACGCGGCCATTGCCGCCACGGTGCTGCTGTGGGAGAGCTACCGGTAAACACAGAGAGGAGGCGCGGGCCATGGCGGCGTTGAAATACTGGGTCTGGCTGACCACGCTGCCGGGCCTGACGGATCACAGCAAGCTGCTGCTCCTGCAGCATTTTTCCTCTCCGGAGGACATATACTACGCGGACGAGGAAGCCCTGTGGCAGGTGGAGGGGCTGAAGAGGGAACAGGCGGCGCTGCTGAACAGCAAATCGCTGACGGCGGCAGACCGCATCCTGTCGGACTGCGCCCGGAAGGATATCTTTCTGGTGACCATGGCGGATGCCATGTACCCCGACCGGCTGCGGAACATCTATCAACCGCCGCTGCTGCTGTACGGCAAGGGCGCTATGCCCCTCTTTGACGAGGAAGCGGCGGTGGCCGTGGTGGGCACCCGTTCCTGCACGCCCTACGGCATCCACTGTGCCGAAAAGCTGGGCTATGAGCTGACCCAGCAGGGCGCTATGGTGGTGTCCGGCATGGCAAAGGGCATCGACGGTGCGGCCATGCGCGGCGCGCTGCGGTTCGGCGGCTTTACCTGCGGTGTGTTGGGCGGCGGTGTGGACGTGGTGTACCCCGCCGAAAACCGGCGTCTGTACGAGGATATCGCCGCCACCGGCGTGCTGCTGTCGGAGTACCCGCCCCGGACAGAGCCGGAGGGGTGGCGCTTTCCGATGCGCAACCGCATTCTCAGCGGCCTAAGTGTGGCTGCCGTGGTGGTGGAAGCGCCGCTGCGTTCCGGCGCGCTTATCACCGCCGAAAACGCCATGGAGCAGGGGCGGGACGTGTTCGCTGTTCCCGGCCCCATCGACGCGCCCAACAGCGCCGGCTGTCACCGACTGATCCGGGAGGGCGCGATCTTAGCCACCTGCGCGGGAGACATTCTCTCGGAGTACGAGAGCCGGTTTCCCCACAAGCTGCGGCGTACCCCGCAAGCCCGCGTCGTTCGACGAGGGCTATTCCCGGGCTGCGGCCGTCAACCGCGCCGCCTATGCCGCCGCTGCCCCGCATGGCGGGCGAGCCCAAAACGGCGGAGGAAAAACGAAAGCCAGCGCCAAAGTCAGAGGAATATCCGTATACGCCGGAAGCGGAGCAGACACCCGTTCTGCCCCGGCTGACGGCAGAGGAGTGGGCGGCGCTGTCAACGGAGCAGCAGACCGTGCTGCAAGTATTGCGGACAGATGAGCCGAAGCTGTCCGACCAGCTGGCGGAGGACAGCGGCCTGCCCATTCAGCGGGTGCTGCCCGCGCTGACGCTGCTGGAGATCAGCGGCTGGACGGCGCAGAACGGGGCGCGCAGCTTTGTGCGCACCGTGGAGCTGCCGGAAATTGAGTTAGAAGGAAGCAAAGAGGAATAAAAAAGCATGAGCAAGAAGCATCTGGTGATCGTGGAGTCCCCGGCCAAGGCCAAGACCATCGGCAAGTATCTGGGGCCTGACTATCAGGTAACGGCCTGCATGGGCCACCTGCGCGACCTGCCTAAGAGTACCCTTGGCGTGGACATTGAACACGATTTTGAACCTGAATATAAGCCCATTCGCGGAAAGGAGGAGCTGATCCGCCAGCTGAAAAAGGACGCCGCCGCCAGCGATACCGTCTACCTCGCCACCGACCCGGACCGCGAGGGAGAGGCCATTTCCTGGCATTTGCAGCATCTGCTGAACCTGCCGGACGATAAGACCAGACGTGTCACCTTCAACGAGATCACCCGCAAGGTGGTGGGCGAGAGCATCGCCCATCCCCGCGCCATCGATCAGGATCTGGTGGACGCCCAGCAGGCCCGCCGTGTGCTGGATCGCGTGGTGGGCTATCAGATCTCCCCGGTGATGTGGAAGAAGATCCGCCGGGGCCTGTCCGCCGGACGGGTGCAGAGCGTGGCTACCCGCATGGTGTTTGACCGGGATCAGGAGATCGCCGACTTCCAGCCTCAGGAGTACTGGACACTGGACGCAGTGCTGGAAAACGGGGAAAAAGTGGCCTTTAAGGCCCATTATTACGGCCAAAATGGCAAGAAATACGAGCCCCAGACCCAGGCGGATGTGCAGGCCATCATGGACGAGCTGCGCAGCGCCGCTTTCGCCGTTAAGTCGGTGAAGCGCACCGACAAGAACCGTTCCCCCTCGCCGCCCTTTACCACCTCCACCATGCAGCAGGAGGCGTCACGCAAGCTGAACATGACGCCCCGCCGCACCATGGCCATCGCCCAGCAGCTGTACGAGGGCGTAGACATCACCGGCGAGGGCACCGTGGGTCTGATCACCTACATGCGTACCGACTCGCTGCGCATCAGTGACGAGGCGCAGGCCGACGCCCGCGGCTTCATTCAGGAGCGCTACGGCAAGGGTTATGTGCCTGCCGCGCCCCGCCAGTACAAGACCAAGGCCGGGGCCCAGGATGCCCACGAGGCTATCCGCCCCAGCAATGTGACCCTGACGCCGGAAGCCATCCGGGGAGACCTGACGGCGGAGCAGTACCGGCTGTACCGCCTGATCTGGAGCCGTTTTCTGGCCAGCCAGATGGCCAACGCCATCTATGACAGCGTGTCCGTGGATATCAGCGCCGACGCGCATTTGTTCCGGGCCACCGCCAGCAAGCTGAAATTCTCCGGCTATACCGCCGTGTACGAGGAGAGTCGGGATGACGACGACAAGGAGGAGAAGGAGCCCACCCTGCCTGATCTGAAGGAGGGCGAGCCCCTGACGCTGAAGGACTTCGCGCCCGCACAGCACTTCACCACGCCGCCCGCCCACTATACCGAGGCGGCGCTGATCCGGGCCATGGAGGAAAACGGCATCGGTCGTCCCTCCACCTATGCGCCCACGGTGTCCACCATTCTTGACCGCCGCTATGTGAAGAAAGAGGGCAAGTGCCTGTATATCACCAATCTGGGCAAGGCGGTCACCACATGGATGGAGAAGTATTTCTCCGATATCGCCGATTTGAAATTTACCGCCAACATGGAGCAGCGTCTGGACGACGTGGAGGAGGGCAAGCTGCCCTGGAAGCAGGTGCTGCGCCAGTTCTATGACGACGGCTTCGCCCAACACCTGACCGACGCCGAAGCGGGCGACTATATCCGCCCCGAGCCCACCGTCAGCGATGAGCTGTGCCCCGTGTGCGGCCGCAATCTGGTGGAGCGGGAGGGTCGGTTCGGCCCGTTCCTGGCCTGCCCCGGCTATCCGGAGTGCACCTTTACCATGCCGCTGGTGGTGGAGATGCCGGGCCGCTGCCCCAAGTGCGGCGGACGGCTCATGAAGCGCAGCGGCACCAGCAAGACCTCCGGCAAGCAGTATACCTACTACTGCTGCGAGTTCGCCAACAACAAAAAAGGCGACCGCACCTGCGATTTCATGACGTGGGATGTGCCCACCAAGGAGGACTGCCCGCTCTGCGGCCAGACCATGTTCAAGCGGGCGGGCCGCGGCTTCAGCAAGCCCTTCTGCATCAACGAGAAGTGCGCCAATTTCCTGCCGGAGGACAAGCGGGGCTATCACCGTAAGAAGGATGCTGCCGCTGAGGGCGGCGAGACCACCGCTGAGACAGCGGCGGAGCCTGCGGCTGAGGAAAAGCCCGCCAAGAAGTCTGCTGCCAAAAAGACGACGGCCAAGACCACGGCGGCAAAAAAGACGACGACCACCGCCGCGAAAAAGACCGCCACAGCGAAGAAAACCACCACAAAGAAAGCGGCCACCAAAAAGACTACTGCCAAAAAGGCGGCGGAGAAAGGCGGCGGGGAATGAACCATGTAACTGTGATCGGCGCGGGTCTTGCCGGCAGCGAATGCGCGTGGCAGCTGGCCCAGCGGGGCATTTCCGTGACGCTGCGGGAGATGAAGCCCCTCAAGCGCACCCCTGCCCACGTGACCGATGATTTTGCCGAGCTGTGCTGCTCCAATTCTCTGCGGGGCGCAGGGCTGGAAAACGCCGTAGGACTTCTCAAGGAGGAGCTGCGGCGGTTGGACAGCCTGATCCTACGGTGCGCCGACGCCACGGCGGTGCCTGCCGGCGGTGCGCTGGCGGTGGATCGCCACGGCTTTGCCGCCATGGTGACGGAAGCCATCCGTAATCACCCCAATATTACCGTAGTGGCGGAGGAAGTGACGGACATTCCGGAGGGCGATGTGGTCATCGCCTCCGGCCCGCTGACCTCCGACGCGCTGGCGGACAAGCTGGCGGCGCTGTTCGGCAGCACCGATACCCTGCATTTCTTCGACGCTGCCGCGCCGTTGGTGGCCTTTGACAGCGTGGATATGACCAGCGCCTACTTCGCCAGCCGCTATGACAAGGGTACGCCGGACTACATCAACTGCCCCATGGACAAGGAGCAGTACCTGGCCTTCTGGCAGGCGCTGACCGCCGCCGAGGAGGCGGAAGTCCACGGCTTCGAGGATAAGAATGTGTTCGAGGGCTGCATGCCGGTGGAGGTCATGGCCCGCCGGGGCGAGGATACCCTACGGTTCGGCCCCTTAAAGCCCAAGGGACTGCCTGATCCGAAAACGGGCCGCGATCCCTACGCGGTGGTGCAGCTGCGCAAGGACAACGCCGACGGCACCATCTATAATCTGGTGGGCTTCCAGACCCACCTGAAATGGCCGGAGCAGAAGCGGGTGTTCTCCATGATCCCCGCCCTTCACGACGCCCGGTTCCTGCGCTACGGCGTCATGCACCGCAATACGTATCTGGATTCGCCCCGGCTTCTTGACCGGTATTACCGGCTCAAGAGCGACCCCCGCATTGCCTTTGCCGGACAGATGACCGGCGTGGAGGGCTATGTAGAGTCCTGTGCCAGCGGTTTTCTGGTGGGCGTGGAGCTGGCCCGGCGTCTGCTGGGCAAGGAACCCATCGACTTTCCCAGAGAAACCGCCATCGGCGCACTGGGTCTGTATGTCAGCAACGAGTCCGTGGCGGAGTTCCAGCCTATGAATATCAATTTCGGCATTATCCCGCCCCTTGACCACCGGGTGAAGGGCAAGCGCAACAAAAACGCGGAGCTGAGCCAGCGGTCGCTGGCCATCATCGAGGAAATTCGGGAGGAGGTGCTTTCCCAATGAGGATCATCGTAGACGCCATGGGCGGCGACAACGCGCCGCTGGCCATCGTCAAGGGTGCCCTGCAGGGACAGAAGCGCTGGGGCGTGGACATCACCCTCACCGGCGACGAGACCGCCATCCGGGAAGCGCTCGCCCAGTGCGGCGTACAGGAGCTGCCTCAGGGCATGGATATCGTGCCCACCACCGAGGAAGTTACCATGGAGGACGATCCCGCCACGGTGTTCCGCCGGAAGAAGGACAGCTCCATGGGCGTGGGCCTGACCCTGCTGCGGGACGGCAAGGGCGACGCCTTTATCTCCGCCGGCTCCACCGGCGCGCTGTTGACCGGCGCTACCCTCATTACCAAGCGTGTGCGGGGCATTCGCCGGGCCGCCATGGCTCCTGTCATGCCCACCACCACCGGACGCTGCGTGCTGATCGACTGCGGCGCCAACGCCGAGTGTACGCCGGAGTACCTGCTGCAATTCGCCTATCTGGGCAGCTTTTACGCCCGCCACGTGCTGGGGATCGAGAATCCCCGCGTGGGCCTTCTCAACATCGGCGTGGAGGCGGAGAAGGGCACCGACCTCCAGCGTCAGACCCGGGCGCTGCTGCTGGAGCAGCCCAAGCTGAATTTTATCGGCAATATCGAGGCCAAGGAGGCCATCAAGGGCGGCTGCGACGTGCTGGTGACGGACGGCTTCTCCGGCAACGTGATGCTGAAAACCATCGAGGGCATCGGCTCCTACGCCGGAAGCTGCCTGAAGGGCATCTTCAAGAAAAACCTGCTGACGAAGCTGGCGGGCGCTATGGTGCTGCCGGGGCTGAACGCCTTCAAGGCGCAGCTGGACCCCAACAAGGTGGGCGGCACCGCCTTTATCGGCATCTCCAAGCCGGTCATCAAGGCCCACGGCTCCTCCAATGACGAGGCCATCGAAAACGCCATCGGTCAGGCCAGGGAGGTGGCGGCCAGCGGCTTGGTGGACGAGATCGCCGCCCATGTGGACGAAATGACGCTGAATGCATAATTCAAAATAATTTTACGAAAAAAGTATTGACAGGCCAGTAGGATTGCCGTATTATTTTTCAAGATAATGCAATCTGAAAGGAGGAGTAACTTCCTATGACACCGGAGACGATCTTCAAAACCATGCAAGATCTGATCGCGGAGCAGTTTGCCATTGATGCAGACGAAGTGACCATGGATAGTTCCTTTGTGGACGATCTGGGCGCGGATTCCGTGGATCTGGTGGAGCTGGTGATGGCGATGGAGGAGGAATTCGACATCGGCGAGATCGATGAAGAGGATCTGCAGTCTCTCAAGACTGTGGGCGATTGCGTCCGCTATCTCAGCAACCACATTGAGTGAAATACTTGTACATAGAAAAGAAAACCCCACATTAGGCCGACTGACATAAGAAAACATACGGTTTTGCCTGTGCCTGTCCGGTAAAAATCGCCCGCAAAAATTCCCGCATACATCAGTATGTGGGAATCTTTTGCAACCGATTTTCCCTCGAACTTGCTTTGGCAAAACTGCTTCGCACCAGAAAAGAGCGGCTTTTGCGCAGGGCCAAGGCGCGATGCCGCAGGCATACTCAAAGTCTGGCAAGGCAGCGCAACGTAGGCATCTGTGCAAAAGCCGCCTTTTATGGCGTGTGTTTTCTTGTGTCAGGCGGCCTTCGGGTTTTCTTTTCGAGAATTGATTTTGGGCCACCGCCCATGGGATCCCACATGGCGGATCCTGTGGGCGACGGCCCGGAAGGGATGAGAGAATGGAACCGTTACATCAATTGGAACAAAGATTGGGCTATCAGTTCAAGGATCAGCAGCTGCTGCGCGCCGCGCTGTACCACAGCTCCTACGCCAACGAGCACCGCACCATGGGCATCAGCAGCAACGAGCGGTTGGAGTTTCTGGGGGACGCGGTGTTGGGCTTCGTGTCGGCGGATTTTCTGTACCGCAAGCATCCTGACCTGCCGGAAGGTGAGCTGACCCGTATCCGCGCCGCGCTGGTGTGCGAGGAAAGTCTGCACGAGGTGGCGCAGAGCCTGCATCTGGGTGAATTCCTACTGCTGGGCAAGGGCGAGGAGAGCGGCGGCGGCCGCCGCCGTCCGTCCATTCTGGCGGACGCGGTAGAGGCGGTGCTGGCCGCCGTGTATCTGGACGGCGGTATTGACGAGGCTCGTGCCCTGATCCACCGCATTCTGCTGGAGCAGGAGCAGGTGGTGGAGAGCCGCCGCCGGGACTGCAAGACCGAATTGCAGGAGCTGGTGCAGCGCAAGCCCAATCAGGTGCTGCACTATGAGCTGGTGTCCGAGAGCGGCCCGGATCACGCCAAGGTGTTCGCCGTGGCGGTGACGCTGAACGGTCAGGTGGTGGGCCTTGGCTCCGGCCACAGCAAGAAGGAGGCGGAGCAGTCCGCCGCCCGCGCCGCATTGGAGCAAATGAAATGAGCTAAAACTGGCATGGAATCTGGCGATTTTGACATTCCGTAGGGCGGCCTGCCCTCAGGCCACCGCGTATTTCATTCCAACCTGAATAGAAAAGAGAACCCCGCCCTGACGCGCCGCGTCAGGGCATTTTTCTATCCCCACAAAAATTTTCCGTGGGTTTTGGGCGAAAATGGTGTAGTATAGAGTAGAGACACAACAGGAGGGGAGGGAGATACGGTTGGACGAGCGCATATTGATGGAGAAGATCGCGGGCGGCGATGAGGCTGCGCTGCACGCGCTTCTGCGGCAGTACGGGCCGCTGATCCGGTACGTTCTGCGGCCCATCCTGACTGACGAGCGGGATCGGGAGGAGTGCTATGCCGATATCTCCCTGAAGATCTGGCAGACGGCGGGCAGCTTTGACGGTGAAAAGGGCACGCTGAAAGCGTGGCTGACAGTGCTGAGCCGCAACGCCGCCCTGAACCGTGCCCGCCGCGCCCAGACCGACGCGCCGCTGGAGGAGGACGTTCCCCACACCGGCGGCAGCGCCGAGGAGGAGCTGCTGCGCCGTGAGCGGCAGCAGCGGCTACAGGCCGCCATCGCGGGTCTGCTGCCGGAGGATCGGAGCCTGTTCTATCGAAAATACTACTACTGCCAGTCCACCGCCCAGATGGCCGCCGAGCTGTGCCTGACAGAGCGTGCGGTGGAGGGGCGGCTGTACCGCCTGCGGCAAAAGCTGCGGCGGCTGTTGGGAGGTGACTTCTGTGAGTGACGATCTGCGGTTTGATCAGCTGCTGCGTGAGGACGCCTCTGGTTTGCCGCCAGCCATGGCAGATGTGAATCCCTGGCGCGAGGCCATGTGGCTGGTGCTGTGGGGCATGGGTCTGACCACCATCACCTTCAACTTCCTGTATCTGGATCTGCTCCTGCCCGCGCTGGGCGGCATCCTGATGGTGCTGGGCTTCCGCACCCTGCGGCAAGAGAACAAAGCCCTGCGATGGTGCTGGCGGCTGTCCATCGTCATCGCCGCGGTGCGCAGTGCGTCCTTCGTGCTGGAAGCCCTGCCGGTGGATGTAAAGTACGTCCCGGCCTATGCGGTCATGGTCATGACCTTCGCGCTGTATATCGGCCTGTGGCGGGGCATGGTGGGTGTGTCCCGCGCCGCCGGTGCGGAAGAGCCCGCCGCGCCTGCCGCCGGTGCGCTGGTGATCTTCTATGTGGTGCTGGGCGCGTTGGCCTTTTTGAAGCTGGAAGGTTGGCTGGCAGTGCTGCCGGTGCTGATCGTGTATATTGTGATCCTGCGGAATCTGGTAAAGCTGGCCCGCTCCCTTTCGGACACGGGCTACGCCATCCACGCCGCACCGGTGCGCCTGCCCTCGGCGGCGGTGCTGTGGGGCTATCTGGGGCTGACGCTGGCGGCGATGCTGCTGACCATGTTCCTGGGCCAGCGGTATCCCATGGACTGGCAGGTGCGTGACGACGCACCTCAGGACGCGGCCGTCCGGGCGGAGCTGCTGACGCTGGGCTTTCCGGAAAAGGTGCTGGATGACCTGACGGCGGAGGAAGTGGCGCGGCTGTCCGGCGCGGTGAAGGTCTATACGGAGACAGAGCCTTTGTATGAGGACGATACCTACCGCGAGGTCACCACATCAGTGTGGAACGATGACACGCCACCCCGCTGGCACTATATCGACGCGGAGAAGCAGCCGGACGGCAGCTACCACTATACCTATCGGGTGTATGACATCTATGAGGGCTTTGTGACCCATGTGGTGGTGCTGGTGGAGGAAGCGGGCAGACAGCGGGCTGTCGTGCTGCACCATGCGGTGATCGACCGGTCGTCCGGAGACTGCCTTGCGGAGGGTATGGAGATCTGGCCCGTGTGGCAGGGCAACGCGGAGTCGTGGAGCCCCGGCGGATGGAACAGCGGCCGCCTGTTGTGCGAGAAAGACGGCCAGTCCTATACGGCGGACTTCTACTCGGTGAAGAGCGGCAGCTATGAGACCACCAACATCTTCGGCACCACACAGAACACAGGCATTATCGCGGAGTGGTCGCGGATGGATCACAGCGGGAATGTTCGGGCCTATCTCCTGTACGATGCCGAAATGCTGACACCGGAGATGCCGTCGCTGTATAGCTGGTGCAACTACGTTCGGCAGACAAAGCCAGTCTATCCCTTCCGGGACGCATTGACGTTGTGGCACGAGTGGAGGACAGACGGCTGCTACGACAAGTGGCAGACCAGTATTCAGATATGGCCGCCTGTGGAGGACGAAACCGAATAGCACAAAAGAGACGGCGCAAGCCGTCTCTTTTTCAATTTGTAAAAAAAGCCTGTCATTGCGAGCCAGTCCGCAGACTGGCGTGGCAATCCGTTTCTGAAGCCTCCCTCTGTGAGGGAGGTGGCATGACCGTAGGTCATGACGGAGGGAGAGAACAAAAATCTCAAATTCTCTCCCCCAGTCACCTCCGGTGACAGCCCCCTCTCAGAGGGGGCCAAGCACGGATTCCCACGTCGCTTCGCTCCTCGGAATGACAGAGATGAGTTTTGCGCTGCACTGTTATAAATAACAGTGGCATTTTTTTCATGGATATGGTATACTATATTTGATATCTTCTGCGACAACCGATAACAAACTGTAATTTATCTGCCGGATATGACAAAACGTATTCGGATACGACATGAGGTGACTCTATGACATATTTTTCTTCCTTCCTGCTGGGGCTGGTACAGGGCATCGCGGAGTTCCTGCCCATCTCCAGCTCAGGCCATCTGTCCATCGCCCAGAACCTGCTGAACATCGACACGGCGGTGCCGGAGTTCTTTGACGTGCTGCTGCATCTGGGCACGCTGGTGGCGGTGTTCGTGGCCTACTGGCGGGATATCTGCGACATGGTGATGGAGCTGATCCACGGCGTCAACGATCTGGCCCACGGCACAACGCCCCGCCAGGTGCCGCCCGCCCGGCGGTTGATCCTGCTGATTATCGTGGGCACGCTGCCGCTGTTCGCCGTCCTGCCCATCCATAAGCAGGTGCAGGCCCTCAGCAACAACATGGTCTTTATCGGCGCGGCGCTGGTGGTGACGGGCTTCCTGCTGTTCGCCTGTGATCTGGTACGCAAGGGCCGCAAGACCGAGCGCAATGCCACACTGGCGGATGTGCTGGTAGTGGGCGTGGGGCAGGCCATCGCCACCATGCCCGGCATCTCCCGCTCCGGCATGACCATCACCACCGGCTGCTTCATGGGCTTTGAGCGGAAGTTCGCCGTGCGGTTTTCCTTCCTGCTGTCCATTCCTGCCGTGCTGGGCGCCAATATCCTCAGTCTGAAGGACGCCATCGAGGCCGGGATCGTCTGGGCGGAGGTGCCCATGTATCTGGTGGGCGTTGTCACCGCCGCAGTGGTGGGCTATGTTTGCATCCGTTTGCTGCGCATGGTGGCCGAAAAGGGCCGCTTCGGCGCGTTTGCGTATTACTGCTGGGCGGCGGGCCTGCTGACGCTACTGCTCAACGCCATTAAGTGAGGTAAGCTATGGCGAATACACCAAAGAAGAAAAACGCCGGGAGCTCCGCCAAGAGCGGCAGCAAACGCCGCTCTGCCCCGCCGCCTCCCGCTTATAACGCCCAGGCGCGGATCATCGGCGGCATCGTCTGCCTGCTGCTGGCCCTGTGCGTGCTGGTGACGTACTTTAACGTGGACGCCATTCTGCTGACGTTTCTGGCCAATGTGCTGAAGGGCTGTCTGGGCTACGGCTACTGGCTGGCGGCTCCGGCGCTGCTGTATGCCGGCATCGTGCTGGTTGGCCACAAGGGCCGCCCGGTGAAGCTGCGCACCACCTGCACGCTGCTGCTGCCGGTGCTGGTGGGCATGGTGCTGCATCTGCTGCTGTCCCGCGGCGGCTATGCCTTCTCACTGGAGAACATCAAGCCCATGTGGAAGGACGGGCAGTCCCTGCTGTGCGGCGGCGTGGTGTCCGGTTTGCTGGCGGTGGCCATGGAGGCGCTGCTCAGCCGCGTGGTGTCCCTGATCCTGACCATTCTGCTGACGCTGCTGGCGGTGCTGGGCGCACTGCAGATCAAGCCCGCCGAGCTGGCGGCGGAGATGAAACGCCGGGCCGAGGAACGCGCCCAGTGGGAGGACGAGGACGACTACTATGACGACGAGGAGGAAGCACCCGCCCGTCCCGCAAAGTTTGTAAAGGAATCTGCCGTTACACCGACTGCCAGAAAACGGCGAGCCAATATCGACATTCCGCTGGACGACGAACCGGCGGGAGAGCCCAGCCGCGAGGCCGCCGCATTGCAGCCTTCCGGCAAGAGTCTGTTCCCCGGCCGCTCCGGCGACGTAAAGACCCCGGCGGAGCTGCTGGATCCCACGCTGGCTCCGGCGGAAGCGCCTGCGGCGCCCCAGCCTGAACCGGCGCCGACTCCCGCTCCGGTCAAGGAGCCGCTGTCGGAGAAGAAGCGGAAGGAAGCCGTCCGGGCGGAGGTGGAAAGCGCCACCGCCGAGGTCAGCGAGGCCATCGAGAAGGAACTGGCCGAGGGGGAGGGAGCCTACCGCTACCCGCCCATCACGCTGCTGGATGAAAATACCGACGACAACCATCAGGAGGTGGGCGCGGAGCTGCGGCTCAACTCCCAGCGGCTGGCGTCGGCGCTGTCCTCCTTCGGGGTAGACGCTCATCCCGGCGAGGTCGTCCACGGCCCCAGCGTCACCCGCTATGAGTTCACACTGGATCAGGGCGTGAAGCTCAGCAAGCTCACCAATCTCAGCGATGATATCGCTCTGGCGCTGGGCGCTACCGGCGTGCGTATCGCACCTATCCCCGGCAAGATCTCCGCCGTGGGCATCGAGGTGCCCAACAAGGCCGTCACCGCCGTCCGTATCCGGGACGTGATCGAGAGCCGGGAGTTTACCAACCATCCCAGCACCGTGGCCTTCGCCGTGGGTAAGGACATCGGCGGCAGCGCCATCGTGGGCAATATCGCCCGGCTGCCCCATGTGCTGATCGCCGGTACCACCGGTTCCGGTAAGTCCGTGTGTACCAATTCGCTGATCGTCAGCCTGCTGTATAAGTCCACCCCCGACGAGGTGCGCTTCATCATGGTGGACCCCAAAATGGTGGAGCTGGCCCCTTATAACGGCATCCCCCATCTGCTGATCCCCGTGGTCACCGACCCGAAAAAGGCCGCCGGTGCGCTGCAATGGGCGGTGTACGAGATGATGAAGCGGTATAAGATGTTCTCCGAGCGGGGCGTCAAGGATCTGGCGGGCTTCAACGCCCTGTGCGAGAGCGACCCCGAGCTGAAGAAGCTGCCCACCGTGGTGGTGGTCATCGACGAGCTGGCCGACCTGATGCTGGTGG